>Ga0265303_10000383_pt1 | contig 24516 bp, 23 predicted proteins | sample Helome_2_FD_192494 | JGI IMG/M metagenome (GOLD analysis project Ga0265303, IMG submission 192494) | Marine sediment microbial communities from subtidal zone of North Sea - Hel_20160317 (Illumina Assembly) | ecosystem: Environmental > Aquatic > Marine > Subtidal zone > Sediment ... | reverse complement strand
GTAACGGTGGCAGCAATGGCGGTTCGGGCAGCGGAAACCAGTCCCAGGAGCAAAACCAGGAGCAGCATCAGGAGCAAGTTCAAACTCAATCCCAGCTGCAAAGCCAGGTGCAAACTCAATCCCAGATTCAGACACAAACCCAGGCCAAAACTGAGACCCAATATAAAACCCAGACCCAGCAGAACACCGCGGCCCAAACTCAGTCACAAACCCAGGCCCAGTCTCAGGCCCAAAATGGCGGCAACGGCCCCGCTCAGTAATTCCCAACCGGGTCTAAGAAACAACAAGGGGCACCGAATGGTGCCCCCTTATTTAATGACCCGAGCGCTGGTAAGCCATAATTGAGGATCAGGATTTAAAAGCCCAGTCCGCCGCCGCGATAGCCCGGGCGGCATCTTTTTGATCGCCATTGACAACTGCACCGATTTTTTCACCGGTGGATTAATCAAATTTGCCCTCGGCAAGTCTCTGGTGGACCTCCTTGTGGTCCGCCTCCCCGGGAGGCGGCTGGACCACGTGTAAAACGGTCAGCTCAGATAAAGCCTTAACCCCTCTTTTAACGCCTTTGGGAACAATGATCAGATCATGTTTTTTAGCAATCACCTGTTCGTCGCCGGCAACAATCTCGGCCTCTCCTTCAAGAATACACAAAACCACCTCAACCTGTGGAGAATGCACGGGGATAAACTGCCCCTGCTTAAAGTAAGCCAGCACGACCTTCATTCCGTCACTCTGGTATACGGGTTTGGGGGTGAATTTATTCTGATCAAATGATTTTAGTTCTTCGGCATTTACGCGGACGATAGTTTCCATAATTAGCACCTTTCATCAGTGGGCGATTTACCAAGCCGGCGAAGCCACCACCAAAATAAAGCAATCATTCTGGCCGGTATTCAGCAGACTGTGCGCAGATCCGGCGGGAATCCAGATGGCATCTCCCCGGACCACTTGCCGGGTATCGTCTCCTACTGTCATTTCTCCTTCACCGCTCATAATAAAGTAAATTTCTTCCATGGGATCCACATGGGTCTCGATTTTTTTGCCTTTTTCAAGGGAAGCGCATGCCAGGAAACCGATTTCCTCTAATACCCGGCGATCCAGTACCATCTGTGCAATTGCCCCCCCATGGGCAATATATGTTGTGTCCAAGACTTCTTTGTCTTTTAAATTTCTTACGATCATTCAAAAAAGCTCCTTTATTCTTTGTTGGATATTTGGGACAAAAGATCATTTTTGCACTCGGGGCAAATTCCATGACTTAATCTATATTCCGTATAGTCCATTATGTATTGCTCAATGGTCAGCCATGAGCCTTTTTCATTGATAATTTTTTTACAACTGGCACAGATCGGGATGATACCGCCGGTGGTGTTGACCAGGGTCTTTTCGAGCGCCATAAGACGACGATAGAGCATTTGCAACAGCTTTTTGGCAATGATCGGGCTTCTTTCAATTTCACGGTCGAGATTTAATTTGTTCAGGCACAGGGTTTTGGTGTCGCGCAGTGCCACCACCGTTGCCGATCTTTTCAGGTCATCGATGAGGGCGATCTCGCCAAAATAGGCTGGAGGTTCCAAAGTCCGCAAGCGTTTTTCCTTTTTCGTTCCGTAACTTTTGAAGACATTTACTTTTCCACTGATAAGGACAAAAAGACGATCATCTCGTTCTCCTTCCCGGATGATCTCATCGCCGAATTTAAAAGAGCAATAGCGGCTCAAATTTGCAAGTCGCTGCAACTCCTCTTCTTTTAAATGCGAAAAAAGAGACACGGTTGTCAGAAAATCAGTTTTTTTTTGGGCCATCGCCTTTTTCTCCTCATCAGATTCCATAGGGCCTATTTGGCCCGTAATTTTTCATAGATTGCTTTATTTTCTTCGGCATCTTAAAATCCAGATCACCCCAATTTTCATGCAAGATTCAGGTATCAAAATATCGCTTTTGGCCCGGGGACTTCACGTGAAATAGCCGTGAACGTTGCCCGGCTGGCTTCCGTGACATTGATAAGGCTGATATCGGCTTCATTTTGGAGATATTCGGTGTCGTTTTCTTCCGACTTTTAAAGCCCCAGGTACGTTTTTCGGATATGAGGATTTTCCAGCAGCTCCTGTCCGGCACCGCTTAACGCAATTTCACCATTTTCCAGCACATAGCCGCGATCGGAGATTTTAAGTGAGTGAAAGACATTCTGCTCGATTAACAGGATCGATGTTCCCTGCTTATTGATTTTTTCAATGATTTCAAAGATGGTGCTGACCAGGACGGGGGCCAGACCCAGGGACGGTTCGTCCAGCATCATGAGGGCGGGCAACGACATCAGACCGCGACCCATGGCCAGCATTTGCTGTTCGCCGCCGCTCAGAGTTCCTGCCTTCTGTTTAAGGCGCTCTTTTAATCTGGGGAAATAGGTAAACACCTGCTCTATGGTTTCACGTTGCACTTTTCTGGTGCGTGCAAACTGGGCACCCATTTCCAGGTTTTCCAGCACCGTCATGGTGGGAAAAATCTGTCTGCCTTCGGGCACATGGCTGATTCCGTTTTCAACAATTTTAGATGTTGGTGCCCGGGAAATTTCATTGCCGTTCAGGGAAATAGAGCCGGTGCGGGGCCGGAGAATTCCCGAGACGGTTTTTAAGAGGGTGGATTTTCCGGCGCCATTGGAGCCGATAACCGATACGACCTCTCCCTGATGGACGTCAACGCTGACGTTTCTAAGGGCCTGCATATCGCCGTAATAAGCATCTATTTCACTAACCTTGAGCACTTAAAAACTCCTTGCCCAGATAGGCTTCGATGACCTGCTTGTCCTTGACGACTTCTTCAGGGCTTCCCTCAGCAATCTTAACACCATAGTTGATCACAATCACCCGCTTTGACAGGGCCATAACCCCCCGCATGACATGCTCGATTAAAAAAATGCTAACCCCCTGGCGGTTGACTTCTTTTAACAGAACGATCAGCTCGTCCACCTCGGTGGGGTTTAATCCCGCCATGACTTCATCAAGCAGCAATACTTTGGGCCGGGTGGCCAGGGCTCTGGCCAGCTCCAGTCGCTTTCGCAGGGGAAGCGGCAGGCCCTGAGCTTCTTTGTATGTCCAAGCGGAAAGCCCAGCGAAATCGATGATTTCAAGAGATTTCGTTCTGGCCGTGACGGTTGATTTTTCCCTGGAAAGAGCACCCACCATCACATTGTCCAGCACCGAAATGGTCAGAAACGGTTTGACTATCTGAAAGGTCCGGGCCATGCCCCTCTGACAGATCTGAAAGGGTTGCAGTCCACCCAGTTGCCTGTCCTCCAAATAGATCTCACCTTCATCCGGGGGCAAAAACCCGCTCAGGCAGTTAAATACGGTGGTCTTTCCCGCACCATTGGGACCGATCAGAGCCAGAACTTCCCCATTTCCCAGCTCAAAGGAAAGATCACCCACCGCCATCAGACCGCCAAAGCTTTTTGATATTTTATGTGCTGATAAAATACTCAAAATTTATCCTGAATAACGCATTTACATTAAGTTTCCTTCGAAAATTTAATAATCGGGTTTAATGCTCTTTTTACATAAACAATAATTCCTTTGGGCATGAAAAGAACCACCAGGATGGCCACTACGCCGTAGAGGATAAGGTGCAATCCCTCCAAACCGCCCTTGGCGAAGTAGGCCCGGGAAATTTCCGAAAGCGGGGTTAGAATAATGGACCCTATGATAGGCCCGAAAAGGGTTCCAAGGCCCCCTACAATCGGCCGCAGAATCAACTCGATGCTCATAGACATACCGAATAAGGAGTTCGGGTGTAGATAAAATATATAGTTGGCATAAAACGCGCCGGCCAGAGAGGTCATAAACGCGCTGATGGCAATCGCTATCATATTGTATTTAAATGTGTTTACGCCCAGGGCCTGGGCGGCTTCTTCATCTTCTCTGATAGCGACGATAAAGCGGCCGACTTTGGAGACCTCGAGGACACGCACTGCGATGAGAGATGCCACCACATAACCGAGGGCGATGTAATAATAGGGGATGTTGCCCCTGAACTGGAAATTATAGAAAGAGGGGTTAAAATCCAGGAAAATGCCCGTAAAAGAACCCAGCGCTTCGATATGCGATACGGCCAGGCGCGTGAGCTCGGCAAAGGCGATGGTCATGATGACAAAGTAAACCCCTCTGAGGCCAAAGCGAAATCCTAAAAAGCCCAGAAACAGGGCGATGGCAACCGCGATAACTCCGCCAAGAAACATACCGACCCAGGGGGTCAGGCCGAAGGTTTGGGCCAGAAAAGTGGTGGCGTACGCCCCGATGCCGATATAGAGCGCATGGCCCAGGGATATGTGTCCGGTATATCCGGTCAGCACATTCCAGGACTGGCCGACATAGGCCCAGAAGAATATCATGACAAAGATCCCCAGGGCGTAATTGTCCAGGAAAAGTGGCAGCAGGATCAGGATCACGAAAACAGCAGCCAGGAGCAGGTAAAGTCGTTTCATTTTTTCCCCCCCAAAAGCCCCTGAGGACGGAAAAGCATGATGATGATTAAGATGCTGAAACTGACCGCATGTTTAAGGGTGGCCGGCAGGAACAGGGTCGACACGGATTCGGCGACACCCAGAATCAGACCTCCCACCAGGGCACCGAGAAGATTGCCCATACCGCCCAGGATAACCACAATAAAAGCGGTTAAGGTAAAATCGTGCCCCAGGTGAGGTGAAAGGGGCATGAGCGGCAGGAGCAGAACACCGGCCGCTGCCGTGGTGGCGGCACCCAGTGCAAAGGAGGTGTTGTAGATTCGGTTGACATTGATGCCGACCAGGATGGCGCCGGTCCGATTGTCGGACGCGGCCCGGATACACTTGCCGATGTTGGATTTTTTCAGAAAAATAAAAATGAATACGGTAATCAAAATCGCCAGCACAAAGGCGATCAGGCGGGAGACGTCGATCATGACGGGTCCCACCCACAGGGTTTCAAGACCCAGGGCCGTCTGGGGACTGCGGTAATCCGGCCCCCAGAGCAGCAGCGCAAAATTTTCCAGGATCAGCCCCATGGACACCAGCGGCAGCACCTGCATGGCTTCCGGGTAATCGAGGATGCGGTTGACCACCGTGGCTTGAATCAGATAACCCAGCACGAAGATAACCGCGGCCACGATTACCAGGGAAAGGTAGGGGTCAAGGCCCAGCAGGACGAAAATCCAATAGGACACATACATGGCCATGACCATCATCTGGCCGTGGGCAAAATTAATAACCCCCATGACTCCGAAAATCAGGGAGAGACCCAGGGCTATCAAACCGTAGATCCCTCCCAATAATATTCCCTGGATAATCAGTTGAAGCGCAAGGTCTGAATCCATGCCAGTTATCGCTTCCAGAGCTGAGGTGCCGGAAAAACAATTTTATCCGACTGGGCAAACTCCTTGGGCGCTACGATCTTGACTCTCTTGAGCAGGTCGGCATCCGGCTGCACCTGGACAAGAGCTGTTAACGCACCCGTGTTATCCCCTTTTTCGTTAAACTGAATGGGACCGCTCACTACCGGGTGGTTGGTGAAATTCGTCTGGCGGGTTGCGGCCACAATCTTTTCCGGATCGGTGGAGGCGGCTCGATTCAGAATATCGGCGATGACCAATACGCCGGTGTAAGCATAGGCGCTGTTGGTGTCCAGGTAGCGGTTATGGGCTTTTTGAAAGGCCGCGTTGGCCTGTTGGTAAATCGAGCTGGACGGGTTAATCCAGGGTACGTTGACCATGACGTAATAAACCAGCTTACCCAGGTCTTTAATGACATCCGGTTCATACCAGCCGGGGGAGCCGGGGCCGTAAATGCCCATCAATTCGACCCGCTGTTTATACAATTCTCTGGTCAGGATAATGCCGTCACCGGGACGTGAGACCGGGAAAAGGATATCAGGTTTGGCGGCCTTGATCCGGGCCACTTCGGCGGACAGATCGTGGATTCCCAGCGGAAACTGGACGCGGTCGACAATTTCGATGGGCAATCCCGATTTTTCCAAAAATTTAACCCATCCGCCCGACATGCCCTTTCCGAAGGCATCAGCAGTGTTGGTTACCACCGCGCGTTTGGGCATCACCCCTTTCATAGCGGTGACCATCTTCAGGTATTTTATGCCACCGTTGAGCAAACCGGAGACGGTAATAAATACCCGGAAGGTATATTTTTTACCCTGGCCGGTAATCTTATCCAGGGCGGCCACATCCATAATAAATGGCACCTGCCGTTGTTCGCAAAGGGTGGAAATTGCCATGGCAACACCGCTCTGGAAAGGACCGGTCATCACCTTGGCACCGGATTTGATCAGGCGATCGGCTTCGGAGCGGCCCACCTCGGGTTTGCTCTCGCTGTCTCCCAGGAGCAGCTCAAGTTTGGCGCCGTCCATGGATTTAATTCCGCCTTTGGAATTAATATAATCAACTGCCAGCTTGTTGCCCCGGCGTTGTCCGATGCCGATGACCGACAGTGGTCCGGTGGCCGGCTGGACGGATCCGATTTTAATCGTTGGCGGCGCTGCGCGCAGCAGCTTGGGAACACCGAAGGATGAAGCTGCAACCCCCAGACCGATCATTCCGGACGTTTTTATGAATGTTCGACGATTTATGCCTTTGTTTTTTGGTTGATCCATGGTCAGTTCCTCCTTCTGTGGTAGTTTTTGCCAGGAATTGAGTTTAAACAATATTTCTCAGACGTAGAAAACTTGCTGAAGATGATTCATATTTTGCGCAAGTATTATTAACTATAAAGTCTTAAATGTGAAGTCAAGAATTAATCTGGAATTGGGCTTTTGGCCCGGTGAACCATCAGCACAACACCGAATGTCAGAGGTCCGCCAGGGCAATAGCCCGTGCCAGCCGTAACAATCTGATCGAGAAATTTTCGTACGGCAGCTATCTCGCTCCAATTAGATCTGAGCCAGCCCCAGTAGACGGATTCCCCCGGCGGCAATAATCGTCTCTGCCTTTGAGGTCTAATCGCAGGAGATAGGGGGCGTGTACAGGGTTCGGTACTTTTTTGTTACAGCTGGCACGGGCTATTGCCCTGGCGGACCGGCTGAAGCTTCAAAAACTCTCCAACCCCTCAAATATCTAAGGTTTGTAGATATTGTATCTGGCGTTAATCCAATCACTGATTCCCATGGTGTAATATTTGGAAAAGCGCCTGTCAGAAGGACCGCCCGCGTTGTTGGTGTGTAATTCTTCCGTGTCCATATCTGCAATCATGCGATAGACAGCCACAAATGTTGCCGGATGGCCCATAGCCTTAAACATCTGACTCTGAGCAACCGTTGCCCGGCTGCCGATATGTTCATAGGGACCGTAATCAAAACCAAATATTTTAGGAAGCTGCCCAGCGAAAAAGATATTGGAGATATATATTTCGCGTGTCCGGCCGTAGGGCACGGCCGGCTCCTGCAGGCCCTGGTCGATGGCTGTTTGAAAAATCTGTTCCCTGGATAGATCGCCGAACCAGGCGGATTCTTTTTTCAGCAATACCTGATCAAAATTTCCGTGGAGCATGGCGAATATGGAGGTATCGGTGATCATGTGCTCGATGACCTCCACCCCCATCCCGTTCTCACCGAAAACGAGTTTCATCAGTTCCAGATAAACCCTCTCAAACAGGGTGGCCCCCAGGGATCCAGAATCATATTTTCGATCCCAATTTTTCAAAATATCTCCGTTTTCGGTGGAAGGCAGCAACGGTTGGATGATTTCCATAAATGCTTCGGCCTGCTTTGAATAACGGTCATAATGAATTAGCTTCATGTCGTCGACGGTCAGTCTTTTTTTATTTTCGAGCAGCTCACGAATACGGTCTGCTCGATAGCCCGGCATGGGCAGGGTCATGGGGGCTACCTGGCCCAGATGGTTAAGATCCTGATTGGCGGTGATGATAAAGCCTTCATCCGGATTGAAGGCCTGAGGGAATTTATCAGGATTGATCATCCCCTGCCAGTCATGATCAGGATCCCACCCCAGACAGGGCAGGAGACCGGACGTATTTTTCGCCTTTTGAGGAAAGAGTCCGCTCAACTGGTAGCCGATATTGCCTCCGTTGTCGGCCATTGTCCAGTTGAAGGGTGCAACTGAAAGACCTGCAAAATAATTCATGGCCTCGGCCGCATTTTTGGCCTGCAGGATTTTCAAAAAATTGCTGACTGTTTCTGCCCCAGTGCCCTCGCGGGCCGACCAGGCAAAGTTCAAGTAGTAGCCGTCTGCCTCGGGTTCTCCTTCCAGAATTCCGTGCTCGTTTTCATAGATTTTCATAAGGATCGGATCTTTTTTCTTGGGTTTGATAATTTCTTCTCTGACAGTGAACGGTCGCCATTTATCGGCACGCCGGTATTTTTTATCCTGCACTTCCTCGATGAAATAATCGATCATATCCATGGTGCCGTAGGTCAACGACCAGGCAAGGTGGGGTGATCGGCCCAAAATGACGAACGGGACGCCCGGCAGGGAGGCTCCCATCAGGAAATGATCCTGACATCTCATCACCGCCGGATACAGAATGGAAGGCAATTGTACCGACAAATGGGGATCACCGCAGAGCATGGCTTTTCCGGAGGCAGTCTTTTCAGGCCCGATTGCCCAATTATTGCTGGCGGAAAAACCTGCCAGGCGGCTCAGCCACTTAATCGCCTCGGGGAAGATCGGACGGATGAATTTAACCTCCTTAATTAATTTGATAAGATCTTCGGATATATCTTCTGTGATATTCGGAAACAGGTCTTTTATTTTGTGGGGTGGAACATCGTTTCTGATCATTTGGAGAATGAATTTCTCCGCATCCCCCTGGCTCTGGGTTAATCCCACGAAACCAATTATCTTTATCATCAGGATGATATCTTCAGGTGTCCAGAGGTCAGGCTTGTATCCAGTCAGCCTAAACTCGAAGGGGGTTTTGGTATCGGCGACCGCATCGTTCACCCCCTGGCAATAGACCTTTAAAACGCCGACGGATTCTTCTGACAATTGCAGCACATCATCAGCTGTGGAGCCGCTCAGGTTTATCCAGCGCATAAATTTGTCGAGTTCGATCAGTTCCTCGTCGGCCTTTAGTAGTTCCGAAGCCCTGCCCCGACCGATAATTTTCAGGAGCCACATATGCATCTGGCGATCATGACCATGGATGTATCCTAACCCATAATGAAGATCAATTTGATCGTCGGACTCAATTCGGGGAAAACCGTCCTTCATTCGTTGAATTTTGACGTTTCCGGCTGTTCCTTTCAGGATAACTTCCTGGTCTTTGATCTTCATGGTCAATCTCCCCTTTTAGGCTGATTAAACGCACTGAAATTTAATGATATTTTGTATTCGTGTTAGTACTCCAAGTCAAGAAACAATATGCAACAGATGACAGAGAACGGAGGACAGAGGTTAGAGGACCCATTCGTCAATAAGCTGACGCGTGAATTCGCTGCGGCAAGCAGAGGACCGAGAATAAAAAAAGGTTAGTGTCTTCTGGTGGAAGCCTCAAAACTTCCAACTTTGAATAATTCTTTTCCGTCGGGACAATATGGTGTAAAGAATAATAGAAATTAGTGACTCTCGCGGCTGGAAGCCGCGCCCACAGGACTTAATAGATTTGTAGGAGCGGCTTTCAACCGATAGATTTTACTGCGGATTATTTGAAACCGAACAAGGAGTTCAAATTGAAATTTAATTCCCTCACCAATACTGACATTAAGGCGCTGCAAGCCATGGTGGATTCAGATCGATTTTCCACCGGGGAGTCGGTGCTGAATCTGCATGCCAGGGACCAATCTTCCCACCCGCGCAGTCGTCCGGATGCGGTCATCTGGCCCCTGTCTGCCGCTGAAGTTTCCAATATTCTAGAATATGCTAATGCGCACCGGATTCCGATTACCGGATGGGGGTCGGGATCAAGTCTAGAAGGCAATCCCATTCCGGTAAAGCACGGAATCGTGCTGGATTTTTCCCGCATGAACCGGATTCTGGAAATTCTAGAAGAAGATTTCCAGGCCGATGTGGAACCGGGGGTGGTTTACCAGGATTTAAACCTAAAGCTCAAGCACAAGGGATTGTTTTTCCCGCCGGATCCCGGTGCCCGGGCCACCATCGGCGGGATGATAGCCAACAATGCCAGCGGCACCCGCACAGTTTATTACGGCTCCACCAAGGATTATATTCTACAATTGACGGCGGTGATGGCAAACGGTGAAATCGTCGAAATGGGAACCCGCTCCAGCAAAACCTCTTCGGGGTATGACCTCATTCATCTGATGGTCGGATCCGAAGGTACCCTGGGAATCGTTGTCAAAGCCACCGTTCGTCTGACAGGCCTACCACCGGAATTTTCGGCCGCGGTTGTCACATTTCCGAGCGTTGAGGCCGCCGGAAAGGCCGTTTTTGAAATCAAACGTTCAGGGCTCAACCCGGCGGCGCTGGAATTACTGGGGCCCGAAGCCGTTGTCTTGATGAACCGGGAAGAAAATCTCGATTTAAGCGTTTCGCCGACCCTATTTATTGAATTTCACGGGATTACCACCGGACAGCTGTCAGAGGTTCTGGAGATGGCCGGGGAGATTTGCCGGGCGGAAGGATGCCTTGAATTCAGGCCGGGGCTCGGAAGGGCGGAAAGGGATCGTATTTTCAAAGCCCGCCACGGCCTGGGCGAGACAATCATTCGCAATCATCCAGGCTGCCGGGTGTTGTCAACCGATGTGGCGGTGCCCAATACGCAATATCCGGAACTGATAAACACAATCCACAATGAAGTAGAAGCTCACAAAATCGTTGGTTATACGCTGAGCCACGCGGGTGACGGCAACGTTCACCTGGTTGTGGCAGGTAAAAAAGGCGATCAGAAAGAATGGGAAAAGATCGACCGGGTGGTTAACACCGTGGTGACCAGGGCGCTTGATCTGGGGGGTACGGCCACCGGTGAGCACGGAGTGGGGATTGGAAAAAGGCAATATATGGCAGCCGAGCACGGATCCAGTCTGCAATGGATGCAGCGCCTGAAATCCCTGTTTGATCCCAACGGTATCCTTAACCCCGGGAAAATATTTGTAGATTGAGTATGGTGAATAAAAAAGGTCGTTAGCATGACATGGACGCTAACGACCTTTTGTGGTCCGCACGGCTTTGCCCCTCAAATTCAGAATGAGACTATTGCAGGAGAGTTGAGTCAGTCAGAGCAACGAGGCCTTGCCATGATCCTGGGCTCTACTCGATGCTATCCACCAGTCCCCAATTCAGTGCTTTGTTGGCACTAAACCAGGTGGTTTTTTTCTCCAGCTCTTCCCACTTGGTTTTGTCCAGCTTAGAATTGTCAACCAGCTTTCCAATATAACGATCGCGCAGCAGATGCATCAAATCGTTTTGGGATCGAATATCTGAAGCGGTTTCGCGTCCCGGCCATTTCCAGAGCGCGGCTTCGTGCACCATGAAAATGGTTCCCGGAGCAGCCAGGCGCACATCGCAAACTGCGAAAACGGGTACGGCCGCACTGGCAATGATACCGGAGGCATGGGCGGTAATTTTAAAGCCTTTTCTCCTGGCACGTTCAATCTGATCCGCCAGGGCCAGGCCGGAGAAGGCATCCCCACCGGGAGAGTTGATGAACAGATTCACATCCCGAATGGTCGTGTTGTTTTCCAGAACAACAAGATCGTTCCATAACCGGGTAACGTCCGCTACCGATAGGCCGGAAAAAATTTTTACAAATGCCTTGTCTTTTGAAATGAAAGACAACTGCGACAGACGGCCTTCCGGGTTGGCAACTTCCATGGATTTGTTCACCCGATCCGGTGGTTGTTCTTGAATCGTAACCTTGGTCGGATCGGCGGCCTGAACTTTCACCACGACTTCCTGGGGTTTCGGCGGCGGCGGGCTGTTTCCCGGCATGCTTGCACAACTAACTAAAAAGATTCCCAAAGCAAATAAGACAAAAATTTTTTTAACCATGACTCAATCTCCTTCTATATTTATTTCATTCTTCTTTTGTGGTAATTCTTTATGAAGCAAGAAACATACCAATTCATTGAAATCAAGAAGACAAAAATATTAAATTAAAATACAGGTAGTTATGAAAATGCGCAAGAGATGATGAAGGCCTTTCAGGGAGGATGATTTTGTTTCAGTCCCACAACATTTGACATAAAGAGTCAATAAAACCAATTTTAGTCAAATCATTGACTAGTTAAAAAGCTGGTTATACCGCTTTTCTAAAATACGTTCCGAAATACTGAAGGGTGGTATAAGTGGTTGTAGAAAAAAACCTTCGAATAACGGAACGTTTTTTTGACAACCGCTATAGCTGGTTGGTCAATTATTCAATGGCTATTATCCATTTTAACCATTTAACTTATCAATTAATTTACTATTCAACAAAATCAGAGGAGGTAAGCAGTGAGTAATTTTTTTTCGATATCGCAGAAATATTTGAACCAATACCCCGGTGTGGGATTCGGCCTTACCTTGATCAGCGGGTGCCGGGATGATCCTAATCCGTCGGGGTTTGACCCATATAAAAGGAAGCTGCTGCGTAAGATGAGAAAGCGCGAGACCCTGGCGCAGATTACGGAACGCCTTGAGATCTATAACCGCTTTTTTCAAAGCTTCGGTTTCGACTGTCCCCTGCCCAAACATCTCAAACGAACCGTTAACAGTGGATTTCCGCGCTATTCGCTTTATGTAGATGCCCATTTTATGGCCGAAATGTGTGCCGGCATCCTGGTGGCAGTTACCGATTTCAATCAATTTAATGGTAATTTAATCCTGGATCTGGCCGCTGATGGTGAAATTTGTGCTGGAATGGGGGGGCGCGAGTTTAGCACCCGGGAAGGGGAGATTGTGCTGCGGGATGAAACAGAAATCGTCTGTCTCCTTTGCCAGGGAGCCGATGAAAAAACTCGCGTCAGAGAGGAGACGGCAGATGTCCTATTTTATGCCTATGCGGTCCCCGGCATTGAAGGCGGATGTCTCAAGGAAGGGTTAACTATAGCCGCAGACACGCTGGTTGAGTTTGGAGGGGGGGAAATGGATTTTTTTGATGTTTATTAAAATCAAGGTAGTTAGAAATAAAAAAAATCATTGTCCGGTGAGACAAAGGATTTTTGCTTCTTGCGGTAAAGATTAGAGATGGCTTCATTTACTTGAGCTTAAAGCTGCCGAGCATCCGTTTGAAATCATCGATGCCCTTATCATAATAGACCGGCACCCCTGCGCTGTAACGTATATTATAAAAGGAGTTATCGCTGATAAATCCATAATAAAGTGTTTTGTACGTGAACCCCCTATTGTTTTTATGGGTGAATAAAATTTTGAATCCGGCCTGTCCGTCTATAATAGCCGGGGCATTTTCGAGAACTTTGAAATTCATAATTCTGCGATCTGAGGATAATTCGTCAATTATAAGGCCGGCAGATTCCAGGGGCAGCATTCGCTTTCTTAACTTCTTTTGCGTGTTCTTGAAGGACCGATCAAGCGGACGTTGCTGAATAAAGACATACAGCCAAGTGGCTTTAGCCTCTTTTGTGATTAGATATCTTTTTTCATAATTTGGCTTATACCAACCATTGGGGATTTCAACAGAGACGTCATAATCAGGCAAATTACTAAGGCTGCGGTCATATGCTGCTGATGCGCAGCCGGAAATCAGAAACAGACCAATTAACAGGATGTGCAATCTTTTCATGATTCTTCTCCGTTGTTAATGCATCGCTGCAGGTATCCCTGAATATAAGCTTTATCAGGTGCATCCGGTGATAGCAGCAGGCAGGATTCAAAAAATTTTTGGGCCAAAAGCCGCTCACCTTCCTTGTAATGCATCAAACCCATGGCTTTGTGAGGGGCTGGAAATGAAGGGTCCAGGGCTATTGCTTTTTCATATTGTTTAATTGCTTTTTTCGAATCGGTTTTTCGGCCGTTTTGTCTGAAAATTTCACCGAGCAGGTAATAAGCGTCGGCATCATTCTGATTTCGGTGCAGATAATTTTGCACACTTCTCTGAGCCGCATCAAACCGCCCCATACGCAGATCCAACCGGGCATTCGCCAGAACCAGTTTGTCCAGCCGGGATCGGAAATTTTCTGAATTTATCAGACCGGCATTTTTCCCCGAGTATTCAGTGGCTATCCAGTGGTCGGCGTTTTCTATGCGCTGCTGCAGGTTTGGATGAGTCCCAAAGAAAAACGATTCTTTAATACCCTCGTTTTCGATTTCTTGTCGCAGATGCTCAAAAAGGTTCAGGGCCTGTCTTGGATCATAGCCTGCTTTGGACATGAGGTCAAGCCCGATGCGGTCGGCCTCAGCCTCAAACTCACGGCTGTAGCCCGTTACCGCCGCCATGGATCCAGTCACTCCCAGGATTCGAGCCAGATCCTGGACCATCGCAATTTTTTTGAGAGATTGTTGTACGATAGCCATATATGCCGGACGGTCTTTAAGGCTTTTCAAGACTCGCAGCGAATGGCGGTGGGTGCAGTGGGTCATTTCATGGGCCAGAAGAGCAGCCAGCTGGGCTTCATTTTCCATACGAGCCAGGACTCCGGTATGGACATAGATCACACCATTGGGAAAGGCGAACGCGTTTAAGTTGGGATCATGGATAATTTTAATGTCAAAGGAGATGTCGGGTAAATCTGTAAATGCTTTAAGCTTAGCGGCCACTTCGTTGAGATAAATTTCCAGGTCTGGATCCCGGTAAAGCCAACCGCTGTTGTCTATGACTTGCTGTTCCTCTTGTGCCCGGCGCCATAGAATTTTCTCTTCATTTTTTGCCGTGAGGGCTTCATCCACAGAGATCGGCGGGGGTGTTGCGCACGCCGCCACCAGAAAACATACTGCTATTATGATTGTGAAATACTTCATCTTTCCGCCCCTGAGAAGCCGGACAATATGAATTCCGAAGAGTGCCTCGGTGAAGGTTTTACCGAGTATGATATCGGTAATTTCTTTCTTGAACTTTATTCTTTTTTAAGCCGATTGTTTATATTTAATAAATTTTCAGATAGTTGTGGATGACAACAGTTGGCAGGTAATTACTGAAAGAGGTTCATATTGAAAATTTGTTTCATTTATTAATTTTTCTATGGACTTTTTTTTCAAGGTGTTTATAATATGCGCCAGGTTAAAACAGTCGGTGGGTCAGATTCGATTTTGTTTAGCTTTTAAAAGGAGGTTCGATCATGAAAAAAGTTATTTTTTTACTGATCATTGCGTTTTTTTTAGCTGGTTGTACCGCCGAATGGTACAAACACGACACCATTTATAAAACAAATGATCACATGACCTTTAGCTGGTGGGGATACAAGAGTCCTACAAATGAAGATTTGAATAAATCTGAATCGGAAGGTTGGTGGGGCGCGGAAATTCCCTATATCCCGGCTGAGTAGTTTTTTGGTGTTGGAAAGCTGTGGAATAGAATTGCTGAATTGATGACGTCTTTCCGACTCTTTCTGTAGTTGACAGATAAATAAATCCCCAGAGTGGCGGGCTGCTATACTGATGTATCCGACTGGCAACCTAAACGTTGGGTTCTTCCATTTCGCAAATGGAGCAATGAGAACCTATCGTTCATGCCCTGAGGAATAAAACCTCAAACCGGATAGCAAACTGCCGAATTGGGGATTGCCACAATTTAATTGATAGCTCAAGGCTAATGGCCGTATGTCTGGTGGAATGAGGCCGTTTATCTGAATAAGTTTTGGGCTATTTCTATTGGCCCCCCTAAAATAACATTCCCCTCCATGGCCTCTAAAGAATTGTTAAATTCTTCTTTTAAAGGCATCAAGTGCTTCCTGCAGCATACGGCGGATGAAAACCTCCTTATCGCCGTCGGTCATTTGGGTGTATTCAGAATAGTTATAATTTGACTGGGCAAGATCGGGCGGATGTTTCCTGCATTTGTTTTTTATGGTATCAAACTCCTGAATCATTTCTAAAAGGCTGTATCTGCTCCCCTCAAAACTCAGGATCCATTCTAATCGTTGCATCATTTCAAAGCGCAACTGATCTGCCAAAAAAAGATGAATATCGACGACTTGCATTTGATCCTGGTTGCCAAGATAGTGAAATTTGTCTGCCGGACCAAGATCCAGGATGCCCATGATGATTTCGTAATAGGCAATGGAGCTGTTTTCACCGGGTTGCGATAAATAGTAAAGGGTCTTGTCTGAAAGATCTGAAAGGCGGGTTTGGGAATCATATGATTCCGAGAAACGCTTTTGCCAGGGCCCGAACCCTCTTTGCTCCAGCGTCCGGGTGCGATAAGTTTTAAGATCAACAACTTTTGCCATGATGATTACTTTTAGCAAAAATAATTGCAATCGTCCAACTTTTAAAACGTAATTGAACATTAGCAATTTTTTTACCGTAACAGTTTGACAAAGACAGAGGTTGTTTACTATCAATAGGAATTCCCTTCAGATCGAAAAGGCGCAACACACTTTAGGCGAACCATCTTGACCGTCTTATTGGGAAGCGTTTTACAGACCCGGTGATGGCCATCAGGTCACCAGGGCTGCCACCTCAACATCGGATGCTTTCAGCACCTCAATCAAGGGGGGCGGACCGTGAAAAAAAGTGTTGCATGGTTTGCAGAAAACCATGTTGCTGCCAACCTCTTAATGCTCTTCCTTTTGCTGGCCGGCGCCGTTACAGGCCTGACCATGAAACTCGAAGTCTTTCCTGAAGCGTCGCTTGACCGGGTTAACATATCCATGGTGTATTCCGGGGCCTCACCGGCCGAGGTGGAAGAAGGTATCGTCCGCAAAATCGAGGAAAGTGTTGCCGGCCTGGCCGGAATTAAAAAAATCGATTCCACCGCCATGGAAGGCTATGGCAACGTCTCTATCGAAGTGATGAAAGGCTGGGATTTGAACAGCCTTCTCGATGACGTTAAAGCCGAAGTGGCACGCATCAATACATTCCCGGAAGATGCCGAAGAACCGGTGGTTCGGGAAGTTATCCGTAAGGATCGCGTCATTTTTTTGGTGGTATACGGAGATGTATCTGAATGGACGCTTAAGCACATGGCCGAAAGGATCCGGGATGATATCACCAACCTGAAGGGTGTTACCCTGGCTGAATTTATCGGGGTGCGCAAAGGTGAAATTCACATCGAGATTTCGGAGTCGACTCTATGCCAGTATGGCTTGACCCTGGGCAGTGTCGCCGACACCGTAAGAAAGGCCAGCCTGGATTTGCCGGCCGGCAGAGTCAAAACCAGAGGGGGCGAGGTCCTGCTCAGGACCAAAGGCCGTCGCTATCATGCCAGCGATTACGGGGATGTTGCCGTGGTCACCCGGGCGGATGGCACCAAGGTAACGCTGGCAGAGATTGCCGGACTGCGGGACGGGTTTGAGGACCTGGATCTTTTTGCCCGTTTCCAGGAGAAACCGGCTGCCTTGATCCAGGTATTTCGGGTAGCCGATCAAAACGCGTTGCAGGTGGCTAAAACCGTCAAAGATTACGTCGAAGAAATCCGGCCCGGCCTGCCTGCCGGTGTGGATATCGGCTTTTTCGCTGATCGGTCAAAAATCCTCAATAGCCGCATCTGGCTGCTATTGAAAAATTTGATCATCGGGCTGCTGCTGGTGATCATTTCCCTTGGTGTTCTGCTCAACATGCGGCTGGCCTTCTGGGTTACACTTGGTATTCCGATTTCTTTTATGGCCGGTTTGGTGCTGCTGCCCCAATTCAACGTCTCCATCAATATGGTTTCATTGTTTGCCTTTATCATGGTGCTCGGTATCGTGGTGGACGATGCCATTATTATCGGTGACAATATATTCCGCAAAAGCGAAGAGGGTTTGCCGCCTCTAAAAGCGGCCACCGAAGGGGCCATGGAAGTGGGACGCCCCGTCATTTTTTCCGTTTTGACCACCATTGTCGCCTTCTGGCCCCTGCTGCTGGGCGGCGGTTTTTTGGGCAAAATGATGCGTCATCTGCCCATTGTCATCATTTTGGTGTTGATCGGATCTTTAGTCGAATCACTCTATATTCTGCCGGCTCACCTGGCACGCAGCAAAGGCCTGTTCACGGCTAAAACCCGAAAAAACAAGCGTGAAAAACGGGCATCGCGATGGTTGAATTGGATTATCCGTGTTCCCTATGCCGGATTGCTGGATTTTAGTTTACGGTGGCGCTATGCCACTGTGAGTTTTGGAATTGCACTGTTGATATTGACCTTCGGGGTGTGGAAAGCCGGATGGATAAAGTTCGTATATTTCCCCAAGGTGGAAGGCGATACTCTGGAATGTCGGTTGACAATGCCGGCCGGCACTTCTGCGAAACGCACCGAAGATGTGGTTGCCCACCTGGAGCAAACGGCCCGGAACGTTCTGGCAGGCTACGATGGTGACCGCCCGCAGGACGCCCCACCGCTTTGTGAATATACAATTTCACTGGTGGGATGGCAACAGGGCCGCAGTGACCTTGGCGGAAACCTGGCCAACATCTGGATCCAGCTGCCCGAGGAACAGTATCGGGGTGTCAGTACCAAAAAGTTGACAAAATTATGGCGTGAACAGGTGGGCAGCATTCCCGATGTTGAGTCGATTGATTTCCGGGGCGAGATGACCAGCGCCGGCAAGGCTGTCGAGGTTCATCTTTCCGCAGATGATTCTGAGGCGTTGACACTGGCGGTTGGTGATCTCAAGCAGGAGATTGCGGGTTACCCCGGCGTTTCCGATGTCAGCGACAGTTTTTTGCGCGGCAAAAAGGAGCTACAGCTCAAATTAAAGCCGGCCGCCCGCAGCCTGGGATTGACGCTCAACGATCTGGCAAGGCAGGTCCGGCATGCCTTTTATGGCTGTGAGGCCCTGCGCCTGCAGCGTGACCGTGATGAAGTCAAAGTGATGGTGCGCTATCCGGAGTCTGAACGCAACTCCTTAAAATACATCGAAAAGATGCGAATTAGAGCTTCCGACGGTACGGAATGCCCGTTTGGTCAGGTCGCACAGGTTAAAATGCAGCAGGGTTATGCTTCCATCCAGCGCCGACAGCGTCGGCGAATCGTTAAGGTCATGGCGGATGTGGATCAATCGGTGACCAATGCCAACGAACTGCGGCAGGATCTGGAGAAACGCTATCTACCGGAACTGAGTGCGCTATATCCCGGGCTCAGGTATTCAATGGAGGGCGAGGGCAAAGAGCAAAAGGAATCCCTTGAAGATGTCTACAAAGGCTTTGCCGTGGCCCTGTTTTGTATATATGCCTTGCTGGCCATTCCTTTTAAATCCTTTACCCAGCCATTTATCATCATGGCGGCCATTCCCTTTGCCTTTGTGGGTGCTGTGGCCGGTCATTTGTTGATGGGTCTTAACCTGAGTTTGTTAAGCCTGTTCGGGATGGTGGGGTTAACCGGTGTGGTGGTCAATGATTCCCTGGTCTTAATCCATGCCACCAATCGTATTCGCAATCAGGGCCATGGTGCCGGTGATGCCATCACCCGGGGCGCTGCCATTCGCCTCCGGGCGATCATCCTCACCTCCCTGACGACCTTTGCCGGTTTAACACCCTTGCTGCTGGAAAAAAGCCTCCAGGCCAAGTTTCTCGTTCCCATGGCGGTCAGCCTGGGCTTTGGCGTCCTGTTTGCCACGGGCGTTACGCTGGTTCTGATTCCCTGTGGTTACATGATTTTAGAAGATGTTCATAATTTTTTCAAAGCCCTTAAAGCAAAATTTTAGGCGGCATATTTTAACCTGTCGGTGATCCGTCCGCTTGCGTGCTCAACAATTTGCACGTTGACACACGGAGGCATTTCTGTAATGTTTTAAAATTCTACAATTACGGTCGTTTCATCGTTTAACCCACTGGTGGAGCGTGTATCCGTGAATAACCCCAAATCATCCATAGCCGTGCTGGCCTTCGAGGATATGAGTCCCGACCGGGACCAGGGCTATTTCTGTGATGGCCTGGCCGAAGAAATTATCAACGATCTGGCCCAGGTGGAGGGGCTGCGGGTGGCTTCCCGCACCTCTTCTTTTGCCTATAAAAATAAGCCCGAAGATATTCGTGTTATCGGCCAGGGACTCAATGTCGAATCGGTTCTGGAAGGCAGTGTCCGCAAAACCGAAAACCGCCTGCGAATCACCACCCAGCTGATCAATGTCGCTGACGGTTTCCATATCTGGTCCAAGAATTATGACCGCGAGGTAAAGGATATCTTCGTCGTTCAACTGGAGATCGCCCGCAGCATCGCCGGTGCGCTCAAGGTCGAATTGAGTGATGAAGAAAAGCATGCCTTAGAAAAAACACCGACGAACAGTATCGAAGCCTATGATTTCTATCTTCGCGGACGCGAGTTCTTTTATCGCAACAAACGGCAATATATCCAGCATGCCATAGAAATGTTCTCCCGTGCCATCGAGAAAGATTCGGGCTATGCGCTTGCATATGCCGGAAGATCGGACTGCCATTCCTATTTTTACTGGTACTATGGAATGTCGGCGCCAGACCGGGAGCAGGCCCGGGATGACAGCGCTAAGGCCCTCGATCTGGCCCCTGAACTCTCGGAGGCTCATGCCGCCCGCGGGCTAGCCCTGGCAATCAACGAGCAATACGAAGAAGCGGAAAAGGCGTTTGAAAGGGCCGTCGCACTGAACCAGGAATTGTTTGAAGCCTACTATTTTTATGCCCGCACCTGTTTTGTGCAGGGCAAGTACGAACAGGCCAAAGATTTATTCCTGGAGGCCAGCCGGGTCGACCCGGCCGATTACCAATCGCCGGCCCTGCTGGCCTTCCTTTACAAAACCATCGGGCAGGAAGAAAAAATGGCACCGGTTCTGCATGAGGCCATGGATCGAATTAAACAGCGCCTGGCGTTAAATCCGGATGAATCGCGAGCCATTTATTTAGGAGCGGACGTTCTGATCCGCATGGGTGAAAAAGAAAAGGCCATGGAATGGGTTAAACGCCTGGCGGCCACGGATCGTGACGAACCGGCCATCCTTTACGGCATTGCCTGCCTGTATTCTTTAATCGGCAAGCCGGAGGAAGCAGTCTACTATTTAAGTAAATCAGTGGATGCCGGCTTTGCCCACCGGCAGTACCTCGAGAAAGACGGCGATTTCGATTCCATTCGCAATCATCCGCACTATATTGAACTCATTGAGGATTTAGATAGAAGAGAAAGAGAAATGTTATAAGCTTTTAGCATATATTCTCAATTTATTGATCTGTTTCATTTTTTTATTTTGAAATTCATACAAATTATGATGACCATGGGATAGAAAATGAAAAAATTAGCAATAATTATCTTTTTAAGTTTTGCTTTTCTCGTAAGCTTAAGCACTTATTCTAAAGCCGACCAGAGTTTCAGCGTTCTTGATATTCGAAGCCATTTGCGGTCCTGGGAAGCTGGACCATCAAAAGAGAAAATTGTCTCATTTGTCAAATCAGTATCGGACCCGGCAAACAAAAACTTTGTTCCCCTAGAATATCGTAGAGCATTTTTTGATATGGATGGAACTATTTTATGTGAAAAACCCGATTATATAGAAGTCGCTTTAACAAGACATAGATTATTGGAAAAAGTAGAACTAAATCCTCAGTTAGAGGCCAATCCTATCTACAAGGCTGTTATGGAAGGAGACGCAGAATACCTCTATAAAAATATAAAAGCGGCGATTGCTGAGGCATTCGAAGGCGAGGCCCTAAAATTTTACTTGGAATACAGCAGGCGATTTCTAGGTGAAGAAAAACATCCAAGATTTAATCAGCCTTATATTCAACTATTCTATCAGCCAATGATTGAATTGATTGATTATCTTACAGATCACGGATTTAAAGTCTACATTGTTTCTACTTCACAGCAAGAATTTATTCGCAGCGTATCAAAAGATATCTTGAATATTCCCAAGAATCAGATTATCGGCACAATGGTTGGGTTTAGTTTGCAATTTGGAAGCAATAATAAACCAGTTTTCATCAGAAAATCATCTTACTTTGAGCCTTATAATGCCGATGAAAATAAAGTTGTGAGAATTAGAGAAAGGGGACTATTACCAGCGATTTTTGCATTTGGAAATTCGAGCGGAGATTTGGCCATGTTGGAAATGACGGCGGCCAGTGGATTACCCAATATGGTATGTATTTTAGATCACGATGATCCAAAGAGAGAATTTGAATACCACAAATCTAATTTGTTAAAAACTGCAGAAAAAAACGATTGGACCGTAGTTAGCATGAAAAGGGATTTTAAGTTTTTATTCCCTTTTAATCAGTAAGATGCCAACGGAATGAAATCAAATCCTGCATGTCACTGATATCGGATCCTAATATCAATTGCTAATATCGAATCCCTTTCATAATGAAGTATATCCCAACTGCCACCATGAGTATGGCCCCGATACGATAGATAAGCTCCCTTTTTTTCAACCAACCCAGATCGGCCAGTTTGGCGACCAGAAATAGGGCCGGCACTGTACCCAGGCCAAAGCAGATCATCACCCCCATTCCTTTGATAATGGCCTCGAGAGGATCGGCTGCCTTCATGCCGGCTCCGGCGGCCGCCAACAAAGCGGTATAGACCGGACCGCAGGGAAGCAAGCCCAGCAATAAACCGATCGGAAAATAAGCGGCCGGTGATTTTACCTGCGACAATCTTCGGAATCCTTTGGAGACAAAACCGCCGGGATTGTATGAATCGCCAAACACCTTGCCAAACGATATCCAGCCGCTCATGGCCAGCCCCATGATGATGATCAGGATGCCGGCGAAAATCATGGCGCCTTTCTGGATGCCGGCAATATGGGCGGCGACCAGGGTGAACGAACCGGTGGCGCCCATTACCCCGCCCAACAGGCCGTAGGTAATGATCCGGCCGGCGTTGTATAGCAAGTGGGAAATCAAAAAATTTTTAGCTTTAAGATTGAGCGATAAAGATACCACGATCGGCCCACACATACCGATGCAATGGCCGAAGCCGACGGTAAATCCGGTGACCAGAAATATGGGGTAAAGGGGATCAATAAATGACATCGAAGATAAATTTAACCTCACCGGCTTCAGGTACGATCACATTGGCAAACCAGGTTCTTTTGCCGCTGGGGCAGCGAACGATGACGCCGGTGCCCTCATATGTGCCGGGGCCGGTGGGTTTCAGTGCCACCTGATTCGGTCCCATTTTCATGGCCGGCATGCCCAGGTCGATATGGGGTGTTTTAGTGGGGGAGACGCCCTGGATTGATACTTTAAAGACCAGATCCTGCATGGCCTTCACGGGCCGGGGCGTAATTTCCAGCAAAACGGTCAGGTCCCCGGAAGATTGGGAGCAGGTGCCCTTATGGGCGTCACAATTGATTTCGGCATCTCCTGCAATGGCCGGTTTTGCGGCAATCCAACCGCCGCAAAGCAGAAGGCCGATCAGGATTGAAAATAATAATCCAATTTTAAAGACCGTAATGGTTGAATAAAAATGCTGCTTGCTGCCACTGTCGGTACTCACTCTCATATTACCTCCATTTCAAAACCAGAAAATCAATCATAGCGTCAGGTTTTTGCCAGAATCTCCATTATGCCGATGCCTAAAACAACAACCGCTACCACCCAGAGAATGATAAGTCCGCGCAGGGGTATATTTAACGGTGCGAAAATAAGCCACAATGCTAAAATGCCGGCCCCGCAAATATTGATCACGATGGCACCGCCAAGACCCAGCCCTCGAACTCCCCGCGGTTGCCCGTAGGCTTCCAGCAGCAGGGCGATTCCGATGCCGAAAATAACACCACCCAAAATGGTTGGATAAAAATTTGAGGCTGCTTGCGGAACCCCCAGAATTTCAGCTATCCCTAACGGAAACAACAGCAACAAAATTCCAAGGATCAAATTTACGATTCCATCGATTAGCAAAAAGGTTTTGTGTTTGGGTTGCATGATTCATATCCTCTAAACAGGCATAGGATTATTTAAATGAACCCCTTTGACCCGAGCATCGATGATATTTAGATATACAATTTTACTTTCTTATTCAAGCATCAAATCTAAATGAACTTTTAGTAAATAAAAGTAATTTAGTAGGAATAAATGGGTGCTGTTTTTGGGGTTGGAAAGGGTTTGGTCGATGCCAATTGACGGCTGCTTGATACAAGATTGCGTCTATCTGCCACCCGAAGCCAATATCAGGTTCAGGATACCCTTTGCAAGATTGCCGGTATCAGTTTGCTCCCAATTGCTGGCCAGCACGATGCCGATGCCATCGTCTGGTAGCAGCAAAAGGAAGCTGCGAAAACCGGTATCTCCACCTTCGTGAAACACGATTCGGTGTCTTTCGTATTCACCGAGAAACCAGCTCAGGCCGACCTGGAAGCCTTGCGGGGACTTCCTGGTTGTGGGGTTCCACAGGAGATCGTAGTTCGCGGCCTTAAGGATACGGCGACCGTCGAGCTCACCGCGATTGAGGTTAACCTGCATCCAGCGAATCATCTGTGCAACGCTGGAATTCAGGGTCGAGCTCGGGGGGTGACGCCGATTAAACGGGTAAACGTCACTGACTATAGCTGGATTACCTACATGACCGGTGGTTCGGAGTGTTTT
>Ga0265303_10000382_pt1 | contig 24519 bp, 25 predicted proteins | sample Helome_2_FD_192494 | JGI IMG/M metagenome (GOLD analysis project Ga0265303, IMG submission 192494) | Marine sediment microbial communities from subtidal zone of North Sea - Hel_20160317 (Illumina Assembly) | ecosystem: Environmental > Aquatic > Marine > Subtidal zone > Sediment ... | reverse complement strand
ATCATTTGAAAAATACCCGGTCTGATCTTCCCGTTTTCATCGCGAGTTGAGCTTTTGCCGGTTAAGGCCTCCAGTAGCATCCACATAGGTCCGCCGTCCGGGTCCGCAATCAAGTTGCGCTTAAACGAGTAGGCCACATCCCGGGGGGTTAGTTGAGCGCCGTTGTGAAATTTGACGCCCTTGCGGATGGTGAACGAATAAGTGGTTCCGTCCGCCGAGATGCCGCTGTTTTGCAACGTCGGAACCCGGGTGGTCAAAACGGGAATAAATGCATCGGTTTTAGATGCATCAAAAAAGATGAGGGTTTCGTAAATATTCAATATCCGCTGGCTTCCGGTTGTGTCATAACATGCCGCCGGGTCCAGCGTGCGCAGGGTGCCGTAGGTGGCTAAAATGAAGGTATCCGGATTTTTAATGCCGCCCGATGCATTTGAAGCGCTAAACAGCAGAATGAGCAGCAAAATTATGGATTTCAGTGTTGGTTTCATTATCAACTTTCTTTTACGCCCTTATAAAAGGCCACATAATTTTTTATCTGTTTGGCCTTCGCGTTGGGCTCCGGATAATACCAGGCCGCATCGGGTTCGACGCCATCACCGATGACGATGTGGTAGTAGCTGGCCTGGCCTTTCCAGGGGCAGGTGGTATGTTTGTCGCTTTTTTGGAAATATTCCTTTTTGATGGATTCCGGCGGAAAATAATGGTTGCCTTCGATGACAATCGTCTGATCGCTTTCTGCCAGAGTCAAATCATCGCGTATAACTTTCATTGTTTGTTTCTCCTATCAGGAAATGACATGACCGAGTCGGCTTTTATAATTTATTTCTAAGATGGCTTATGAATTAATTTGATAAAGCCCTGTCTATATCCGCGATGAGGTCTTCCGGATCCTCGATGCCGACCGACAGGCGCAGCGTATTGTCGGTAATTCCCAGCTCGGCCCGTTCGGCCGCCGTGATTTTCTGATGCGATGTTGTCGCCGGTGAGCAAATAATGGTTTCCACTCCCCCGAGGCTGAGGGCCGGCGTAATCACTTGTAGGTTTTTTAAAAAACGATCCGGTGCCGGGCTTTTCAATTCGAATGCCAGCATGCCGCCGAAACCGCGCATTTGTTTTTTGGCCGTTGCATGTCCTGGATGATTTTCCAGGCCGGGATAATAGACCTTTTGGATGCACGCATCCTTTTGCAAATGTTCGGCAATGATCTGGGCATTGCGGTTGTGTTTGTCCACTCTTAGGCCCAGGGTTTTCAAACTTCTTTCGAGCAAATAACAGGTCATGGCATTCAGGCTGCCACCCAGGTTGGCTGCGGTTGCCCCAATTTTGTCGGCCAGATCCCGACGGGTTAAAACCGCCCCGCAGCACAGATCACTGTGGCCGCCCAGATACTTGGTGCCGCTGTGGGTAACGATGTCGATTCCCAGGTCCATCGGGTTCTGGTTGATCGGGGTTGCAAATGTGTTGTCGATCACGCTCAGGGCATTGTTGTCTTGTGCTATCTGAGCGGTGGCCGCAATGTCGGTGACCAGCAGCAGCGGGTTGGAAGGCGTCTCAATATAGATGATTTTGGTGTTCTTTTGCACCGCCTTTTCAATATCGGCTGCCTCGTTGTTGACAAAGGTGAATTCGATCCCGAAGCGATCAAATTCCGCGGTTACAAAGTGATGTGTACCGCCGTAAATGTCTTTTTGAAGAACAACGTGATCCCCGCTGCTGAGAAAAGCAAGCATGGCGGTGCTGATCGCTGCCATGCCCGAGCTGAACAGCAAGCCGTCTTCAGCATTTTCCAGCGCACACAGCTTCTCAACCACCGATTTTTGATTGGGAACGTTAAAGTAGCGCGGATATACGTTTTCGGCGGTATCCAGATATTCAAAAGACGAGGAGGTAAATATGGGTGTGTTGAGGCCCCTGGTGAGGGGATCTTTGCCGGTACCACTGTGAACACATCGGGTGTTTTTTTGCATGAAGCAATCCTTTCAGATCTCAATATGAAAAATGGATGAATGGATCAAATACCTTGCACGAGTCCTCCAGAAACGAACAAGTCGGAGACTTTCATATGCAAGATTCAGGGATTAATCTTTACGATAATCAACAACCTTTGATTCTGCGCCATAATGAATCCGGCTTTGCGACGGTTGTGTTTCAGCGACCACGCGACCGGCTTTGACGACCGTTAAACGGGCCGGGCACAGGCGGAGCGCATCCAGCACGCTGCGGGCATCTAAAATCACCAAATCGGCCCGGCGACCGGGTACAATGCCATAGGAATCACTAATGCCGAAGGTTTTGGCCGAATTGACGGTAATCGTGTCAAACATCTGCTGCATTTCGTCAAAACCCGACATGTGGCAGACATGAATGGCCAGCTGGGCAGCAGCCAGCATATCCCCTTTGCCCAGCGGATACCAGGGATCCATAATCGAGTCGTGACCCAGACTCACATTGATGCCGGCGGCCAACAATTCCTTGACTCGGGTAATCCCGCGGCGTTTGGGGTAGGTGTCGAAGCGCGCCTGCAGCACTGTGTTATCGAAGGGGTTGGCGATAATGTTCACGCCGGCCTTGCCCAGCAAGCCCTGGAGTTTAAATGCATAAGCGTTGTTATAGGAGTGCATGGCGGTGGTGTGGCCGGCTGACACGCGATTTTGAAATCCCCGTTTGATCGCCTGCGAGGCCAGCACCTCGAGGAAGCGGGAATGGTCATCATCGGTCTCATCGCAATGCACATCGATCATGCGGTCAAATTCTTCCGCCAGCGCATAGACGACGCCGACGGACTCAACGCCGTCTTCCCGGGTCCATTCACAGTGTGGAATTCCACCGACCAGATCGGCGCCCAGCATTAATGCTTCGCGCATCAGTTCCGGTGCCTTCGGATAGGACAGGATGCCGTCCTGAGGAAATGCCACAATCTGGATATCGACGATGTCGCTCATTTCTTCCCGCAGCTCCAGCATATATTTTAAGGCCGTCAGGCTGGGGTCACAGATATCGATGTGCGTGCGGATATAAAGCGTGCCCTGGGCAACCTCCCACTCGACGGCGCGCCGGGCCCGATCCTTAAAATCTTCAAATTGCGGATATGCCTTTTTATACTCACACCATACCTGAATGCCCTCCGGATGGCTGCCGCTGATATTGTAACGCGGGATACCGGCTGTCATGGCTGCATCCAGATGCAAATGCGGATCAATAAATGGCGGGCATACCAGATTGCCACCGGCATCAATTTCTGTTTGGGCCGAGAGCTTCAACCGGGGTCCGATTTCGGCAAAAGTGCCTGCGCGAACAGCCAGATCGACAAGTTCGTCCCCATCGGCAAGACGGGCATTTCTGACAATGAGATCCATGTGCAGCTCCTTTTGTCTGATTGAGCATGACGCATTAGATATCGTCGTTGCCGCTCATATGCGTTAGGCCGTGTCCGATACTGAAAAACACAGCCGCCAATTCATCGTTGCCTTGATTGACCGCATTTGCGGTGAGAATGCTTCGGTGCGTCGATTCTCATCTGGATTTATTGGAAAATTTTTGAATCAATGGTATCACCACTAAGAAAAATTGTCATGTGGTGTCAACCCAAAAGTAAGGAAGGAGCGGTTTCTGTGCGTGCTTCTTGATAAGCGGATTGATTTTATCAATCTTCTTTATAAAAATAAAGTCGATTAAATCCCAAATGACAAAACTCAAATTTTAAACAATCTAAAAATCCAATTAATCAAATTCAAAACATGTTTGGATCATTGATATTTCGAATTTGGATATTGTTTGTGATTTATCATTTGGTGCTTGGAATTTTCTCAATTCAAGATCTTAACTGGATGAAAATATACCACACGACTCTTGTAACATATTTGTGGGACACGACACTAGCCGCCCAGCCCGATCATATCGTATGTTTGTCGCCACTGGACGTAGGGCACACTTTTGATCTGCTGCAGATCGCTAGCGGGGATGCAGCCAACAGTTGAGTTGGGCATATAAAAGCATCGTTGCCCCTTGTGAGGGCCTTCTTCCAGGACCCAGCCTTCTTGAATGGCAACCTTTTTACCCACAAATTCGGTTGCACTGGAATTATAATAGCTGTCACTTGACGGTTGAAATACGGCTTCAAAATACATAATTTATATCCTTTAAAGAAAAAAATTATTTAGTTTATGCCTGTGCACAACACCGACATTGCCGACATCTTTGAACAGATCGCCGATTTTCTTGAGATCCAGGGGGAAAACCCCTTTCGCATTCGGGCCTATCGCAATGCAGCCCACTCGGTCAGTGGCCTGGGGACGGAACTGAAAGAGATGGTGGCGGCCGGCGAAGATCTTACCCGGCTGCCGGGCATCGGCAAAGAATTGGCTGCCAAAATCCATGAAATACTGGATACCGGTACGGCCAAAGCCCTCATCAAACTTCAGCAGCGCATTCCCAAAACGGTGATCGAAATGCTAAAGCTTCCCAACCTGGGTCCCAAACGGGTGCGGATTTTATTCCGGGAGCTAAAAATCAAAAACCTGCCGCAGCTGGCTAAAGCGGCCCGCAAAGGGCGCATCCGCGCCCTGGAGGGTTTCGGCCAAAAGACTGAAAAGGCCATTCTCGATGCTATTGACACCCGGGCGCAAAAAGAAAAACGCTTTAAAATTGTGACGGTCAAGCCCACCGTCGATAGCCTTCTTGATTATTTAAAGAAGGTACCCGGTGTTAACACGGTCGCGGTGGCCGGCAGCTACCGGCGCTGTCGGGAAACCGTCGGCGACCTGGATATTCTGGTCACGGCCCGTCAAAAAAGTCCGGTCATGCGCCGCTTCCTGGAATATGATGCGATCGACAGGGTCCTGGCGAGCGGCACCACACGAGCGAGCGTCATTTTGCGCTCCGGTTTGCAGGTGGATGTCCGCCTGGTTAAACCCGCAAGCTTCGGCGCCGCCCTGCAGTATTTTACCGGCAGTCAAGACCATAATATCGCCATCCGGCGTCTGGGGCAGCAGCGGGGTTTAAAAATTAATGAGTACGGGGTGTATCGGTTTGAAAAACAGGTGGCCGGCCGGACAGAGGCATCGGTTTATCAGACCCTGGATTTGCCCCTGATACCGCCGGAACTCAGGGAAAATCGCGGCGAAATCAAGGCCGCCGCAGAAAGCCGGCTGCCGCAGTTGATCGAGCTCAAAGACATCAAAGGGGATTTGCACATTCACACTCTTGCCAGCGATGGGCGCAACAGTCTTGAAGAAATGGCGCTGGCGGCCAAACGGCAGGGGTTGAAATATATCGCCATTACCGAACATTCCGATCGGCTCAAGGTGGCCGGCGGACTGGACCCGCCGCGGTTGATGCAACAAATCGATGAGATCGAGCGTCTCAATGATAACTTAAAGGGCATCCAGATTCTAAAGGGCCTTGAAGTTGAGATCTTAAAAGACGGCACGCTGGATCTATCGGATTCTGAACTGGCCCGGCTGGACCTGGTCGTGGGAACGGTTCACAGCCATTTCAATTTGCCGCTTGAAAAACAGACCGAACGCATTCTGCGCGCAATGGATCAGCCCTATTTTAGCATGCTGGCCCATCCTACCGGCCGTCTGATTGACGAGCGTGATCCCTATCAGGTCGATCTAACCCGCATCATTCATAAAGCCAGGGAGCGCGGCTGTTTTTTGGAACTTAATTCCAATCCAAAGCGCCTGGACCTAACTGATATTTACTGCCAGATGGCCAAAGCAGAAGGCGTTTTGATATCGATCAACTCCGATGCCCACAGCATTGACGCTTATAACGACCTGGTCTTTGGCGTCGGTCAGGCCCGGCGCGGCTGGTTGGAAAAAAACGATGTGCTCAACACCCGGTCCCTGGCGCAGCTGCGCAAGCTGCTGAAGCAAACTATGGGTTAGGCGGCCGCAGGCCGCCAGGTTCAGGGTTCAAAGGTTCATGGGTTCAGAGGTTTAGCCACTGGCCTCTCGCTTCTCGCCTCTTGCTTCTGGCATCTAAAACCGTGTGCCGTACGCCGTGAGCCTTGCGCCGGTTGGGGCGCCACCATTATTATGTTAATGTCCCTTTCTTCTTGATTGCATCCATTTACCTATTTAAAAAATTCCGAATAAAATTCTTGACAAGTAGAATTATAAAGAATAATTATCTAAAAAAATGGATAATTTCAGAATGATTGACGATATTAGCCTGAAAATACTGAAAATATTACAGCAAAAGGCCCGAATTCCCAATGTAGAGGTGGCCCGGCAGGTGGGCATGGCGCCTTCAGCTGTGCTGGAGCGTATTCGCAAACTGGAAAAGCAGGGCTTTATCGATGGCTATGAGGTCAGACTGAATCCTAAACGGTTTGCCAAAAGCCTGGTGGCCTTTGTGAGCGTCAAATTAAAAAAACTCGATGCTGAAATCAAAGTCGGCCAAACGCTTTCCCGTCTGCCGGACGTTCAGGAGGTGCATTACGTGGCCGGAGAAGACGCCTTTTTGGTAAAAATTCGTGCGGCCGACACCGAAGCGCTCAGTCGGCTGATCCGCGATAAAATTGCATCCATCGCGGGGGTGCGATCCACCCAAACGGCCATTGCTTTGTCAACCTATAAGGAGACGGCCCGGATACCCATCGATCGAATTGATGAATAGCTGTTTCAAAAGCACAAGAAAAATTGTTAGTGCCTAAAGTGACTAAAGTTTTAAGTGCCTAAAGTTTTGGTGTCGTTGCGCTTCGTCTTTTTAATTTAAATGATAGAATTCCTCAACTTTAGGCACTTTAGATCACTTCCAATTTTAGTCATTATATTTAATATTCCAAGCAGTATTAACTGAATAAAAGGTGAAACATGATTCGAATCAACGAAAATTACCTGAAATTGCAGGCGTCGTATCTTTTTTCGGAAATCAGGCGACGGACAGATGAATTTCAAGCGCAGAACCCGGACAAAGAGATCATCAAACTGGGAATCGGTGATGTTACCCGACCCTTGCCGGAAGCCTGCATCGCGGCTTTTCACCGGGCCGTCGATGAAATGGCCGATGCGGCCACCTTCCGGGGATATGGCCCTGAACAGGGTTACGAATTTTTGCGCGAAAAGGTTGCCGCTGCCGACTATCAAGAGCGGGGCGCCGATATTACTGCTAAAGAAATATTTGTCAGTGACGGCGCTAAATGTGACACCGGCAATATCCAGGAAATTTTTGCCACCGACATCCACATCGCTATTCCCGACCCTGTTTATCCGGTCTATCTGGACACCAATGTGATGGCCGGCCGCACCGGGTCGTTTCATGACGGCCGTTACGACGGTATCACCTACCTGGAGAGTACCCGGCAAAATCGCTTCATCCCCGCTCTGCCGTCGGAAAATGTCGATTTAATTTACCTGTGTTTCCCCAACAATCCCACCGGAGCCACCATTACCCGATCGCAGCTTCAGACCTGGGTGGATTTTGCCCGCAAGAACAAGGCCCTGATACTTTACGATGCGGCTTATGAGGCGTTCATTCAGGATTCGGATCTGCCCCAATCGATTTTTGAAATTGACGGAGCCCGGGAAGTGGCTATTGAATTCAGAAGCTTTTCTAAAACCGCCGGATTCACTGGAACCCGCTGTGCCTTTACCGTGGTGCCGACATCCTGCACGGCCTACACGGACAGCGGCGAGGCCCGATCCGTCCATGATTTATGGTTTCGGCGCCAGTCCACCAAGTTCAACGCCGTATCCTATCCGGTTCAACGAGCAGCCGAAGCGATCTACAGTGATGCGGGCCGTAAACAGGCAAAGGCCCTAATTGATTATTATCTCAAAAACGCATCCCTGATTCGAAAGGAAATGGAAGCCCTCGGCTATGAATGTGCCGGGGGTGAAAATTCTCCTTACATCTGGATACTTGGTAAAACCGATTCCTGGGCGTTTTTTGACCTGCTGCTTGAAAAAGCCGGCGTGGTTTGCACGCCGGGGGCCGGATTTGGGCGCTGCGGCGAAGGCTTCATCCGCCTCAGCGCGTTTAATGACACCGAAAATGTTCAACTCGCAATGCAAAGGATCAAGCAAGCACTCAGCTGATTTGTTTACAGATGTCAGAAAACAGATGACGGAGGACAGAAAACAAATGCCAGATAGGGTGCTTTATCTTCGGTTTTTAGCATCTGTCTTCTGTCGTCTGACCTCTTCCTCTGAAATCCAAAACCCGAAACCCTGCTTGCCCTCCATAGCCTTAAAGGCGAAGGAGGGAACCCTGAATGGAGTGATGAGCGATGCCGATGTCGCAAGTATTTGAAAACCGACTCTTACCCGTATTGGATGAAATCATAAATTATTATGGCACGCCGTTTCACATTTATGACGAAGCCGGTATCCGCCAAACCGGGCAGAATTTCATTGCAGCCTTCTCCCGGCTGAACGGATTCCGGGAATATTTTGCCGTTAAGGCTTTGCCCAACCCCCGTATGCTGCAGATCATGCAGGATTTGGGATTCGGCTTTGACTGCAGCTCCATTCCGGAGCTGATCCTCAGCCGTCAAATCGGTGCCCGGGGTGAAGATATCATGTTTTCCTCCAACAACACGACCTTAGAAGAATTTGAGGCTGCTGATGCTGATGGCGGCTGCTTGTTGAATCTGGATGACATCTCTTTGATCGCCAAAGTGCCGCAGATGCCCGAAACCATCAGCTTCCGTTACAACCCCGGACCCCGGTGCAGCGGCAACAGCATCATCGGCGATCCGGCAGAGTCAAAATACGGCGTTGCCGATACGCAGATTATCGACGCCTATAAAGCCGCCGGAGCGCGGGGTGCCCGCCGGTTCGGGTTGCATACCATGCTGGTGTCCAATGAACTGAACGCGGCGTATATGGTTCAAACCGCAGCCATGCTGCTGGAAGTGGCGGTGCAGGTTTTAAAAGCCCTCGATATCCGCATTGAATTTATCAACATCGGCGGCGGTCTGGGGATTCCCTATGAGCCCGGACAAAAACCGCTGGATATTGTTGCCATGGCCGCTGAAATAACGGATCTTTTTTCAGCCTATAAAGCTCAAAACGGATATGCGCCCCGGCTCTTTATTGAAAGCGGCCGTTACATGACCGGTCCCCACGGCGTGCTGGTGACCACCGTTATCAATCAAAAAGACACTTATCGAAAATATATTGGTGTGGATACGAGTATGGCCGCTTTAATGCGTCCGGCCATCTACGGAGCCTACCATCACATAACCGTCATCGGAAAACAGCCAAAGCAACACTTTGAGAAAGTGGACGTGGTCGGATCACTGTGTGAAAATAACGACAAGTTTGCCATCCAGCGGCTTCTACCTGAAATTCAAGATGGCGACCATTTGCTGATTCACGATACCGGCGCGCACGGCCATTCCATGGGATTTAACTATAACGGCCGTTTGCGGCCCAAAGAACTGATGTTGCGCACCAACGGATCGGTGGGGCTGATTCGACGCAAAGAAACCGTAGCCGACTATTTTGCAACTCTGAACTTCACACCGCAGGTCATGGTGCCGGCGAAGACTTGCGCAGATATGCCAAGAAACCTGAGAGCCGCTTCTTGAATTAATTTTTTCTCACCGCAGAGACGCAAAGTTCGCAGAGAGTTTATTTCTTTTCGCCCTCTCAGCGAAAAGAAATTTGAAAAGAATCCTTTGCGCCCTCTGCGTCTCTGCGGTGAAACTAACAAAATAAAATGATTAAAATTGGACCGGCAGGATCAGAAGGACGGGGCAATCTGGAAGGCATCCACAAGGTGGCCCGCATGCAGCTGGATTGCATGGAGGTTGAGTTTACCTACGGGGTGCGGATGTCTCTCCAAGACGCGTGCGAAGTCGGTGCGCTGGCAAAAGAAAAAGGCATTGTCTTATCGGTGCATGCGCCCTACTACATCAATCTGGCATCCGATGAAAAAGAAAAGATTTTAGCCAGCCAGCAACGCATTTTGGATTCCTGCCAAAGGGCCCATGCCATGGGGGCGCAAAACGTGGTATTTCACGCCGGATTCTATCAGAAGAAAACGGCCGAACAGACCTATGCCTTGATCAAAAAAGCCGTCCTGGAAATTCAAGGTCGGATAAAAAAAAATAAATGGAAAGTACATTTGTGCCCTGAAGTCACGGGCAAGCCTTCCCAGTTCGGTTCAGTCGAAGAGCTTTTAGCCCTGAAGAAGGAGACCGGCTGCGGCATTTGCGTTGACTTTGCGCATCTGTATGCCCGGTGTCAGGGTAAAGTGGATTATAGTAAGATTTTTAAAAAGCTGCCCAAAAAATTTCACGCCCATTTTTCCGGCATTGCCTATGGTCCCAGAGGCGAGCGCCAACATTTGAAAACCACCAGGCGGTTTTTTGAGCCCCTGGCTGAACAACTGATTAAGCGCAACGTCGATGTAACTCTGATCAACGAATCGCCCCAGCCATACAAAGATCCGGCCATGATGAAAAGAGTGGTCAGCGTAAAAATCAAATGCACGGTCGTGCCTTAATCGGTGCGGGTGTAACCGGTGCAAAGCACCCAGTTAAAAACACCCAAATACGGAATTGGGGTATAAGTGGTTGTAGAAAAAAACGTTGGCATAACGGAACTTTTTTTTAACAACCACTATAATATGACTTTTAACTGATCCCTCCAGCAAAGCCCCGGCGAAAAAAAAGCCAACAATTCTGTGGTAACTGTTTCTAACCTTATACGACTTTGTGTCCGCTTGTCTGCCGTTAGAGACACTCAAAAGTATGAGATTTTTCGTGCAAATGCCCCGAGTTCCAACCTGCTTTGTTAAAAACTAGATAAAAATTTTCTAAATAGATATTTTTTTATTGACAAAGTTTTAATAAAGATATTTATTGATAAAAAATATTTCTATTAGAAAATTTTGAGCTATATGAAAAAGAAGATTCTCGATTCCCTGGATAACGAGCTCATTCGTTTGCTTACCGAGGACGGCCGCATGCCGATTGGTGATATGGCCGCCCGTTTAAATGTAACAGCACCGACGATTCGATCCAGAATTAAAAACCTGGAAGAATCCGGCATGCTGAAAGTTTCCGGGCTTATTGATCCAAACCAACATTCTCAAATGATAACGGCCCTTGTTGCGATGAATATCCGGTCGCAAGGGAAAATGGATCAAATATTGGAAAAAATCGCCCGCCTGCCCAATGTGGTCTGGGCAGGAGTCAGCACCGGGCGCTATGATATTATCGCAGAGATTGTTTGTGTAAGGGGAAGGGACGAATTATATCGATTTACCACGAATACGATTCTTAAAATTGCAAATGTGGTTAAAAGTGAAACATTTATTATTATGAAATCCAGACGTAACTGGCTATGCCTGCCCAAAGGTGTGGAGGAAATCTAATCGAGAAATCGTGAGATTTCTTTTCAGTTTCAATTTGGCTGAAAGGTGAATTGGCCATTAATAACCAATGCTCAAAGGGGATATGACGATGAGAAAATTAATTATCCCAATTCAATTCATCATGGTTATAGGATGCCTTGCTTTTAATGGTTATGCTGAACAACCCAAGGAAAGGATCACCAATAGCCTGGAGATGGAGTTTGTTCTTATAAAACCCGGCAAATTTATGATGGGAAGCCCTGAAGATGAACCCGGCCGGTATACAGGTGAGATACCACACGCAGTAAATTTGACAAATCCTTTCTATATGCAGACCACCGCAGTAACCCAGGCACAATGGAAAGCGTTAATGGGCAAAAATCCTGCCAGTCATAAAAGATGTGGCGACACGTGCCCAGTGGAACAGGTTTCCTGGGAAGATGCGCAACAATTTATTCAAAAGCTCAACCAGAAAGAAGGCACCCATAAGTACAGGCTTCCGACCGAGGCTGAATGGGAATATGCCTGCCGGGCGGGAAGCACGACCGCTTTTCCCAACGGCGGGATTACGGAACTCAATTGTGGCCGAGACCCCAACCTGGATCCTATCGGCTGGTATTGTGGTAACTCGAATAATATGATTCAGCCGGTAGCTCGAAAAATGCCCAATGCCTGGGGGCTCTATGACATGCACGGTAATGTCCAGGAGTGGTGCCAGGACTGGTTTGGGGCCTACCCGGACGATGAAGTCATCAATCCGAAAGGACCCAAGAAGGGTTCCTACCGGGCGATGAGAGGCGGCGTCTGGTACAGCCCGGCGCGCGATGCCCGGTGTGCGAGCCGTTTCGGGAGTCCACCACACTACAGGTTCCAACATATCGGCTTCAGGCTTTGCATGACGCCATGAATAAGCGCATAAATGCAGTCAGCAAGGTGGTCTTCGGTTTTTTAAAGGAAGATTCAAGAATAGCGGTTGAACACCAATAACAACAAAGAAAAAAGGGAGGGAAAAAAATGAAAAAGGTTAAGGTATTTACGATTCTTGTTTCATTGGCTATTTTTTTCGCTTTTTTGGGAATCGCCTCAGCAGGAACCCTTGACGAAATTTTAAAAAGAGGAGAAATCCGTATCGCCTGTCAAACCCAGGGCGCGCCGTTCAGTTTTGTGGATAAAAATGGCAAGCGGGCCGGTAGTTCTGTAGCACTTACTGAAATGATCGCCAAAGAGATGGGTGTAAAAGTCAAGTACCTCAACTATGACTGGGACGGTCTGATCCCGGCCCTGCTCTCAAAAAAGGCCGATATGCTGGCGGCCGATATGACCCCGACCCTCAAACGCGCCATGAAAATCAGTTTTACCGACCCTTATATGTACACCGGCAGTGTGGTGTTCGTGAAGCAGGACAGCCCGATCAAGACGCTGAAAGACATTAAAGCCGGGACCAAGATGGCCGTGCTTTTGGGCTCAACCGGTGAAAACGATGCAAAAAAGGCCTTTCCAGAGGCTAAATTAAAGACCTACAAGGGCGGTGGCCCGCTTTTGATCAATGCAGTCCTTGCCGGGCACGTCGAGGCCGGGGTGAACGACGGCTCGGCTGCGAGCGGCCAGATAGCCAGCTTTCCGCCCAATAGCGTCCGAATTTTAGAAGGGCAGTTGTCAAAATCGCCGTTAGCCTTTGCCGTGCGTTATGATTCCCCGGATCTACTCAGTTGGCTCAACCTTTTCTTCCTGCACATCTCTCTGGACGGTCGGCTGGAAGACAATTTGAATTACTGGGTAAATTCTCTGGATTGGAAGAAGGACCATTAAATAACTTTTTACTTCGCAGGCGGATTAAATTTTGTCCGGTGTGAGCCGGCTGCTCCGGCTCACACCTCGCTGAATCGAACCGCTGACAAGGGTATAAGATATGCTTGAAGGCTTCAATTTTAGAATCATTTTGGAATATATGCCGCTCTATATGCAGTGCTTCCTGGCCACCCTTTGGCTGTCTGGTTTGTCACTGTTTGGCGCGGTTGTGGTGGGGATCATCGCCTGCGCCATGCGGCTGAGTCAATCACGAATCCTGCGAGGCATTGCCGGGGTTTATATCGAAAGCATCCGTTCCACACCTCTGCTGGCGCAGCTTTATTTTTTCTATTTCGGTCTGCCGTCGATGGGCATCATGCTTCCGGAATGGGTTACCGGCGTTATTGCCCTCACCTTGAACAGTGGGGCCTATTATGCCGAGATAATCAGGTCGGGGATTAAGGCCATTGACTTCGGACAGATCGAGGCCGGAATTGCCTCAGGCTTGAGTTATTTTCAGCGCATGCGTTATATCATTCTACCGCAGGCGCTTGGCAACACGATCCGGCCCATGCTGGGCCAGGCCATCATATTGGTAAAAGACTCGTCGCTGCTCTCATTGATCTCAATTATGGAGTTGACGCGGGCCGGCCAGGTGCTAACATCGGAACGATTCACGCCTGCCGAAGGGTTCCTGACCACAGCGGCTTTTTATCTGATTATTTATTACATGCTCAAGGCTTTCTCGGGTTGGTCTGAAAAGCGACTGATCTTTCGGGAAGCGCATTGATACACGAGGGATAAACTATGTGGGGCTTCTATTTTAACGAACTGATACGCAGTCTACCGTTTTTCCTCAAGGGGGTCTGGATGACCGTCGCAGTTGCCGGTTTGAGCCTGATCTTCGGGACCATAATCGGCTTTATCGCCGGGATCATTAGGGCCGGCCGCAACAAGCCTGCCCGCATCATCATCGGCGCGTGGGTGGATCTCATCCGTGGCACACCCTTTCTGGTGCAGATTTTTGTCATTTTTTTTATTCTGCCCGGTATCGGCATAGAACTGGATGCCTTCCCGGCAGCAGTAATCGCGCTGACCAATTTAACGGCCAGTTTCATCACTGAGATCGTCGCCGGCGGTATCCTCGCCGTACCCAAAGGCCAGCGAGAAGCCGCCACCGCATCCGGGCTCTCTCATTACCAGCAGCTTCGATTTATTGTTTTGCCCCAGGCCATACGGTCCATACTGCCGCCCTTGGTGGGACAGTATGTTCTTTTGGTCAAAGATTCATCCGTCGTCTCGGCCATCGGCGTGGTCGATATCACCAGAGTCGGCTGGCTGACAGTGCAACGCATCCCTGAAGGTCTAATGGTTTTCGGCCTCGTGGGGCTTTTATATTTCGCCATCTGTTATCCGTTAATCAATCTGTCGGGTTTCCTGGAAAGGCGGATGACGGTCGTATCTACCAAGCTCTAACGTTGGACATACATTGTCGTTGTAGAAAAGGGCGTAAACCAAAAGGGGAAAAGGTTCATGATTTCTTTTAAGAATGTAAACAAATGGTACGGTGAACTACATGTTCTGAACAGCATCGATCTGGAGGTTGAAAAGGGGGAAGTCATCGTGGTCTGCGGTCCGAGTGGTTCGGGCAAGAGTACCCTGATTCGTTGTATCAACCGCCTGGAGCCCATCCAGAAAGGCGAGCTCATCGTCGACGGCATGAAGGTCCATGACAAAAAGACCAACATGACCAAGATTCGGGCGGAGATCGGGTTTATCTTTCAATCATTCAATCTGTACCCTCACATGACAGCACTAGGAAACGTGACCATTGCACCCATGAAGGTCAGAAACATACCGAAAAAAGAAGCAGAAAAGCTCGGTAGGGAGAAACTCACACGGGTGGGATTGGAAGATCGCATCGACCACTATCCGGCCCAACTCTCGGGCGGTCAACAGCAGCGCGTGGCAATCGCACGAGGCTTGAGCATGCAGCCCAAAATCATGCTCTTTGACGAGCCCACATCGGCACTGGACCCCGAAATGATTCATGAAGTCCTCGACGTCATGCGCGATCTGGCCAAAGAGGGTATGACCATGATGGCGGTTACCCATGAGATGGGATTCGCCAGAGAGGTGGCCAGCCGGGTCGTCTTCATGGATGAAGGACAGATCATCGAGGTCGCACCCCCAAATGATTTTTTTACCAAACCCCAATCCGAGCGGGGTAAAGCTTTCCTCAAATCGATTCTTACCCACTGATTGGGTATTAACTAAACCCCAAATGGAGAGATAGTTGGTGCCTGAGAATCGCGATGCTCACCCTGCGGGCTCAGGCGAGCGAAACAGCACTGATGGAAATCATCGTCGCGATTGAGGATACCTTGCAAAAGCTCATGCGGGTCGGTCATAACCCGGGGCTGACCGTATTGACTAATACAATCGGCGACGGTGTCATAAGCAGTATCCCTACCAGGCGTCCTGGTGAAAAATCTGGAAACTGCACGGAAAAATTAAGTACGTTGAGTATCCCCAAAAGCACATTCGCTGAATTCTGAACACCTACGTGCAACTTTGGGCACACTTCTAATGAGATCTATTCGCATTTTCGAATTCGGTAAAATTGACGTATCGCCCAATTTAAGCTACGGGCGCCGAATTACAAGGCACAAACAATAATCAGAATTCTTATCCAAAATGTCACGTTAAACCATTGCCACACAGAGTGGAAACCGAAAGGAGGCGACCATGGCCAAACAAAAGAAAGAAAAGAAGGTAAAGAAAGAAAAAGCCAAAGAAAAAGCCAAAAAAAAAGCAAAAAAGAAACTGAAAAAAGAAAAAACCAAAAAAAAGGCCAAAAAAAAAGCAAAAGGTAAGGGTAAAGGCCCCAAAAAGGCCAAGGGAGAAAAAAAATCTAAGGGCAAAAAATAACGCGAATCGAACCGAAAAAAGCTGAAGGATAACCATATGAAAATTGCTGTATTGGGCTCGGGAAACGGGGGTTGTGCCGTAGCATTCGACTGTGCGGCCCACGGCCATCAGGTCCGTCTATTTGATTTTGAACAATTCCCGGAGAGTATTAAGGCTGTCCAAAACAACGGAGGCATCCACTGCGAGGGCATACTTGAAGGATTTCAGCCTGTGGTCTCTGCCGGGCACGAGATTGAAAAAGCGCTGGATGGAGCTGATATCATATATGCCGTTGGTCCGGCGTACAGCACCAGACCCTTTGCCGAAGCCTGTAAGCCATACCTCAAGCAAGGGCAGATCGTGATCGTGTGCCCCAGTTCCTGCGGTGGCAGTGTTGAATTTAAAAACGGCGCAGGTCTGGATCTTCGGGACGAGGACATTGTTATTGCAGAGACTTCGACGCTGCCGTATGCCGTTCGACTGCTTGAACCTGGCAAAATCAGGATTTTTAACAAGCTCAATGGCGGGTTGTTCCTAGCCACGGTTCCGACGCAAAATACCAATTATGTGTTGGAGCAGGTGCGCGATGTCTATCCGACGATGACTGCGGCAAAGAATATACTTCAGACCAGCTTACAGAACGGCAACCCGGTCATCCATCCCACGATTACGCTCATGAATGTCGCATTAATCGAACGCACCAAGGGTGATTTCGATTTTTATCACGAGGGCGTCACTCCTGCGGTCGGTAGGCTGATTGAAGCAGTTGATAAAGAACGGGTCGCCATTGGAAAAAAATTGGGCGTGGACGTTATTCCCGACCCTGAATTAGGCGTCATGCAGGGCTATATGACAGAAGCCACGTATGACAACGGATTTATCACCGCGCCGGGGTTCAAGGGGGTCAAAGCCCAGAGTAGTCTGGATTACCGGTATTTCAATGAAGATGTGGGTTTTGGTCTGGTGTTCCTCCAGAAACTTGGGGAACAGGTCGGGGTAGCGACACCGGTTATGTCGGCTGTGATTACACTGGTTTCTCTGTTGATGAATCGAGATTATTTGGGTGAAGCCAAACGCACAATGGAAACTTTAGGACTTTCAAAGCACACTGCGAAAGAATTGGAGAAACTGTTGGCGTAAAAAAATATGCAGCCAATAATTACAAACCGCTGGGCGTTATGCGGAAGCACCTGGAATTGCTATCATGGTCAAACAAGCGCTAAAATTTTATCTTGAAGCCGGCAAGTTGAATCCCTGAGAATGCAATGATAGTCGGGGGATTTACAAAATACTCACCTTGGACGGGATAAGCATTTTTGGAGTTCATAACCAATGAAAGTGCTAGTTTTAGGCGGTTGCGGTAGTCAAGGAAGGGCGGCGCTATACGATCTGTCAAGAAATGTGAGTGTTGACCATGTAACGTGTGCCGATATTCAGCCTGAGCTCGTTGATTCCTTTGACTTTATCAACAAGGCCAAAATTCAGATCGTCCGGATAGATGCGAATGACCCAAACGCATTGGCATCTAAAATGGACGAAAAGTTTGATGTTGTCCTTGATTTTTTGCCACCACAATGTATTCGGACCGTTGCAAAGGCTGCGATAAAAAGTGGTGTTCATCTTGTCAACACCAACTACGCATTTGATATTCTTGATCTCGACCATGCAGCGAAAGAAAAGGGAATCTCCATCATCCCGGAATGCGGCCTTGATCCAGGGATTGACCTGGTTATTTACAATTATAGTCTTAAATATTTCGATGAGGTATTTAAGCTCAATTCATATTGTGGAGGAATTCCTGAAAAGGCGGCATGTGATAATCCGCTCAAATACAAAATTAGCTGGAATATTAGTGCCGTATTGAAAAGCCAGAAAAGAGATGCAACGCTTATCGCGGATTCTGAACTTATACATATCCCGGCGAAAGATCAACATGAGAACGCATTTATTCATCACATTGAATTTCCAGGACTTGGAACTCTGGAGGCCATTCCAAATGGTAATGCTGTATATTATGCCAAATTACTGAAAATTGCGGATAAGCTTTCTGAAACAGGGCGGTATACACTTCGATGGCCCGGCTGGTGCGCATTTTTCAACCCACTGAAAAAATTAGGCTTTTTGAGCGAGGTGCCTATCCAAGGGTTACCTTATGAGGTGTTGCCATTTGAAATGGTCGCCAAACTGCTCGAGTCTCAACTGCAGTATAATGACAGTGAAAAAGATCTATCTGTTTTGGTGAACAAGGTCGAGGGTGTAAAGGAAGGTAAGCAACAAATATTGACTTGCTCTCTTATGATTGAAAGAGATTTGATGACAGGCTTAATGGCCATGAGTATGGGCGTTGCTTATCCTGCCTGTATCGCCGCAGAGATGATCGTGAGAGGTGATATAACAAGAAAGGGAGTTCTTTCTCCGGTCACAGACGTGCCTTGTGATTTATTCATGGAACAGTTGAATAAGAGAGGTATTAAAATAAACGAAACGATTGAGCAGTTAATATGAAAGCAAAAGTAGTGTGACCCAGCTGACATTTCTGAAAATCGAAATATTCGATTACTCGGTAAATTTTTAAAAATACCCACGCCAGCCAGCCGAGCCGTTGTGGGTATGGGCGAGGCCATATCCGGTATCAATTACTCAACCGAAGGCAACCGAACTTTAAAGAGCATGGGATTAGAAGGTTTGAGCGTGGAAGAACTTAAAACGTATCTTGAAACAGGTGAAATGCCGACTATTTAATAATGCAAAGACATCATGAAAGCAGCGGTTCGATTTCGCGAGCCTTGGAAAATAGCCCAAATATGCCGCCGGTGTGGATAAAGATGATGCGTTCTCCGAAGCAACTGGGATCCCGTTTTAGCTCCTGAAGCATTCCAAAAAACGCTTTGCCGGTATATACCGGATCAAGGAAGATTCCTTCAGTCCGAGCTATATCACATATCTTGGAAAGCTCTTCAGGGCGGGACAATGCATATCCCCGGCCGACATAGCCATCGATAATGTTAATGTCACGTTCGCGGGAAAAATCTATTTCAAGCTGATAATCAGAAATGGCTTTCTCACAGATCTCTCCAATCACGCGTACAAAATAATCATGATCGTCACAAACATTGACACTTACAACCCGCGCTTTCAAATCAAAGATCTTGGTGCCCAGGATTAAACCGGCACTTGTGCCGCCGGAGCCGGTGGCATTGATAATCGTACAGTCCTTATGAGGCCCGCCCGGCAGGTTGGCGATGTCATTGATGAGTTCTTCTATACACCTTATATATCCCCAGGCGCCGAGGGCATTGGATGCGCCTTCGGGTATCGCATACGGTTTTCGGCCTGCTTTTCTGAGAGATGTCGCTTCGCGTTCAAATATTTCATCACGAAATTTGTATTCTTCGGCCGTGATCCAGACAATTTCAGCACCGGCCATCTGATCGAGCAAAATATTTCCTTCTGGAAAAGGTGGATTCGAAGGGTCCGCTGTTCGTAAAAGCAACCGACAGTTCATACCTAGCATGGCGGCAGCGATAGCCGTCGCCCGACAATGGTTAGATTGAGCGCCGCCGCAGGTAAGAACGGTGTCCGCCTTTTGTGCGATAGCATCTGCGAACACAAATTCGAGTTTGCGTATTTTGTTGCCCGAAAGCGCGATGCCGGTGAGGTCGTCTCTTTTCATAAATAGTTGTACATTTAGCTCCGCACTAAGGTGCGGAAGTGAATGAATCGGCGTCGGCAGACGAGCCAAATTTATATGGGGCGGATAGGTTACTCTGCATTCTTGCATGGCTGCAAATTTCTAAAAATTTATAAGATTTCAGTTAAATGCATTCGTGACCATTATGATGACGCTGGATTCATATAACAATATCGGCGATGCGTAAAGAAAAGAATTAATGTAAACCTAAGCTTAGGGGGTGAATCCGTGATTATTGGCGTACCCAGAGAAATAAAGAAAAATGAATATAGAGTTTCGATTACACCACCCGCTGTAGATGCCCTTGTTTCAAAAGGGCACCAAATTATAATTGAAACCCAGGCCGGTGTGGGCAGCGGAATATCCAACGAAGGCTATACCTCAGCCGGGGCCATACTAGCGCCTGATGCCAAAACGGTCTACGAAAAGGGGGAAATGATTCTTAAAGTCAAAGAACTTTTCCCGGAAGAATTCGATTTCTTGAAAGAAGGACAAATAATTTTTACCTATATCCATTCAGCCAATAACCTTGAAGAAACCCAGGCATTATTGGATAAAAAGGTGATTGCAATTGCCTATGAGGATATTGAAACCGATGACGGCAGATTTCCCCTGCTTACGCCCATGAGCGAAATTGCCGGTGAGGTTGGACTCATTATGGGCGTGTACCATATGTTTACCACCACCGGCGGTAGTGGAATCTTGGTCGGAGGCGCTGTTGGTTCTGAACCGGCTAATCTAGCGATCCTTGGAGCTGGCAATGTCGGGCTCGGAGCGGCACGCTATGCTGTTGGCCTGGGGGCGGATGTAACCCTGCTGGATATAGATTTAGAAAGATTAAGAGATATCCGCCAAAAAATGTTGCCCCAGATAAAAACGGTCTATTTAAATGAATATCATGTCCGACAAATGCTGCCCAAAATCGACCTGTTAATCAACGCCGTCAAATGGCCTCCCCGGTCGGATCAACATATTGTGACCCGCGAGATGCTCAAACTTATGAAAAAAGACGCGCTAATCGTGGATATATCCTGCGATCCCGCCGGAGCCATTGAAACCTGCGTGCCGACTTCTCATGACGAACCGACTTACGTCGTCAACGGCATCCATCATTATTGTGTGGACAATTTACCTTCTGCAGTTGCTAAAACCGCGTCCTATGTATTATCAGACACGAGTCTGCCGTACGTATTAAAAATAGCGGACAAAGGCTGGCTCCAGGCGATTAAAGAAGATATAGCTCTAAGTAGGGGTTTGGGATTCGCATTCGGTTATTTGACCTTCAAACCAACGGCAATTGCGCAGAACAGACCCTATACATCGGTTGAAGAAATTATTGAAATGCTCGAATAATCTGCGTTTAACAGAGAAGCACATCAAAGCGAGAATACTTACTATTAAAAATAGAGATTACTCCTTTGGTCCTCGGACCGGCCAACTGTGGCCGGCCTGGTTTTTGATTCCTTCATAGCAGGTTGTACCGGATTCCATGTACACAATCCATACTAGTCCGGGATGATGATCAAGGGTGGTCGCCGACCAATAGTAACCGGGTGGGAAATTTGAAAACCCATGGCCGTTTGGTAAAGCAGGATTTCTTCTACTATAATCGATCAATGCGCATAGTTCTTTCATAGTGGGTAGACGCCAGTCGCCGGCTGACGAACCATCTGAAAGAATAAGTGCGGGATCCGGGCCGCAGTCTCCATCTTTCAGGCTTTTTACCGCCAGTCTAGCACCTTTCCAATCCACCTTCCCAAAGCATTTAGTATTTTTCAGCCAGATCAGCCCGGTTAAATTGTCGGTCACCGTCCCATCTTTGTTATCACTAAAACGGGGATTGGGGATAGACCCTTCGAACAGGAGTTCTGCGTACGGTCGTCTAAAGTCGCATGGAATGATATTATCTCTCCAGTCATAACAGGTTGATTTAAAAGGATTCACTATATCAGCTAAACCATCATCAGGCTCAGGTGAAACAACACACTCCTCATTTTCATTTGGCGTCTCTGATACTGAATTATTTGCGATGGCATTGGGCGACGAAAGATGAAGGTAATGCAAAACGAAGAGTAAAAAAATCAAGCTTGATCCAATGCATTCAATTATGGAAGAGGTTTTTTTCTTCTTTGACGATCGAGATGAAAAGCAATGCATCTTAATAACCATTGGAAATTTGATTTCTTGATATCAATACTGGACAAGCAGCCCGATCTTCTTATTGTAAGGAACCATAGCAGGATAGGAAATATTGTGCAACTTTGATAGCTATGTTTTAATTTTTTGAAATAAACACAATCGGAGTTAACAGCATTCCATTTTGTTTTTGTAAGGAATCAAACAAATCCAATCGGGCAATAATCCTGATCAACGAATCGCCCCAGTCTTGTAAAGGTGCCGCCATGATGAAACGCGTGGTCACCGCCCTTATCGCTGCTAAAAAAGTCCCCGGTTTAACCGCCCGATCGGATTCGCTTAATACAAGGTGTTATCTTATTTTGTTTGATACATGCTCCGTTTAACAGGTCTTGAGGTTTAAAATGGAAGATTACGAGACAGAAGAAGTTGCTAAAATACTCACCGAATGGAATCCATGGGGGGATGATGCAAAAAAAATCAAAGATCTCAATGGTTACAGAACAGAAGCTATGGATATAATTTCCAGCTTCGAGATTTATAAAAACAGAATGAGTGCTGAAAATATTATTAGGGAAGTTCTAAATCAAGCATTTGACCTATATCTCACAGAAAATGAGTGTATTGCACCGACCCAAAAAATCTTGAATGCTTTGAATAAAAGCTGATGGCACTTTAACAACCGCAAACCTTTTTTGTACAGATATCCTTGTACATATCGGCACTTTCAGAACCCTTAATTATTATTGACTAAATACCATCGATTTGGGTATAGATGCATATAAATTATTTCTGAACTTCCTATTCCAACGGACCCGAAGCGGTTATCCATTTTCAAGATCAAATCCTATTTCTCATCCGATTTTTCTCGCTTCATTGATTAATTCGCATACCGATCTCCTTTAAACCAAGATATTCGAGACATGAGGCACCGTTCAACAATTATAGGAATAAAAAAGAGGAGGTAGTTATGAAAACTACAATTCTTGGAATTCTAATAGGCGCGCTCATATCGATAGTTTGCGGCATCGCTGCGGTTCAGGCCGAGATTAAGGTTGGCATCGCCGGGCCTTTGTCCGGTAGCACACAAACTTCTGGCGAACAGCAGGAAATCGGCGCTTTAAAGGCGATCGACCATCTGAATAATAAAGACGGAGTCCTTGGCAAGAAAATTGTCGCCATTTCAGTGGACGATGCGTGTGAGCCGGGGCAAGCCAAGGCGGTGGCACGGCAAATGGTGAGCGAGGGCGTAGTTTTTGTTGTTGGTCATGTTTGTTCCGGCGCATCCCTTGCCGTCAGCAAGATGTATGAAAAGGCCGGGATTATAATGATCTCACCGGGTTCGACCAATCCCAAGGTCACTGATGAAGGGGGGAGCAATGTGTTTAGGGTGATAGGTCGCGACGACCAGCAAGGCACGATCGCCGGCAACTACCTGGCCGACAATCACAGCAACAGCAAGATTGCGATCATGCACGATAGTACAGCCTACTCCCTGGATTTGGCGGAGTTCACAAAACGCCAGCTGAACAAACGCGGTGTTACCGAGGTTATGTTTGATAGTTACAAACAGGATCAAAAGGATTACCAGTCGATCGTAGATAAGCTCTTCAATAATAAAATAGATGTTCTCTATGCCGGCGGCATGGAAGCTGATATTGGAATTATTTTACGTCAGGCCAAAAAGGCGCTGCCCAATCTTTGCTTGTTTTCTGCCGACGGATTGGTGAGTCCCGATTTCCTGAAGTACGCGGGTGAAGCAGGCGAAGGAACCTATTTTACCTTTGGCCCGGATATGCGCTTAAAGCCGGAGGCCGACGATGTCGCCGCCTCCATTCGCGAAGAGTATGACATCGAACCAGACGGTTATACCTTGTATAGCTACGGCGCTGTGCAGGCCTGGGCGCAAGCCGTTGAGCAAGCGGGTTCCTTGGAGCCGAAGGCGGTTATCAAAGCCTTGAGAAAAGGCAGCTTTGACACCGTTATGGGTAAAATTGGCTTTGATGAGAAAGGCGATGTTACCGGTATTAGCAACTTCGTCTGGTATGTCTATGGGAAGGAAACCTACTCGCTGGCTAAATGAGCGGATTGAATAGTATCGCACCCAGTTTCATCCAGGTGCCGTGACGCGCGGAGACGAAGGCGACAGGAATTGATGTCGAGTGGATGAGCCAAACAAATTTACTTCTATGGGCGTTCGTGAGCGACTGCTGTGTGCATTACTAATTATGGTCTTTTCCTCTTTCCAGTTGGGAATTAAATAGTCCAAACAGGTATCTGCTAAATATTTGAGCTCATTTGAAGCTTCAAAATAATGTGATTGCTCCAAGTGCGCCACGAGCGCACTTTTAATATAAAGTGTGCGTAACTGTACAAAAGATGAGGGCGGGCCCCTCGGAGTCGGCTTGCAGGAGCAGGCTTCAAACCACCTTAAGCTGCATTGGTAAAGAGCCATTGTGGTGAGCGTTGAGGGAAAGGCATGGCAAAGACCGTGTCAGGTAGGGATCAAGGAGATGAGCGTAAGCGAACCATTGTTGAGGTGTCGTAATATCAGAGACGGCGTCGAAACTGCGGATACTTGGAGGTCTGCAGGATAAGCCCAGAGGCAGCCTGTTTATTGTCTGGGCGGCGTCCGGCATAGAGATGGCATGAACTTGATCCAGGCTTTTGTGCGGAATCCG
>Ga0265303_10000381_pt1 | contig 24596 bp, 16 predicted proteins | sample Helome_2_FD_192494 | JGI IMG/M metagenome (GOLD analysis project Ga0265303, IMG submission 192494) | Marine sediment microbial communities from subtidal zone of North Sea - Hel_20160317 (Illumina Assembly) | ecosystem: Environmental > Aquatic > Marine > Subtidal zone > Sediment ... | reverse complement strand
ATAGTCCAACAACTTTACGCCCTCTTGCCCGCGAAACGGCTCAACGATTTTCTCAATTTTTTTTAGATCACGTCCTTCACTGAAATTGGGAACACATTCCAAGATTTTATTCATGGTTGTCATTTTAGACTCCTGTACTTATTTAATATATTGGTACCACAACTGAATTCAAGTTTTTATAATAACTGCGTCGAGTCACATCGCGGCTGAAAGCCGCTCCCACAATGGCCCTCCGAGAGGGATTAGTTAGGCAGTGGGAGCGACTTCCAGCCGCGATAGGCTCCTGGCTATCCTTTACCGGGGTGTTACAGCTAATTATTGTCCGTTATTCATTATTCCTTTAACTTCTTAAAAGCGTTTTCGACTTCTTCGGCGACCATTTTGTCATCGGCTATAAACGGCAGCGTAATGTGGTCAGTGCCCTGTCGTGTTTGGTTATAATTAATACTGGTTTCAATCGAGTTTTTATTTCTGGCCCAGGCACGTCTTGCGACTCCTCCCATGACATCCCAGGGGATCGCCTGTTTGATGACGTTATCGATTCGTTCGCTGCCATCTAAGACTAGGCCAAAACCGCCATTGATGGCGTTGCCGATACCGACGCCGCCGCCGTTGTGCAGGGCCACCAGGCTCATGCCCCGGGCGGCGTTGCCGGCAAAGCATTGGGTGGCCATATCCGCCATAATATTGCTGCCGTCTTTAATGTTGGCGGTCTCTCTAAAGGGCGAATCCGTGCCACCGGTATCGTGATGATCCCTTCCCAGCATAACGGGGCCGATATCGCCGTTTTGCACCATCTCGTTGAATTTCAGCGCGATGGTCATTCGTCCCAAAGCGTCCTGGTAAAGAATTCTGGCCTTGGTTCCCACCACAAGTTTGTTCCTGGCGGCATCTTTGATCCAGACATAGTTGTCACGGTCTTGAAATCTTCTGTCCGGATCAATACATTCCATGGCGGCCTTATCGGTTTTCAGCAAATCATCTTCTTTACCGCTCAGGCATACCCAGCGGAAAGGACCGTACCCGTAGTCAAACAGCAGCGGACCCATCAGGTCTTCCACATAGGATTGAAATATAAATCCATCCAGAGGGTCCTTGCCGTTTTTACATATCTCGCTGACACCGGCGTCGGAGACAGCTTTTAAAAAGCTGTTGCCGTAATCAAAAAAATAAGTTCCCCGCTCAGCCAAGGTTTTAATCAGCTCGTAGTGCCGTCTCAGGGTGGTATCGACCATTTCCCTGAAGCCGACAGGGCCGGACTTTAAGAGGGCGGTCCGCTCTTCAAATGAGATTCCCTGGGGGCAGTATCCGCCGTCATATACGGCATGGCAGGAAGTTTGGTCCGACAACAGGTCGATGGCGATATGGTTGTTGACCGCATATTCTATAAGATCAACCACATTTCCATTAAAGGCAATCGTGATACTCTTTTTGTTGCGCTGGTGTTCAAGGGCCAGCTTAAATGCGTCGGCCGGATTTTCGACCGCCTTTTTGATCCAGCCCTGCTCCAGCCGGGTTTTTACCCTGGAATAATCTACTTCCGCTATGATGGCCACCCCGTTAGCTATTTCCACGGCTTTGCCCTGGGCGCCACTCATGCCGCCCAGCCCGGAAGATACGAATAGATAGCCGGCCAGGTCCTTATCAGCGGAGATGCCAAGTTTTGCTCTGCCGGCGTTAAGGATGGTGTTGTAGGTGCCGTGCACAATACCCTGGGGGCCAATGTACATCCAGCCCCCGGCGGTCATCTGGCCATAGTTGGCCACTCCCAGTGCCACGGCCCGGTGCCAGTTTTCCTGATCGTCAAAGCAACCCACCATCAGCGCATTGGTGATGATGGCTCGGGGCGCATGCTCAGATGATGCAAATAACCCGAGAGGATGGCCGGATTCCATGACAAGGGTTTGATTTCGGGTCAGTTCTTCCAGATAGCGTTTGATTAGTTGATACTGCATCCAGTTCTGGCAGACCTGACCGGTTTCTCCATAGGTCACAAGCTCATAGGGATACAGAGCGACATCAAAATCCAGGTTATTGTCGATCATGACTTGAAACGCCCGGCCTTCAATGCAGTTGCCCTTATAATCGTCGATGGGTTTGCCCTTTATGGGGCCTTGGGGCCTGAAGCGATAACCATAGATTCTTCCCCGCGACAGCAGTTCCTCCATGAATTCAGGCGCCAGGGTCTGATGCCATTTTTCGGGAATATAACGCAGGGCATTTTTCAGAGCCAGTTCGGTTTCTTTTTGGGCCAGGTTAAAGTGTCTGGCAGGTGCGCGGCGGATTCCGTCCACAAAATCAGGTGATTCAGGCAGGTCCGCAAATATTTCTCCCAGATGAATTTTCATTGCCTTTGATCGGTCTATATTATTTTTCATTTGCTGGTGTCCTCCGATAATCCGGCTGGCTATTCCCCAATCATACCATCTGGTTTTTTGGTTAGAATAGTCCCACTACCGGCGGGATTGTCCACAAGAACGATTATCATAGCACCTTTGTCAAAATCAACAGCCAGGATGTAGAAATTCCATTTGCTGACACTAAAAAGAAAGAATGATGTCGTTTCGATTTATGAATCGAAAATTATAGAAAGTGACTATAGCTGACTTTAAGCTTGAAATATTATTGTCCTGGCATTAGGTATGTTAGTATCTTAATAGTTATTTTTACACATTATGTGACAAAACTTATTATCACCAAAGCACGAAAGTATGAAAACACGAAAGGAAGATAAGGTCAATATCGTGCTTTCCAGGTGTCTATAAATTTGGGGACTTTTGGACGATGGCTTTATTTTTATTGGTGCTGCAGGCTTTGTTCGTGCTGGGTGTTATCTTATTTACAATCAGCTTTCTCATTGCCAGTTTAAATGAGAAGGAGCAAAGAGCTGCTTTGATAGCCAGTGCAGTTATTCTATTACTGATCGGCTTGGAGCTCTGTATCTACAGGCTTTACACGCTGGGCTTCTTTTTTAATTCTGCCGGTATTCTGTTGCTGCTGGCCGGATGGGCTGTGATTGGATACGGAATTTATTTCTTCTGCCGACATACCGGACCGAATGAAAAGGCCCTTAAGGGTGTTGAAGGCCTCATCGTTGGAAAGGCGCAGCGCTTTGATGAACGGGAGCAGGTTTTTGCCAGAGAGCGCAGTATTCGACCGGGCTCGCCACAGTATGAGTCGTTTTACCGCTCCCATCCCGAACTGGAGCAAATGGATGCGGAAAGAAGGGCGGCCGGCGGCATCCTGGGGACACCCGGGGCCATCGATCGTCCGGGCCAACTACCAAACGTATCGGCGATGGAAGCGGCCTTTGCCATTCCGCCTCATTTTGGGAAACCCCAAAATCACACACCGGCAGTTCAGCTGTCCGAGGAAGATCGCCCCAGTATCAGCCCGGAGGAAGCTGCCCGGCGGGTCAAGGGTTTTGCCCGGCAATTAGGGGCGGGATCGGTAGGGGTTACCCGGATTAATCCCCTGTGGGTTTATTCCCATCGCGGGGAGATATTTTATGAAAACTGGGAGCAATGGGGCCAGGAGATCACCGTCGACCATTCCTATGCCATTGTCTTTGCAGTGGAGATGGACTGGAAGATGGTCAGTACGGCACCGCACACCCCCAGTGTGGCGGAGAGTTCACTTTCCTATTCAAAAGGCGCCTGGATTTCTGCTCAGCTGGCCGCCTTTATTGCCAACCTGGGCTATGCGGCCACAGCCAATCACAGCCGCCACTATGATCTTCTGTTGACGCCGGCAGCTGTTGATGCCGGCCTGGGTGAATTGGGCCGCTTTGGCTATTTGATTACCAGAGAGTTGGGGCCCCGGGTAAGAATATTTGCCGTGACAACCGACCTGCCGATGGTTTGCGACCAGCCTGTGGATATCGGTGTTGAGGATTTTTGCCGGATTTGTAAAAAATGTGCGCATTGCTGCCCCTCCGTCTCCATCCCCGATGGTGAACAACAAGAAGTCAACGGAAGCCTGCGTTGGAAGCTGAATGCGGAAACCTGCTTCGGCTACTGGGCCAAGGCCGGCACAGATTGCAACATCTGTATGCGGGTCTGCCCCTGGAGCCATCCGCGCACCTTTCCCCACCGGGTTGTTATTTCACTGGTGGTGCGCAACAAGTGGGCTCGTCGGCTTTTTTTTCTGATGGATGATCTGTTTTACGGCAAAAAGCCCAAACCCAAAGCTCCACCAAATTGGGCTAAGTACAATTAAGGCATTTCGAAGGCAATATGTCCAGGGGCCCATCTTGGTGGTGGCCCAGGATTTAGGCCGCTATAAGGATTCTCCTGCAAAACCTGATAGCCTGAAATCAGGAATCTAAGCAGATACAAAAAGGGAATAATTACCATGATTCTATTGAAAGACAAACTCTCACATCTATCGTATCGACAGGCATGCAGACTGCTGGGCACCCAGGGCAATCAGCTGATAACGGCCGGCGGGAAATACGATATTGACCTGTTCGAGCAGGTAACGCTCACCAGCGAGCGGCTCCGCCTTAATCTGGGCGAAGCAACGGTCGAAATTGCCCTGGATCCTATGAGACCCAGACGTCTGAACATTGGGTGCAGTGTTTGTTCCACAGCCTGTGAGCATCAGGGTGCGGCCCTTTCGCTAATCCTCGAGGAAAAACTTTCCCTGGGTCTGTCAGCGCCGCCGCCTGAAATGGTTCCCATGGAGAGTTTGAGTGAGGACGCCCTTATCAATCAGGCCATGGCTGACCGCAAGGAAAGAGCGCAGAAGGATAAAATGCGTTTAAAGTCCATGAATCCACTTGACCTATGGACCGATTACATCATTACCAGTCACGTTTCCGGCAAAAGTTATCGAATTGCCCTGCGCGGCTGGGAGTTGGGGGAGTCATACTGCTCGTGTCCGGATTTCCGTAAAAACACCCTCGGTACCTGCAAACACATCATTTATGCCCTGGAGAGGGTCAGGAAAAAATTTAGCAAGGCCGTTAGAGAAAAGCCGTCCGGAATAAAAGACATTGGTGTTTACCTGCGTTACGGCCGGCAGCTTCAACTCCGCCTGCTGATTCCCGATACTCTTACCCCGCAGATTTTAACGTACCTCAAGCCCTTTAGAGACAAAGCTATCCAAAATGTAAAATCCCTGGTGCGGTGCATCCGGCGAGTGGAAGGTCTCGGTGCCGAGGTAACCATCTATCCGGATGCAGAAGAATACATCAATCAAAAGCTTTTTTTGGAGCGCATGACTGAAACCGTAGCCGAGATCCGCAAAGATCCCCAAAACCACCCGTTGCGCAAGAGTCTGCTGAATGCCGAATTGCTTCCTTACCAGCTGGACGGGATTGCATTCGTGGCCGGTGCCGGCCGGGCGATTCTAGCCGACGACATGGGGTTGGGCAAAACCATCCAGGGAATCGGTGTGGCCGAACTGCTGTCTCGCCACACCCCGATCTCCAAGGTGCTGGTGATTTGTCCGGCTTCCCTGAAATCCCAATGGCGTTTAGAGATCAAGCGGTTCATCTCTCGAAGCTGCCAGCTCGTTCTGGGCAGCGCCAAAGAGCGTCCGGCGCAATATGACAGTGACAGTTTTTTCACAGTATGCAACTACGAGCAAGTGTTGCGAGATTTTTTGTCCATCGAACGGGTTAAATGGGATCTGATTATCCTCGATGAGGGGCAGCGAATCAAAAACTGGGAAGCCAAAACGAGCCGGATAATCAAAGCCCTGAAATCACCATTTGCCCTGGTGCTGTCGGGAACGCCACTTGAAAACCGGATCGATGAACTTTTTTCGGTGGTGGAATTCATCGATGATCGCCGGCTGGGATCCGCCTTCCGGTTTTTCAACCGACATAAGGTTGTCGATGAAAAAGGAAAACTGCTGGGTTACAAGAACCTTGACGCATTGCGGGCAAAACTCAAACCGCTTTTGCTTCGTCGCACCCGCAAAGGGGTCATCAAGCAACTGCCCCCGCGAACCACCCGAATTTTGAGAATTCCGCCTACCGAAGAACAGCTTGATCTGCAAAAAGGCCACCGCCAGATTATTCAGACCATTATTAATAAAAAATATCTGACGGAAATGGATCTGCTCAGGCTTCAAAAAGCGTTGCTGATGTGCCGAATGTGCGCCAACAGTACCTTTCTGGTGGACAAGCAGCCGCCGGGATATTCCAGCAAGCTGGATGAACTCAAACAATTGCTGGACCAGCTCGGGGCCGAAGAAGACCGTAAGATCGTCTTGTTTTCCGAATGGACGACCATGCTGAATCTGATCGAGCCGCTGCTGGAAGAACAAAAGCTGAATTTTGTCAGACTGGACGGTTCGGTGCCTCAGAAAAAACGGCAGGGACTCATTTATCAGTTTCAGAATGATCCGGACTGCAAACTTTTTATCGCTACCAATGCAGGTTCCACCGGTCTTAATCTTCAGGCGGCCAACACCGTCATCAACGTCGATTTGCCCTGGAACCCGGCCGTACTGGAACAGCGCATCAGCCGTGCCCATCGTATGGGCCAAAAACAACCGGTTCAGGTATTTTTGCTGGTGACAAAAGACACTCTGGAAGAAAATCTTCTGGCTACCCTTTCGGCCAAGCATGAACTCGCGCTGGCAGTGCTTGATCCTGAATCCGATGCAGACAAAATCGACATGGCAGCTGGCATGGAAGAGCTAAAACGACGGCTGGAGATCCTGCTGGGCGAAAAACCCGATGCCGCCGAAGATGAAAGCATGAAAGATCGGGTTGAAAAAGAAGCACGGGTTCTGGCAAGGAAAGAAAAGATCGCCACCGCCGGCGGGCAGCTGGTTGGGGCGGCATTTGCCCTTGTCGGTGAAATGTTTTCCGGAGATGACAAAGCCGGGGAGGTTGCTCAATTAACAGATGTTATTAAGGCTCAACTGGGCGATTGCCTGGAAAAGGAGGAAGACGGCAGCCTTAAAATGACCGTTTCGATTCCGGATGAAACATTTCTTGACAACATGGCCCGATCGCTGGCACGACTGGTGAGTGCCGGGCAGAGATGATTAAGGTGCGTGGAAAACGGGAAGGGTAATTGAATTCGGAAATGGGAAGGCGGAAAGCGGAACGAGTCAGAAGAAGAGCAAACCATTTTGGTATTATAAGTGATCAAGCATGAGGTAAAACAATCAATGAAAGCAATCAATCTTGGTTTTGACGGTATGACCCTGGCCGACTTGACGGCCATTGCCAGGGGCGGCGCTCAGGTTAAATTGACAGCCGGCGCCGAAAAAAGAATTCATGCAACCCGCCGACTGGTTGAAAAATGGGTTGAAGATGAAAAGACCATTTATGGCATTACCACCGGTTTTGGGGCTTTGAGTGATGTGGCCATTTCCAGGAAGGATACCCGGCGGCTACAGGAAAATATTCTGATGAGTCATGCCGCCGGTGTCGGAGAACCTCTGGATGAAGAGACGGTTCGGGCCACAATGGCGCTGCGGATCAAGGATCTTGCCCGGGGGCATTCCGGCATCCGTCTTGAGACCGTCCAGCACCTGTCGGCCTTGCTCAACTGGGGCGTGTGCCCGGTGATTCCCCAAAAAGGATCTGTCGGAGCAAGTGGGGACCTGGCGCCGCTGGCCCATCTGGCGCTGGTGTTAGTTGGTCTGGGGGAAGCGTTTTTCAAAGGCCAGCGAATGTCGGGCAGCCAGGTACTCAGCAAATGCGGCTTAACACCTATCCGGTTGGAGTCCGGTGAAGGACTGGCCCTGGTAAACGGCACCCAGGTAATGACGGCTATCGGCGCCCTTGCCATTGATCGTGCCATTACCCTGTCCAAGATGACTGACATTGCGGCGGCCATGAGCCTTGAAGTCCTCATGGGAAGCCGCACCGAGTTTGATAAAAGAATTCATCAGATCAGGCCCCATCCGGGCCAGGCGTCTGCTGCCGACAACATGGAGCGGATTATTCAGAACAGTGAAATTATTACCTCCCACGAGGACTGCTCCCGCATTCAGGATGCTTACACCCTGCGCTGCTCTCCCCAGGTGCACGGAGCCACCAAAGATGCCATTGACTATAGCCGCCGGGTGATAGAAACAGAAATGAACTCATCGACCAACAATCCGCTTATATTCTCCGAATCTCAGGATTTTCTGTTAGGCGGCAATTTTCATGGCCAACCGGTAGCGTTGGCCCTGGATTTTCTGAGTATGGCCGTTGCAGAGCTGGCTAATATATCCGAACGACGGATTGAACGGCTGGTAAATCCAAAGCTGAGCGGACTGCCGGCCTTTTTGGTCAGTGATGGCGGCCTTAACTCTGGTTTTATGATCGCCCAGTACACGGCGGCTTCCCTTGTGTCGGAAAATAAAGTGCTTTGCCATCCCGCCAGCGTGGATTCCATTCCCACCTCGGCCAACAAGGAGGATCATGTTTCCATGGGGACCATCGCGGCCCGCCAGTGCCGGGAAATCATCATGAATACGGAAAATGTGATCGCCATTGAGCTTTTATGTGCCGCCCAAGCCCTGGATCTTTTTACCAATCTCAAGCCCGGAGAGGGCACCCTGGCAGCCTACCAGGTCATTCGCAAGGCAATCCCCCCCCTGGAAAAAGACCGCATCTTGTCCAATGATATCGAAGCCATGAAACACCTGATTCGCAGTGGCAAGATCCTGGCAGCGGTGGAAAAAACTGTCGGTGAGTTGAGGTAACTTTGAAATACCAAATCCCAAGCATCAAATTTCAATATTCAATGCCCCATCCATTTGCCTACATTCTGATGATAGTTGAAAATTATCAGAAACTATGATTTGATTGAAGATAACGTGTCCAGCATACGCCCAGTCCAGGCGTTAAAGAGAAACCGGATCAAAGACACCTTTTTTTAGGCTTTTTATACCGCTCTTGATCGTCCAATCTCTTTTATTTTCCATTTAAAACCTAATAATTCAGGTGAATTACCAGGAGGATGAACATGCACCCAATCCGCAAAAAAGCTCAACCCGTCGCTATTCTTATGATCATATTAACCATGCTGCTTTCAGTTCCTTTTCAATCTGCCGTTGCTGCTTTGGTTGAAACAGAAGCCATGCTGGATATGGGTCGCGGCCAAGAGGCCCGTGAAACCTTAAAGCAATTTATGGTACGCAAAAATGTAAGGGCCGCGATAGTTTCGCAAGGTGTTGATCCCCTGGAGGCTGATGCCCGTCTGAACAGTCTAACAGATGCCGAGGTCATCCAGCTGGCCGGTCAAATTGATCAACTTCCTGCCGGCGGGGATGTTCTGGGATTAGCGATTGCCGTCTTGGTCATTGTTATACTGGTGCTGGTGATCATAAAATTAGTCTAGCACCCTGAGTGGGCGATAACACCCAATGTCGGCGGCTTCCGCTGCCGGCGGGGTTGTCTAAGGGTTATAGATTCACCGATTGGTATCCAGTCAGCGCAACATATTAATGCAGAGGTAAACTGAGGCGATGGCGTTTGTGGGCCGAATACTTGAAATTGATTTAAGTGCGGGAAATTGGAAATTATTACCATATCCTGATGATCTCCTGTGGAAGTATCTCAGTGGCCGTGGTTTCAACGTTCAATATCTTTACAACAATATGCCCTCTGACGCAGACCCTATGGGTCCTGAGAACATACTTCTTTTTTCCTGTGGATTACTCACCGGCACGGCTGCCCCGGCCTCGTCCAGGCTTCACATCAATGCCCGTTCATCCCTGACCGGGCTTCTGGGAAGTTCCAATATCGGCGGTAATTTTGGCGCCCGACTACGATCCTGCGGTATTCAAAGCCTGATCATCCGTGGCAAGTCACCCGAGCCTGTTTATCTTTGGATAGACGGCGACAGAATTGAAATTCGCAACGCGAGATCTATCTGGGGTCTGGATACCTGGCAGACCGATGATTACCTCAAAACCAATCTGGGCAGTGAAAAATTGGAAATTATGACCATCGGCCCGGCCGGTGAAAACGGCACCTTGTTCGGCTGCATCATGACGGACCGGGACCATGCCGCCGGACGAACCGGCATGGGAACCGTCATGGGTTCAAAGAATCTCAAGGCCATTGTGGTCAAAGAGCCGAAAAAGAAACTATTATTCCGGACGAGTGAAAACGGACACGAAGCCATTAAGCGCTACATCTGGCAGATGAAAAATTCTCCGCACTACAAGGATGTTAGAAAGCACGGCGGCGCCGGTTACGTAACATGGGCCGATGATCTCGGAATCCTGGCAACCCATAATTTCAGAGAAAATACCTTTGAAGCCGCCGGTCAAATCGATGGTAAAAATCTTGAAAAAAACATCACCCGCACCCGTGGCTGTTATCGTTGCCCGGTGCGTTGCAAGGCTGAGCTGAAGTTTGATCAAGGAAAATTAAAGGGCCGAAAAGCGGTCAGACCCGAATTTGAACCCATGTTGTCGCTGGGTTCCCGGTGCGGTTTGACCGATCTTGACACCCTGGTTTACCTGGATAACCTGTGTTCCCGTTTAGGCATGGACAGCATTTCCGCAGGAGGTGCCATCGCTTTTGCCATGGATCTTTTTGACCGCGGAATCCTGACTCCGGAGGACACCGGCGGACTCGACCTTTGTTGGGGCAACGGCGAGGCCATGGAGGTTTTGATCAGACAGATGGTCGATGGTGAGGGATTGGGTGGTATTCTTGCCAAAGGTGTTCGACAGGCCGCCCGGATCATCGGCCGCGGTGCCGAAAATTTTGCGCCCCACGTCAAAGGACTTGAAATCGCCGGCTATCATCCCGATAACATTATGGGTACTGCCCTGGGATATACGGTTTCCAACCGGGGTGCTGATTTCAGTGACGTCTATGCAACGCTGGAGTATAAATGGCTGCCGGATGAAAAGATTGAAGAGTTCGGACTACCGGAAACGATCGATCTCAATTCCATCCATGGCAAAGCAGCGCTGGTCAGACAGTGCATGATTGTCGGTATGGTTATGGACTGTCTGGGTCTTTGCAAGGTGCCGTCATTATGTCTTATCTGTACCTACGACCTGGTGGCTGAAGCCGAATTGGCGTCGGAATTGGCCGGGCAATCGGTCAGCGTCGGGGATCTATTTTACGCCGGGGAAAGAATTCTCAACCTGGAAAGACTGCTCAATCGGCGATTCGGCGCGACGGCGGCAGACGATCGCCTGCCGGACATGTTTTTTGACAAAGAATACAATGCCGGCAAACAGCCATCCAAACCTCATGAATGGATGGAGCCCATGATACGGGAATTTTATGCCGTCATGGGCTGGGATGAATGTGGCCGTCCCACCGAAAAAAAACTGGTCCAACTTGGTCTCTTCCCATCTCAGGGCTTATCCGATTCAACGGCTTAAAGAAGCCACGAATTAACACGAATTTTCACGAACGGTTTAAAAAATTGCCCACTTTTAGCCGATTCAATAATTCGTGATAATTCGTGTACATTCGTGGTTAAAATTTTTTTAGCAATAAATACACCAAACACCCAATATCAAATACAATTTCTCGAAAAAAGGAACTTCATGATAGCAGTGGATGAAATTACGTTTCGACCCAATTTGTCCTTCCTGGCACAGGAAGATAAGGAAAAAATTCATCGGGCCGTCCTCGAAATCCTGAGTGAAATCGGCATGAGAGTCTATCACGATGAGGCAATGGTACTGTTGACGGATGCCGGCTGCGCCGTCCAGGACGATGGCATGGTGAAAATACCGCATGAACTGGTGCTCAATTCCATTGACAGCGCACCGGATAATATCGCGATCTACGATCGCGAAGCCAACCATGTCATGGACCTCGGGGGATACCGTTCTTATTACGGCACCGGGTCCGATCTTATTTACGCCCTGGAATCAGAGACGATGCAGCGGCACCCCTGCGTGCTCGAGGATGTGGTGCAGGCGGCCCGGGTGGCCGACGCCATGCCCAATCTGGATTTTATCATGTCCTTTGCCCATCCATCCGACATACCCGCTTCCCGGGCCTATTTGCACAGCTTCCAGGCCATGGCGGCCAACTCCGTTAAACCCATCGTATGTACGGCGGTGGACCGCAGTGATCTCAGGGAAATGTGGGAGATTGCCCGGATACTGCGACACGGAGAAGAGGAGCTGCGGGGCAAGCCCTATGCCATCTATTACGGAGAGCCTGTCAGCCCCCTGCAGCATGCTATTGAAAGTGTTGACAAACTCCTGTTTTGTGCCGAGAAATCCATGCCGGTTATTTATTCGCCGGCACCCATTGCCGGTTCCACCGCTCCCATGACCATTGCCGGGCACGTGGCCCAGGGCCTGGCGGAGTGCTTCTGCGGGCTGGTAATTCATCAACTGAAGACCAGAGGTGCGCCCTTTATTATGGGCATGGGGCCGGCGGTTTTAGACATGGCCACGGCGCAGTGTTCTTACAATGCACCCGAATACCTGCTTTCCTACATAACCATTATAGAGATGAGTCATTTTTACAACCTTCCCAACTGGGGTTATGCCGGCACCACAGACTCCCAGGTTCCCGACGAGCAGGCCACCTTTGAAGCCGGGCTGGAAACCTTTATCGCCGAAATGGCAGGTTCCAATTTAAATCACGATGTGGGCTACCTGGATTTTGGCCGCACCGGCAGCCTTGACATGATTGTCATCCTGAATGAAATCGTCGATCAGGTACGCCGGCTTTATCGGGGAATACCGGTTAATGACGACACGCTGGCCCTGGATGTTATCCGGGAAGTGGGGTCTGACGGAAATTTTCTGGTCCACCGGCATACCCTGGAGCACTTGCAATCAACCCAGTGGCGGCCCGAGTTGATCAACCGCATGGGATATGAAAAATGGGAGGCTTCAGGCCGTACCAGTCTATTGCAGCGGGCCCAACAAAAGCTTCAGCAAGTCCGTCAAGAGCACCAGCCGGTTCCGATTTCCGCTGAGAAGGCCAAAATAATCCAGGAGCGAGTTGATCGATTCCAGTAAAACTCTCAATTATAATTTGGCTGTATTTTAGGAAGAAACTCATGCGTCCTCCAGCTCCCTGGTTATTAAATCCGCTTTTTGAAGCCCGATAAAACCCTGCCTCTCCTCATCCAAGAACCAACATTCCATTATTCCATTTTCGGGTAAAAACTCAGGCCTGAAAAAACATCATATATTTTCAATCAGTTTTAGAAATTTCGATAGGTATATTTAGCCGGTCTTAATAAAATGCTTGACAACCAGGCCGGCAGCACTTAGAGTTGTTATGAGCATATACTCATAACATAAAACTTACTGTATCCACGAATAGTGGATGGAAACTAACTAATCAACCACTCAACGATATCAAAACAAGGAGTTCGAGCGATGAAAATAGCTATCAGTTCATCCGGTCAGGATTTGGCAGCCCAGATGGATCCTCGATTTGGCAGGTGCCGGTATTTTCTAATTATCGAAACGGACAGCATGAGCTTTGAGGTTTTTGACAACGATAATGCCAACCTGGGCGGCGGAGCCGGGATTCAGTCGGCCCAGTTTATTGCCGACAAAGGAGCCAAAGCTCTGATTACCGGCCATTGCGGCCCCAATGCGATGCAAACGCTTTCTGCTGCCGGCGTTCAGGTTTACGCCGGGCAAGCTGGCACCGTTCAAGGCCTTTTGGGTAAATTTAAAAACGACCAGCTAACACCCATCGCCGAAGCCAACGCATCGGCGCATGCCGGGACGGGAGGAAAAGGCATGGGACGCGGTCAGGGCATGGGACGTGGACGGGGCATGGCCGGCAGAGGTGCGGGGGGCAGAGGTACTGGTGGGGGAGGCGCGAGATAGAGCAAGAAATGAATCCTATCTCATTTTGTTTATGCTCATTTAGGATTTTAGAACCATTGACGGAGTATACCTATGGTTATCAGTATTGCCAGCGGAAAAGGAGGAACCGGAAAAACGACGGTGGCCACAAATCTGGCGCTGTCCATTGGTTCAAACGTCCAGTTGCTGGACTGTGATGTTGAGCAGCCCAATGCCCACCTGTTTCTGCATCCTGTTTTTGAGCGAACGGATACCGTTACCACCCCGGTTCCCGAAATTGAGATGGACAGATGCACCCTTTGCGGAAAGTGCGGTGCAATATGCGAGTTTAAAGCCATTGTGGTCGTCGCTCAAACAGTTTTATCATTTGATGAACTGTGTCATAGTTGCGGCGGCTGCATGGCGGTTTGTCCCGAGGGTGCCATCACTGAAAAGGGCCGAAAATTGGGTGTTCTTCAAAAAGGTCATCACAACGGCATCGAATTCATTCACGGGAAATTGAGGGTGGGCGAAGCCATGTCACCGCCTTTGATCAAAGAGGTGCTGTCTTACAGGGATCCGGCCAAACTGACCATTGTGGATGCCCCCCCGGGAACCTCGTGCCCGGTGATTGAGACCATGAAACCGGCTGATTTTGTTTTACTGGTCACCGAGCCCACGCCATTTGGTCTTAATGATTTAAAGCTTGCGGTCGGTGCAACAAAAATTCTCGAAATCCCTTGCGGGCTGGTTATTAATCGCTCCGATATGGGAGACGAAAAAGTTAAAGCATACGCCGCCGATCAAAATTTACCGATTCTCATGGAAATACCGTTTGATCGGCGCATTGCCGAGGCCTATTCCAGGGGCGATATGATCGTGGATGTGATGCCGGAATGGAAGGCAAAATTTTTTGGACTTTACCAGGAGATTAAGACTCTGGCAGAGCGATAATCCCTAATTACCAGGCAATGCTTTAATTTATGGTTGTAAGGTTGATAGCATTTATTAGTATTTGGTGTTAGTTTTTAGTGTTTCGTGTTTAAAGCCAAGCCAGCTAAATACCAATTACAAAATACCAAACACTAAATACTAAACAACTAATCTTCTAAAGAAATTAAGTGACAAAATTTATCCTATCTTCTCACGATAGCCAAAATCGCGTGGATTTACTCCGATGAAAGAATTAATTGTCATCAGCGGCAAAGGCGGTACCGGTAAGACCAGTTTAATGGCCGCTTTTTCCTCGCTGGCCGAGAACAAAGTACTATGTGATGCCGATGTGGATGCGGCTGATCTGCATTTAATCATGAATCCCAAAATCGTGCGGCGCACTGAATTTCAGTCCGGAAACACCGCCGCGATAAACAAAGACTTGTGCAACGAATGCGGTCTATGCCGGGAGATGTGCCGCTGGGAGGCTATCAGCGCCGCTTATGAAGTCAACTCCATCGACTGCGAAGGCTGCGGAGTTTGTGTTCATTTCTGTCCTGAAGAGGCCATTGATTTTCCGGAAAACACCTGCGGGGAGTGGTTCGTCTCGGACACCCGCTTGGGACCCATGGTGCATGCCCGGCTCGGCATTGCCGAAGAAAATTCCGGCAAGTTGGTCTCCCTGGTACGCCAGGAAGCCAGAAAACTGGCCGAATCAAAAAAACTTGATCTGATCCTCACCGATGGTCCTCCGGGGGTGGGCTGCCCGGTAATTGCATCCATCGGCGGCGCCAGTGCCGTGCTCATTGTCACCGAGCCCACTGTTTCCGGCCGACACGATATGGAGCGGGTGGCCCAGCTGGCTGCCCATTTTAAGATCCCGGCTATGATCTGTGTCAACAAGTTTGATCTCAACTTAGAGTTGACCCGGGATATTGAAAACTATGCCGAAAAAAAGGGTATTACCTGTTTGGGACGCATTCCTTTTGATCCGATTTTCACCAAAGCCATGATCCAGGTCCAAACCGTTTTTGAATATAATGGCCAATCAACCATAGGTCAGGAAATTAAAAATATCTGGCAGGGGTTGTCTGATAATCTCGAGTCGTAAACCATTTTCCGACCCCTTACCTTCTGGTTGCCTGCCAGGTACCGTTGTCCGTGCTTGGAGAGGTCATGGTGTAATTTCCTTTTATTTGGTTGCCATCCGCGGACAATGATCCGGAAATGTTTCCATCCGCAGGAGCTTGAAGTTGCCCCTCTAATTGATTGCCGGCCACCGTACCTCTCAAAAACACCGCTACCTCCATGTCTTCACCCGAAAAGTTTCCCTCGAAACGCCTGGTGCCGTCTTGCAACTCAAATATGTCGATTCGACAAGAACCCGTAAATCGAGTGCCAAAAAAGGATCCTTCCAGGGTACCTGTTTTCGAGGAGCCTTTCGGTATATACTCTGATGACGCACAGCCAATTAATGTCGATGTAGCAAGAATTAAAATTAGACCGATCACCTGAATTTTTTTCATGACATCTGCCCTTTCAAATCATCTCAAATTTGCCAAATGATCAATTGCGGTGCACCAGTTCCGGGGCCGACTTTTTCACCTGCGACGGATTCTTCGAATTTCGTGCCATGTCTCCCGACGCCGGTCACGAATTTCTTCGTCTTCTTCACCGCGCCTGATCCGTTTGCCCTCACGGCCGATATAAACCTCATCATCACCCTGCTGCTGAGCCTGTACACTAGCTTTCTGAGTCTCCTGCTGCGCATCTTTTTTTTGGACGGCTTCGTACTGCATTTCCTCTCGGCGCTCATCTTTCTTAATTTTTTGGATTTGCGCTTCGGTTTGGGGCTTATAGGTCATCACATTCTTCGTCCTGGCAGTCTTGGGCGGTGGCGTTGCGGTGATGTGCAAATTGCCTTTTTCATCGGTCCAGGTGTAGAGTTTGTCAGCTGAAAGTTCGGCAGTTACAAAAAGTAGCAGCATCAGGGATATCCCGATTAACAAATATTTCATGATAAGCTCCCGCCAAATTTTTTTAACTAAAAGATATTTATCCTTATAGCCAATGTCAATTTACAGCTAATTCCAACATTTGATATAAGTAACAGAAAACACGTAAAACCGGAAGCAATTCTGAACAAATTATAGCCAGACACGCCGCCCAGCGAATCGGGCACGATACGTTGCAGCTTATCGATAAAATTTAGGCGCTGATTCGGATTAAATTATAAGCGACCTCACCGGAGGCGATTGGGTATTCTTTGTTTCATCCGGAAACAAAGAATAAAAAATCCAGTAAATCCTGTAAATCCTGGTGCGCCAGGCCAAGCCTGGTCAATCTTGTGAACTGAAAGGAGTTCACCTTGTAAATTGTCCGTTTGACAAGTAGCCGATCGAGCGTGGGACGGGGTAACCCGATCCGGCGAAGCCTCGAGAGGCGAAAGCGCGAGCCGTAGCGTAAGCGAACCCGTTTCGGCCTCGTTAAACTTTTTGGGAGTGGCCATCCGTCCAGGATAGGTGAAGCCCAGTGCCGGCAGTGAAGCAACGGGCATAAGCAGCTGTCGGGCTCCCCGGGGTGATAGGGGACGGCGCGTGCTGATAGATTGATCGAGGAACCTGGGAGGCCCGTCAGGCAGTGGCCCCAGCCGCAACGTCGTTGGGAAAGACATAACCCTTCGGCGGCCCTGGACGGGAGTCGGACAGGCCCATAGTAGCTTGGAAGCGGGGTAATGCCCATGGAGCCAAGGGGCCTGACCGGAAACATGTTTTTGTCGATAAGAAAGGAGATCCGCTTGAACGATAGTTCCACTACGGAAGAACTGGCAGCCAAAAGCCCCGCGTCCCGATTGGGAAAGGGTGTTAAGCTGCCGGAGAAACTCTCTGAACTGAGACAGAAACTGGGCCAAAAGGCCAAGCAGGAACCGAAGTTTCGGTTTTACGCGTTGTATGATCGGATATTTCGGCAAGATGTGCTGTTGACGGCATGGAAATTGGTGCGTGCGAATAAAGGTTCTGCCGGAGTGGACGGGATATCCATTAAGGATATCGTTGAAAGCCAAGGCGGAGCGGAGGCGTTGGTGGACGAGATCCAGGAGTCGCTGCGTGCCAAGCGTTACCGTCCCAAAGCTGTGCGAAGGGTTTATATTCCCAAGGCCAACGGAAAGCTGCGCCCGTTGGGTATCCCGACGGTGCGTGACCGAGTTGTGCAGATGGCCACGCTTCTGATTTTGGAGCCGATATTTGAGGCGGACTTTGAAGACTGCTCTTTCGGGTTTCGTCCGGGACGCTCTGCGCATCAGGCGCTTGACCGTATTCGGGAGGCCCTGAGACAGGGTTTGGTGGCGGTCTATGATGCCGACCTGAAAGGGTACTTTGATTCGATTCCCCATGACAAGTTGATAGCCTGCCTTCAGATGCGGATACCAGGAAGACCTAATACAGTTAGATGAGTTGCGCAGCCGGATGCCAGAGTTGAGAAAAAGAGAAAAATCCTTAAATGGAGAGCTCAATTGCATCGAGAGCGATTTGATAGACCAAAAATCATTGCTGAAACTGGCAGATAATATGGAGAATTTTTTAGGCAAATTGCGTGGGGCGGCCGATACCATGAGCGTCGTTGAACGACAGAAGGTACTTCGACTTGTTGTAAAGGAAGTTCTGATTGATGATAAAAACATTAGGGTCAAACACTCGATTCCTTTACCACGCTCGAACATGCCAACAGGATCAGCGACAGACACGAAAATGCCAAGTTACCTTTTGCGTAAGGGGAGTGATATCGCCCCTGCTTGCCAACCTTTACCTGCACTGGTTTGATAAGGTGTTTCATAAACCGGATGGTCCGGCAAGCTGGGCCAATGCACGTCTGGTGCGCTACGCTGACGACTTTGTGGTCCTGGCGCGCCACCAGAGTGACCGGCTCAGCGGCTGGATCGAGGCCAAGCTGGAATCCTGGATGGGATTGGAGATCAATCGAGAAAAGACCCAAGTGGTGAAGCTGGATGAAGTGGGAGAAACCCTTGATTTTCTGGGGTTCACGTTTCGCTTTGACCAAAGCCTGTATAAAAATTGGAAGAAGCGATACCTCAATGTGTTTGTGTCGGAAAAGTCTGTTGCCCGTGAGCGCGCAAAATTGCGTGAACTGACGGCCAGACGGAAAAGCTGTATGCCGATTCCGCGCATGATTGGGGAGGTGAACCGCCAGCTGACAGGCTGGGGCAACTATTTCAATTATGGCTATCCACGCAAGGCATTTCGCAAGGTCAACAGTTATCTTGAACTTCGCTTGATAGCACATCTCAAGCGACGGAGCCAGCGGCCCTTTCGAACTCCGAAAGGCAGGACGACACACGAACACCTTAAGTCTCTGGGGCTGGTGAATTTGTGATCGATCCAATCGCGCAACTCCCTGCGAATGCCCAAGGTGAGAGTTTTCGGGTAAGCCCAGTGCGGGAAACCCGCACGCTGGGTTTGACGAGGGGGGATCAGTTCGCAATGCATGGCATGCGGCTAATGAGCCACAACGGGGAAACCCTGAAACTGATGTAGGCTGAAGCCTAAACATTGTCATCTGATCCTCTACTCTACTCTAAGAAACAAAAATATAAACGAATCCATTCATTGTCTAATAAATTTTTTTTCTGCCTCCACACCTATGGAAACAGGTTTGACCTTCAGACGGGCTTCACTTATTTTATAGCGGTTGTCATGAATATGTTCCGAATAACTTTAAGCAGGTAACTGTGAAAAATCCCCCTGTCCCCCTTTACAAAGGGGGAACTAAATAACCAAAGATGTGGCCTGATCCCGAATTCACAGCAAAAGCGACTGCCGGTGAAAAACGGTCCCCCCTTTTTTAAAGGGGGACAGGGGGATTTAGAACTCGCATCAAACGGAACGTATTTTTTTAAAGCGGTATAACATTCTTAACAACAGAACCCTCAAAGGGCGTCACACGCTGAATAGTAATTAAGGCCCTATCATTCGCTATTCACAATTCAAGGTTTGACACCCATCTTTGTGACACCCATCTTTGACACCCATCTTCCGAACTATCGAAAAAGCTTGGCGTTTCGCAGCCGTCGGTGAGCATTTCAGTTAATCGTGGTGAGAAACTCGCCGAAGCCATGCAATTAGAGCTTATCAAAGACTAGAAAATTATAATTTTATGGACGTTAAATATAAAAGAAAAAGATGTCCCCAAACTCTTTCGTCCCCAAACTCTTTTCTGTAATATGCAATATTTTGGCGGTCTTCTGCGGCTGCGGGGGCAGGCACGAAGTCCACAATTCGATAACCTCAAAATTAGATTGGATTAAGTAAGATTTATTGGCTTCGTTGTTCAATATTGCCCCATGTGCCTTCCCTATGCAATAGCCTATTGAAATTTAATTATTTTATGATACCTTCCTTGTGGAAAGATGTCACTCGTCACCTTCTGGCAGACAAATATGATAAATACGCCAATTAAATTTCTCGCCCTTGCCATCCTACCGGTTTCTATTTTTATCTCAGGTTTCAGATAGAATGGTTTCGGGTGCTGCTGGAACATGTTCATCACTACAAAAGCTTTACTTGATTATGCAGGAAGATCTTATGTCCAGGGATCAGAAGGCAATAGCGGTCACAGGCAGGTATCATCAAAAAAAGAGTCTCTACTGCATGTCCACTAAGGGTATCCGGAATGGATTATTTATCAAGCTTTTTACTCTGATCGTTTTTCTTTTTTGTTGTGATCCATTGTGTGCGTTGGAACCCCGGAATTTTAAATTTAGACACCTGTCTTCAAAAGAGGGTCTATCAGGAAACAGTGTAAGAGCTATTTTTAAGGATAGTCATGGGTTTATGTGGTTTGGAACCTGGGAGGGTTTAAACCGACATGACGGGTATCAATTTAAAGTATATAAAAAGCAGCTGAATAATCCCAATAGCCTGAGTAATGACATTATTACTGCGATTCATGAGGATAAAAGTGGCAAACTCTGGCTGGGTACTATTGGAGGATTAAACCGGTTTGATCCTGCTACGGAGATGTTCAAACGATACGTTCATAATCCTCAGGATTCCAGGAGCTTAAGTAATGATATCCTGGTAAGTATTACTGAAGACAAAAACGGTATTTTATGGATCGGAACCTGGGGCGGCGGGCTGATCCGTTTTGATCCCGCCACAGAGCGTTTTTCTTCCTATTTACATGATTCGCAAAACACTTCCAGTATAAGTGGAGATTATGTAACTGCTGTTCATCAGGCTCGTGACAGCAGGTATTGGGTGATGACGCGTTTTAATGGATTAAACCTCTTCGATCCTTCTGCGCAGACTTTTAGACATTTTCCATTGTCGGAAAAGAATGAAGGCAGTGATTGGGGACAAAGTATTATCCAGGAGGACCAATCCGGTACTTTATGGTTTACCAGCCGTAAAGCACTGTACGCAATCAACCCAAAGACTAATAAGTTAGATCATTACACCATAAAAAACGGTGATGAGTTTAGAATTAGAGGAGTGGTTGCTGGTACTCGTGGAGACTTATGGGTTTATGGTAAGGGGGAAAAACATTCTTTATATAAATTTGATAAAGAGAAAAAACAGTTTATCCCTTATGAGACAAGGGAAAGACTCATTGTAATGTATGGTGATGACTCAGGGCTGATATGGATTGGAACCAGGCGTTTTGGTATAATGCTTTTTGATCAGTATCCACCAAAATTCAGTCATGTGGGATATGACCCCACAGGTAAAAAAGGGCTGCCTGATAAGCAAATTTCGTCTCTAGTGGAAGACTATGCTGGCAATTTTTGGCTGGGTACATCAAAGAGTGTTATACATTGGAATAGAAAAACCGGAAAATTTACACCTTTCCAGGGTAACCCCAAAATATCGGCAAGTATTCGTAAAACCTCCCGATGTTGGAATGTTTTTGCGGATAAAAAAGGGAAGATATGGTTTACCAGTGAAGATTACGGCATAGATCGGCTTGATCCTGTTACCGGTAATCTCAAAAACTACCGGCATATTCCTGCCGATAAAAAAAGTCTGACCAGCGATTATACAATAGCTATTATTAGTGATAAAGATGACACCATTTGGATTGGAACTGATAAAGGATTGAATCGTTATGATCCCGATCTTGACCGGTTTGATCGTTTTTATATCGATCCAGCTAAACCCGAAAATCCCCTGAATAATATTATAACAATTATCGAAGACAGGAACGGATTTCTTTGGACAGGAAGTTGGTATGGCGGATTGAGCCGTTTTGATAAAACCAAAGGTCAATTTATAAAGTCTTATCGTTACAAACCAAACGATTCAAATAGCATAAGCAGCAATACTGTGAATGTTATTTATGAGCGCCAGGATGGACGTTTTTGGGTCGGTACCTCGAATGGAATTAGTTTGTTTGATCCTGAAACTGAAAAATTCAAACATTTTACGGAAGAGGATGGATTACCTAATAATTATGTCAAGGGTATTCTGGAAGACGATACAAAACGGTTGTGGATTAGCACAAACAAAGGACTCGCTCTATTTAATCCTGAAACGAAAAATTTCCGCAATTATGATATTTCGGATGGATTACATTCAAATCAATTTATAAAGGGCTCATATACAAAAGGTTCCAGCGGAGAATTTTTTTTCGGTGGCATGAATGGTTTCAGCTATTTTTATCCTGAGAGGGTGAAAGATAATCCATATATTCCTCCAATTCATATCACAGGTTTTCAGCTTTTCAATAAATCAGTTCCAATCGGACCTGGTTCAATTCTCACCAGAGCAATTTGGAGTACGGATCGTATTGTTCTTTCTCACAAACAGAATATTTTTTCCCTGGAATTCGCTTCCCTCAGTTATCGGTTTCCGGAAAAAAACCGTTACCGGTATAAGCTGGAAGGCTTAGACAAAAACTGGAATGAAGTGGATAGTAATAGACGCTATGTAACATATACCCATCTTGATCCAGGCGAGTATGATTTTCGTGTGCAAGGTTCCAATAATGATGGGGTGTGGAATGAAAAGGGAGCCTCCCTTACCATTAAAATACTACCTCCCTGGTGGCAAACCTGGTGGTTTAGAGTGTTTAGTACCTCCATATTATTACTAATTATTTTTAGCTTATTTCGTAAAAGGGTCACAACCTTAAAAAAGCAGAAAATATTGCTCGAAACATTAGTTGATCAACGAACAGAAGAGCTTGCTTCTTCAAATGAGCAATTACGTCTCTCCAATGAAGCTGCCGAAGCGGCAAATCAGGCCAAAAGCACGTTTCTGGCCAACATGAGTCATGAGCTTCGCACACCTTTAAACGCCATCCTTGGTTTCCCCCGAATTCTTGCCCAGGACCAAGACGCCACCGCGGATCAACAGGAGAAACTGGCTATCATCAACCGCAGCGGCCAGCACCTGCTGAGCATGATCAACGACGTACTAGATCTCTCCAAGATCGAGGCGGGAAGGGTTGAGCTGCGGGAGGATCCCTTCGACCTGGTTGCCTTGATAGAGGAAATCAGCGCGATGATTCAGTCCCGCGCCTCGGAAAAAGGTATTTCCGTAGCAGTGGAAGGCGAAACGGAAAGCTTTCCGTATGTAAAGGCCGACGTGGGGAAACTGCGCCAGATTCTCATCAATCTGCTGAGCAACGCAGTCAAGTTCACCGATGAAGGTGGAGTGACTATTCGATGTATCATCAGACCGATCCCGGAAGAAACGAAACGCTGCCGAATCGTGATTGAAGTCGAGGACACCGGTCTGGGGATCGACCCGTCTATACAAGCAAAAATCTTTGACCCTTTCGTGCAGGGAATCGATGCTCCCGAGCGCAAAGGCACGGGTCTCGGGCTGTCCATCTGTAAAAAATATGCTATATTTTTGGGCGGCACCATCGAACTGGAGAGCGAAGTGGGGAAGGGCTCACTTTTCCGGGTGCGATTGCCGGCGGAAATTGCCAAAGCGGCGGAGGTCAAGCCACACATTGACGACAAACCGAGGGTGATCGGCCTTGCCCCGACACAGAAAACCTGGCGAATCCTTGTCGCAGATGACAACTGGGAAAATCTGCTCTTGCTGAAATCCGTGCTGGAAGAAGTCGGTTTTTTTGTCCTTGAAGCCAAAAACGGTAAAGAGGCTGTGGCGGCGTTCAAAAAGGAATCCCCTGATTTCGTCTGGATGGACATGCGCATGCCGGCCATGGACGGGTACGAGGCGGTTCGGCAGATCCGGCAGTGTTCTGATAGTGATACAGTACCAATCATTGCGATCACTGCCAGTGCTTTCGGCGAGCAGCGCCAGGAGATTCTGGCGGCAGGCTGCAACGACATGGTCATCAAGCCTTTTCGGGCGCACGAAATCTATGAGATGATGGGCCGCTTCCTGGATATAGAGTACATCTATGAGCCTGAGGAGGAAGCAGCGCCGGACCGGGAGCGTGAAGTAGAGCTCACCTCCTCCAGGTTGGCCGACCTTCCTGAGGAGCTGTTGCACGACCTTCGGGAGGCGACGCTGGCACTGAACAGAGAGGCCGCCCTTGAAGTGATTGCGCGCATCGCCGGCCAGGCGCCGGAAGTGGCCGCAGACCTCCGGGAACTTGTGAATAATTACCAGATGACCAAATTGCGGAACCGGCTGGGAGAGGTAAAAGCCAATGCCGACAGATCCTGATTCAAATATCGCTATGGCCGACATCCTCATCGTCGATGATGAAAGCGCCAACCTGCAACTGCTATCCGAACTGCTTGGCAGGGAAGGTTACCAGGTGCGTCCGGCCGATAGCCCGCAACTGGCCATCGACTCGGCTTTGGCGCAGCCCCCGGTCTTGATCCTGCTGGATGTGAGGATGCCGGAGATGGATGGCTTTGAGGTTTGCAACCTTTTAAAGCAGGATGAGCGTACACGGGACATTCCGATTCTATTTATCAGTGCGCTGCTGGATGTGCAGGACAAGATCCGGGGTTTCGA
>Ga0265303_10000380_pt1 | contig 24631 bp, 38 predicted proteins | sample Helome_2_FD_192494 | JGI IMG/M metagenome (GOLD analysis project Ga0265303, IMG submission 192494) | Marine sediment microbial communities from subtidal zone of North Sea - Hel_20160317 (Illumina Assembly) | ecosystem: Environmental > Aquatic > Marine > Subtidal zone > Sediment ... | reverse complement strand
TACACGTACACGTCGCACTGGAAGCCGCTGCAGCTCCACCGGCAGATGCTCATTGCGGCAACCCGCCATACTCGAAACGGTCGGTGTACTTATAGATTACTACGGCCGCGGGCGCCCTGCCATTCGCCTGTAGCACGAAAGGGTCTTCCTTACCGCCTGCAGGCACCGAATGGTGTACAATCGCGTCCACATTGTAAAAGCGCACGCCGTTGGCGGCCGCGCGGTACAGCATTACCAGGTCGGTGTACCGCCCATCCCGGAAAGCTTCTACTATTTCGTAGTCAGGCCAGCTCATGACAACGGCCTTGCGCCCCGGGTACTTGTTCAACATGCCGGACAAAGTGGATAAATCCCCCATTTCGCGAACAAAGTGTAAAATTTTCATTTCTGTTAATTTCCTTTATGCTTCGCTAAGTTATTGCCTAAAGCGTCAATTAATCGCCGGTGGCTGAACAGTCTCAATTGCTTCCCCCAATGCATGTCCTTTATCGGCAAGGGCAAGCATTTCTTGAAACAAGGTAGGGTGGCTCAGCGCTTTACAGATTCCTTCCACCAGGCGCACGTGTTGCGGTATTGGCCCCGTGAACGGTGGTTCAATCATGAGAGTCTCGCCGTCTTTTGTTACGATTAAAACAGCGTCCTGGTCAGTAAGTTTGACTTCGCGGTGCGTTTCGTCGATGTCTGGCATTTCATTCGCTCCAGTGTTGTTTTACCCAGGGGTCGGCGACTTCGTGCGGGTCCGGCTTGCCGTGGAATATAACGGCCCCGGCATCTTCCGGCAGTCCCTTCCCCCTACAGTGGTATTTATACGACACAATGTGCCGGCGGTCAAAGTTTGCGATGTCATCACGAAGGATTCGCCAGATCGCACACTGGTCACCGTGCAAACCAGCCATCACACGATCAGCGTCTGATTCAAACGAAAAATACAGGTCGTGTATGCGCGGGTCGTCGACGTCGAACAGCATTACCGACGAATTGTGCGCGCAATGCGCTTTGTTCATCGAAAAGTTCTCGACGATAATCAACGGCGCATCAGACTCCGCCGAAATAATCGGCGTCAGATCGCCAACGATCACCGAATCAAGGTCAATGTACAGTGTTGGCCCTGACGGCATATCGTACGGGTTAAACATGTTCATCTTGTTCCACCACGTCGGCCAATCATGCCGCGGGGGAATGGTCACCGACCCGGATATGCCCCGGGCAGTGATGCAGTAGAAAGTGAACTCCACGCCGGCGGGCATGTTTCGGCGCACCGAAGCGAACAACTTGTCCGCGTAGTGCTGCGGGTACTTGTTGCCCCACAAAACACAGACGACGTTAAGCGTCGCGGGTAGCTCGCCCTGCGCGGCCCATACCGGCTCGCCAAGTTTTGGTAAAGATAAGTCGATCATAACGCCACCCCCAGTAACACGGCCACGCAGTACGCGAACAAGGCCAGTATGACAGCGCACGGCATCGGTACGGCAGTGGCCATATTTGCCGCGAAAGCCCCGCCGATCAGCTCTTCTAGAATCATTTCGTGCTCCCTGGAACAAAAACAATGTCACGATGGACCCTGGCCGCAGCCTTGTAGCCCATTTCCTGTGTTAGCCAGCGCTCCACTTCGCCGAATTTGTGCCCTGTGTGCCGGTCCTGTGGTAGTGGTTTGTCTTCAAGCATGATCACAGGCGCGTGGTCGATTAATACGTCAGTGGCGCCGCGCAGGACGTCTATTTCGCGTCCTTCGACATCCAACTGAATGAAATCTACCGGCTGCGTGATTTCGGCAGCGCAGTCGTGCAGGAATGTATCCAGCGAAAATTGGGGGATTTTCTCGGCATCGGTGATTCCTTCATTTGCCGGCATGGTGTAGTACGCCCCGGCGTTGTTCGCTTCGCTTCGCGGCAGTTCAACACGAACAAAGCCGTCGAACATACCAAGCGCTGCGTGGTAGTGCTCCACATTCGACCGGTCAGCCACGTTCTCAACAAGGCACGCGTAGTTACCGGCGTCTGGCTCGAAGGTGTAAACCTTTCCGAACTCGTGCGACAGCGCATAAGGCCACATGCCCATTGCGCCGCCCGCTTGAATTGCCACGCCGCGGCGGTCGATGGGAACGTAGTCAATGGCAAGGCGCAAGTCTTTTATCCAGTCATTGACCTGTAGCAGCTTTTGGTCTACCGGATTCCAGGCCCATTCCCGGCCCATAAACTGCACGTACCTTTTGTTTATGTTTGGCTTCATATCCAGCCCACCGCCGAAGACGCAAACCACATTCCGATAGCAAGTACCACTAGCACCGCAATGATCGCGCCTATAATGGCTAGGTCCTCTTCGGGACCGCCGGGCCTCACAATGTCACCCGATCAAGTAACGCGTTGCGCACGTCCAGGTTCAGCCATTCGGCAGCGTCCGGGTTTTGGGCATGAAGTTCCCACCAAAACGCCGGATATGCTACCGTGTCGGTATTCACCGCGGCCTTGAAGCCCAACAAGTACAGCTTTGTCAGGTACGCCGGCAGCTTTTGGCGATCGCCTGAATAAATACGGTTTGTCATAGTATTTCCTTCAATTCTGATACTTCAAAAAAATCTAGTGCGCTTTCTGGACTACAGTTAACTATTCTAATGCCTAGTTTCTCGGTGTCAACTGTTTTAAACACCTTCAGCAGCCCAGTGAATTCACCTTTTTGCCCAGTTTGTGGCCAGTGTCGCAGTTCTTCCGGGTATTCGCCGAAGAAATGGCGCCCCTCACCTGGCTTTTTTCGTCCGCGGTCGTAACCAGGTAGGTACCGCATATCGTACCCGACCAGGATAAACTCCCGGATGCCGTAGTGATACGCAAGGTTCAGGATCTGAAAGCCAGAACTGTGCCCGTAGTGTATAAAATCGGGGTTCGTGCTGAACGAATCGCCCCACTTGCCCTGTACGTAGTTAACATCGAACTGCAGTGACGTAGACTTGTCCCATGTCCACAGATCGCAGTCGAACCGCTCGCGGAACTCCATAAACTGCGCGTCGTCGGCGTAATAGTCCCACCACTCAATGTTGCAGGACATCAACACATCAAGAAATGGCGCGACCTGAAACGCGTTGTTGACACCGAACACCCGACAACTATCCAGCGCCCGCGCTTCTTCGATATAGTCAAGTTGTTCTTGTGTCAGGCTTGGCCCGGTTCCGATGATAACACCACACTTGCCGCCGAAGTCTTTATACATAATTTTATATATCCTTGACCTTATACGCCCAGTTTATAACGCAAAAATCTTCGATACACCGCGCGTGTGAGATTTCGTCGTGCTTACCAGCCTCGCGCATCCGCTTGGCCCAGTGCGGGAAATACCACTTTATTATTTCTTCGCCCGTCATTCTGTGCACCCCAGACGGGTCTGCAAATTCGTATGTTGTCATTTTAGTGCGTCTTCAAGCGTAACGATTGGGAACGCCTTCAGTGCTGTATTCGGCGTAGCGTTCAGTATTTCTATGCCGTATTGCTGCGGGTTGATTCTGTTATACCCGGCAATAAAACCGTTTGGGTTGCCTTTACTTAAACCCTCCGGATGGTCTCCAAAGAAGTGTCTTTTGCCGCGGATCACTGACATGTTGTACCCGCAAAGGACCATTTTCTTTATTCCAAACAGCAGCGCCAGATTTATCAATTGGTACCCGCTATTGTTCCCGAAGTATATCAAATCCTGCGCGGTTGACAGCCCGGCGCCACTGCGCCCAGCAATGCGCCGAAGCTTCGGGAACTTCGACTTAGAAAGCCGCGGTTCTTGCGTCCAAAGTCCATGTGCGACTTGGTAAGCTTCCATCTTCGCGTAGTGCACATTCCACCATCCAGCATCACAGGCGTAATGTACGTCAAGCGTCGGCACTATCCTGTACGCATCATTGCACCCAAACAGATACAGTTTCCTGTCCCTGCGCGCTTCCAAGACGGTTTCCACGACGTCTTCGGTCAACGACGGCCCGGTAGCGAATAGCACCGCCGTTCCGCCCTCGAAAATACGCTGTATGGTTTCAGGTTTTATCGGGTCCCCCGGCGGCGGCGGTGGCCTGGCAGCTACCCCATTCGCTTGTTTCGGCGCTTTCTTTTTCTCCAGAACAAGCCCCGTCGGGCGCTGGCTCCTGTCGATCCCCTGGACCACAGCAACCCGGCACCGCCTTGCATGTGTTACAGCTGGTTGCATTTAGCCTCTGGGTTACGCGTACCCATGCCGTATTTGCATTCTTCACAGGTTAGCGTGGTCAGGTACCCGCAGTCGTAATCGCCGGTCTGGTCGCAGTAAGTTAGCCGACAAAGCGGGTGCCGCTCAATTCCGGCCGCCGCCAGCAGTTCTTCGAAAAAGGCATCTGTACGTTTCAATGTGCTTCGCTCCAGTCTTTGCCGTGATCGCTGCTTACCAGCAGCGGCACTTTCAAATCGGCCACGTTCCGCATAAGGTGCACTGTTTCTCGGTGCGCCCGTATGGCGGCCCGGGTTCGCGGCACTGACCAGTTCAATTCGTCGTGCACGGTAATCAATGGCGCGCCCAGGATATCACAGGCCCCTGACTCCCAGATATCGACCATGGCCTTTTTCATCAAATCGGCGGCACTGCCCTGCATCAGTGCGTTCAGTCCAGTATAACCGAAAGCCCGCTTTATTTTGTGTTTGCCCCACGCTTCGACAGCGGCATCATACGACAGCGGGGTTATATCGGGATTATACCCGCGCGGCTCCCACCGATCAAACCGCCGACGGCGACCCTTATAAGTCTTTATGTATCCGCGGTTTTCAGCTACCGCAGCCACCTTTTTCATAAGCTGGCGGATAAAGGGTAAGCGCTCGTGATAGGTGTTAGATATCGCTTCCGCTTCGGCAAGCGTCCTGTTCAACTCGCGCGCAAGCTTTGCCTTACCCATACCGTAGCCTAGCCCGAAGTTTATATTTTTCGCCGGCTTGCGGTCGATACCAGTAATCTGACTGACGTAATCATGGAAGTCTGTTTTTGGGTCGTCTCGGTATGCCTGCTGTGTCGCCCTGGCGGAATCACCAAAGCCGTAGTGAACAAGCTCGCGAAACTCAATCTGTGACCAGTCGTCAGAATACCAAACCTCTTCCTCGTCAGGGATGAACATCGACCGCATTAAAGGGCCTATTTCTTCGTCACGGCTCGGAATGTTTTGCAGGTTTGGGCAGCTGGAACTGAACCGCCCTGAAACTGCGCCGTTTGCGTCGCTCTTCAACTGGTGAAATTGCGTGTGAATGCGGCCGTTTATCGCGTTGCCCAGTACAGCGCCTTCGATGAAGGTATTTACAGTTTTGTCAAGCTTCCGGGCTTGTGCCAGCATGCGCAGGCGCGGGTCGCCGTGATTTTCCAGCCACAGCGCCACGAATGACGGCTTTTTGGTCTTCGCGGTCAAGGGGTATTCGATGCCGGCCCGGTCGCACATGGCCGCAACCTGAGCCGCGTTCCAGATGTCCTGTATTCCCATTTCCCGGCGCATACCGGCGACCCGTGCCGACAGCTCCTCCTGTGCCAGTTGCGCGTGCTGGTAGTCCACCCGCACGCCACGGCGGCGCATTGCGAGCATGAGCGGGATCAGGCGCGTTTCGATGTCCCATACCCGCCCCAGTTCCTGCTCTTCGATAATCCGCTGCTGCTTCTTGATAATCTGGCGCGGCATAGTCACGTCCGCAATTGCGTATGGCGCCACCAATTGCGGCGGAATGCGGTATATGTTCTTTCGCTGATCGCGTTCCTTGCCGTATGACGCATTCGCCCAGTCTTCCATGGCGGACTTTTCCTTTCCGATGTCAAGGTATTTAAGCCCTTGATTGTCCAGTGAAAAACTGCGCTGGTTTTCGTCGATCAGCGGTTCCGCTATCTGGATGTCGAGGTACGGTCCGGGGATGTCCACGCCGGCTTCAGCCAGGTAGTCAAGATCGTAGATTGCGTTGGCGAATATTTTGGGAATATTAGGCCGGCACAAGTTGTCCTTGCACCACGCGATAACATGCTCCCGCGGCAAGCTTACGCCGTTTGGATCATACGACCGATCGTGGCGCATCGGCAGGTAAAACGCGTCGTCTTCCGTAGCGATCGATATGCCGACCATGTACCCTTCGCGCCGAACGCCCGGCCCTGTGTTACGCAGGTCTGGGTCGTAGGTTTCCGTGTCAATAGTCAGCTCTTTTGCCGCCGAAAGGTTCAGCTCGTGCAGCGGCCGCGGCCGCCAGTTGGCGAATTCCGCTGGTATTGGCTGGTGTCGTGGTACTTTAAACGCCATACTCGCATAACCTTTTTCCGCGTTTTGGGTTCAGGCGCTCCCAGAAATAGCCGTTCTCGATTTCGTCACAGAAATACTGGCAGTGGGCGAGATACGCGAGAAACTTCAACCTGTCCGGGTACTGCGTATCCGCCATCGTGTGCCCAGCGATAGCGTGCGCCGGGTTTCCTTCGTCGAAGGACAGTACCGGGACGCCCGCCAGTAACGCGTCTATGGCAACCGTAGAATTAAGTACCGCCGCGGCCCGCGCAAGGTGTAAGTGTGTCGCTAGCGGAACCCGCGCGCCGTTATTCGGATGCGGGCGGAACAGCACTTGCTCGTTGGTTGTGTTTTCGACGTACTTGTACCACTCCTGCGTGCTTCCGTATCGTCCACATCGGCCGACATCGGCTTGACCGCAAAGTAGCAGATATTCACCCTCTTTACGCCAGCCAGCGACATCTGCTGACGGGTTGATAAACTTATGCAGCCGTCCGGCGTCCGCGCCATCGACGCAAAACGTGCCGCGGCCGTTGAACCCGTCCCAGGATATAGCCACCACGTCGTGAACGTGCCGCGCATTTCTGGACACCAGTACCCGATTTACCATTAAATACGGCTGATTCGCCCTTTCAACCTGCTTCCAGTAGTTCGGCCCGAACAACACGGCAACGTCGCAATCGCGCTCACGGCCAGAAGACTGTGTCACTTCGGCGGAAAGCCCGTGCTTAGCGAAGCCACGCACAAACAGATCAGCATAGCGCCGTTGCCATTTTACGCCGGGGTTTGCGTGTATAGCTATTTTCATGCAGCGGCCTCTTCGTAGTATTTCCAGAACAGCGCGACGGCGTCGGCGTCCGGGTGCGATTTGTACGGGTGCCCGGGTATCGGGTGCCACGGCTGGCGGTCAAGGTCACTGAAGTGTAACAACTTCGTGCCAAGAGTCAACATATCAACGGCATTCCAGCCGTGCGGGATATTTGAAAGAACTCTGCCCGCTATTTTCTTTCGAATAGCATCCTTTTTCAGTGTCCGGCACAGCCCCGGCGTAATGTCCTGAAACGCTGCGCAGTCGATCACTGACACGTCGTCGCGAATGCCGGTAGTGCACCACTTGCCCGGCTCGCGGTATGCCCACAGTTCGGCAATATCGGACAAAAGTAACATGTCCACGTCCAGGTAGATCGCGAAACCTTTAAACGCGCGCATGGCAGGGATCAGGAACCTGTGATTCGTGAATCCAGTACACCCAGACTTCCAGCCAGGTCGGATAAACTGAATATCGACGGGCTCGCTCGCGTGCTTACGTATCGAGTATTCGACAACCTTTTCGGCCTTGCCGTGTATGGTGCTGTCGGTGCCGATAAATACGCGGATCATCGGTCAAATACCAGGTAGGTGAATTGCTTGCGGCTGTACGTGTCCGTCTTCCGAACGGTTTTAGTGAGCTCAAAGTCAGCGAATATGCCGGCGTAATCTTCGGCGCTGCGCGAGTAGTGCGTAGCAAGGCCGGGTTTCGGGTCAGGCTTTACACTCGTGTGACCGTGCATCGTCTCGCCCACGACAATGCGTGAGTCTGTCAGATCAGCCAGTACCCGCAGCTCCTCGTCGGGTATGTGCAAACCCGCGGAGTGAAGTAACAGTATTTCGCTCGGTTCAATGTCCTCGTACGTCTTAAGAACGTGGAACTCGCACTGGAACGCTTCGCGGGCGATCTCGATCGCCGCCGGGTTAACGTCGTATCCGTAGTAGTCCCGCTTAGCGAAGGCCTGCGACATGCGACCTGTGCCACAACCGATGTCGTTAACACAGCCGCGCCCGCAAAGTTCCTCGACCAGCTTTACAGCGTTGAAGCTTTCCCAGTTGTCGCCAGTCCTTTTCGGCTTTATGTTGTCGAGTCCCTGCCTACCGTTCCAGAATTCTCTGTGCTTAATCATAGGTTTTTCTGCCGTAGGTTTACTAGGTTATTCAGCAATCGCTAAATGCCGTAGGCTGCGACGTGCATGCGCTGTCGTCCATTTCAACCTCTGGGCATGTCCACGCAGCTATCAGTATCACAGCTATTATCACGAAGTGCATTAGCAATCGTCCGTAGGTGAAGGAATCGGAAAATCCTTATCCTCTTCGGGAACCTCTGCCATCGACACAGACGCGAACAGTACCAGTACCAGCATAAAATATTTCATTTTGAACCCCTTGGTTATTTACTTATGGATAGCCCCGCGGGCTTTCTTTTCATCAAACAGCACGCCGCAATACTCCATAGCGACGCGCAGCTGCTCAAAGTCGCCGGCAATGACGCGGTCGGTGTCGATAAACACCCCGCCTTCAGTCGCCTGCTTTGCGCGCATTGTGGCGAATCTCCATTTCGCCGCCGCCAGCGCTTCGTCGTAGTTTCCTGGTCGCTTGGCGCAGATAGACTTCGCCACATCTTCGGGCTTTCGCAACAGGTAAATATTGAACGGCGCCAACGACTGAAACACGTCGAAGTATTCGATGCCTGTTTTAGCCATCCAGGTTTCGTTGTCCGGCAAAATGCCGTACAGGTCTGACAAGAAATCCGCGCTTGGTTTCGGTAGCTCGCAAAACGGAAGCCCGAAATGTCGCTTCAGAACCGCCTTTACCGGCTCGTTTTCAAAAGTCTTGTACCCGGCGGACTTTGTTTGCACCCCGCCCCAGTTGACGCCGTGAACAGCGAATATTTCAGCGATCATAGACGACCGGCTTCGACTTGTCATGAATAAAATTATAGGACTACGCACGTTTTCGGTTCTCGGCTAGATACTCTCCAGCTTCATCAAGCTGTGCGTTAAATATGCCCATAATATCTGCACCTGTCAACTCCCCGCCGTTATTTTCTACGGCTTCAGTAAGACGTATTGCAAGTGTACCGACACTAGCAATAGCTCCGCACAAATACGAGTCTTTCCGGTTACGGTAATCCTCCTCCTGCAGGGGACCTTTTTCCGTTGTTACGTTTACTACGTGCGACATCCAGGCTTCCGCCACTGACTGATAGTTTTTTGCGCTCATTGCGTGTGCTCCTGGTTATGGTTTAATTATCGTCCCAACTTTGCCTGTTCGGCCTTGCTGATCGCGATGCAGACTTGCCGGCTTATGCTGTCCATGTTCTTGTCCAGCCACGGCCAAAGCTTGCCCGGTTCGATCGGTTCGCCGTAGGTATTGTCCTGCATCAATACCCGAACATTGTCGCCGTCCGGAATGAATACCGGCGTTTCCTGCCGGCGGATGTATGCTATTTCGGCCATTCTTCTACGTCCCCTTGTTTCCAGTGGTTACCCCACGCGTCGGTAAATTCGACGTCGGCAATCACCGTGTAAGTTATGTCGCTGCCTTCGTATTCCCAGCTAAACGTAAGCAGCTGTTCGTCGCGACTCAAAAATCCGGCTTCGAGTAGTGTCCAATACCCGCCGATCGGGCTGCTAGACGACCACCCGGACTTCGGCACCGGTATCTCAATGATGATCTTTGTGAACACACCCTTTTTGTACAGCCGGCCCGCGCGATGCACCGCTGCGATGGTGTCCGGGCCAAGGTCGACCGTTCCGCCGTTCTGTAGTATGGCTTTCACGCTATGCCCCTTGCGCAACGAGGTGCAGATAGTCGTCGTGCATGACGCCTTGCCATTTCTTCGATTTGTACGGGTCAACGATTTTGATATGCGCGCCGGACTCAAACTCTGTCATGACGTAACCGTCGTACTTGTGGTAGCCCCAAGCGGCAGCGACTTTCAGTGCGTCAAGGTGCGCCGACTTTTTAGTGTCGCGGTGCCCTTCGGCTTCGAAATCCTCGACAACGACCCCGTCTTGTTCGATTTGGTATCTCATGCTAAGTCCTCGATTTGCTGTTGAACTTTATCCAGTAAGGCGTTAAATCTAGCGAGCTCGGAAGTCACTTCCGCAATTACTTGGTAAACCGGGCGCGGTTTGATCGGCAGCGGTTCGCGCTCTTCCTGCCGCGTGTGTGTCTTGAATTCGGACATTTCAGAACCCCCGGTTGCGCAGTTCCATTGCAGCGTAATGAACTTCGTCAGCGTAGTATCCGGCGTTCTCACCCTGTGGCATAGCCTCCATTGCTTCGCGTGCATCCTTGCAGGTAAACCGTAGTTCGGCTTCGCTTTTGCGCTTCAGGCCTTTCTTATATTCTGCGTGGTTCATTGTTTTCATGCTGTGCCCCTTGTGCTGTTACTAAGGTTAACGGCACCCCTGCCGAAACCTTTAGCCTTTATTTCACGGGCCGCTTGGATTCGCGCCAACCTTTTACGGTGGCCGTGACATGCCGCCGGATAAGGTTCTCGGCTAACCTTGCGCAGACCGTGGTGATTACTGTTTTGAATGCTTCTACAGCGTTTTTCACCATCTGCACCAAACGACCGACCGTTATCGACACCGGGTTTTTCACTACCTGGTACACACAGTACACGCGGCCTGTGGAGTTACCGAAGCGCTCGCCGTCGACCATGCTTTCAACAGAATCGCAAAGCTCAAGTATGTACGACCCCACATCGGCGGTTTTGGCGCCGCCTGTGTAGTAGCTAACCGGAACGCCCTTCATCGTGTAGCCAAGTAACTCGCACGCTGCGATCATATTATTGATCGATACGCCGATCGTAGGTCCCTGCTCTGCTAAGGCTGAGTTTGCTGACGCGAAGCTTTCGCCGGTTGCGGTTGCGATTGCCATTGCTGCTTTGGTACGGTCTGATTGTGACATTGTCGTTTCCCCTTTAGTTATATAGGTTAACGGCGTCCTTGCCGGAACCTTTAGGGTTTATTTCCAGATTTCGTTAACGGTCTTGCGCTTCGCCTTCGCAGACTCTATGCGGCCAAGTTCTACGCTGTTCCAGTGGTCAAAGTTGATCGTGTCGCGGGCTTCCTTGAAGCAATTGCGCAGTGCGATGTACCGGCCGCTGAATCGGATGGTTACGAAACTGTCGTTGTTTTCTTTGGATGCTGTGAACATTGTCGTTTCCCCTTTAGTTATATAGGTTAACGGCATCCCTGCCGAAACCTTTAGTTATGAAGGATAGACGATTTCCAGACCGATGCGGCCGTCTTCGAGCATGGCGGCTACTTCGCTGTGCCCGGCGCTGCGCATATTGTTTTCGTAAGCTACCAGCTTCGGGCGGTCGGCTTCGAACTTGGCGGCCGCCGCTGCTTCGGCTTCGTCGCGGGTCGCATATATCGCGGTTGCCGGGTCGAAGTCCTGTCCACGCATCGCGACGAATTCGCCGCCTTCCATCTTGGCCAGACGCATGATTTTCTTGCCGCAACTGTGTACCCGAACCTGACGTACCGCAATCTGTACCGAACCCTTACGGATTACACCTTTCGGCCCGACAGCGTCCAACGAAGCGAATTCGCCGTTTACGAAATTATCATGATAGTTCCAAGCTGTAACCGTGTAGCCTTCGGAGCCTTTCTTGTTGGTGATTGTCTGCATGTGTTCGCCCTCATTCTGTGTTGTCTTACTAGGTTTAACGGCATCCCTGCCGAAACCTTTAGGGTTTTTTATAAATATTTCGCACGTCTTCGCAGTCACACTCACCGGACTTTATGAACCGTGCGAAATCCTGCGCTGATTCGCCGCACATAAAATTTTCAACTGCGTAGTCAATCGAATACCCGACCTCATCTTGGTCGCCATCAAGGCTATGGCCAAGCAACTGTTCAACTTCGTCAAGCCATTTTTCGCAATGTGATTTCATTATGCTACCCCTTTGTGACTCGGTAAATTCGTTCGATGCGGTGCCGGCGGCCTTCGGTCCAATCAAGCACCTTGCCGTCGATCATAGCGGCCACGTGACCACTGAACGACAGGATGTAACGACCGGGAAGGTTCATGCGTGCGGCTGATATGGCGGTTTTGGCGCCGGCGTACTCTTCGGGCTTCATACGTTCCATTTTATAGCCAAGCGATTTGCAGGCGTCAAACATTGAACAAATGGAAGTGCTCATGCGCCGAACACGCCCCTGTTCTTCAAGCGCGTAATGCGCCATTTCGTACCCTTCGCCGGTAGTTAAGGCAATCGACCGCACGGTGCAATCGCGGGATTCGCCAGACTTCCAGCTTGCTTCCTTGACCTGTTCGTATTCGATTTCGTGCTGTTCAATCATTCTGTGGCGCCCTATTTCTGTGTTGTCTTACTACCTTTAGCGACAACACTAGCGCAAACTTTAGGCCTTTTCAAGTTTTTTCGGCGTCACCAAGATATTGTACTCTGTGGCCGTGACGCTCACGACATCAATTTCGAACAGCGGCGCAAGTGTCGCATCCCACCAGTTCGAGTTATTGACGATAAGGTGTGCGTTCCTGCCGTCGCGCAAGGATTTGTTCGCCCTTCGCGTCGAAATGTTCAGGAAGGCAACCTTTTTTGTTACCCGGTGGATATCCCGCAAAACGTCCTGTAAGCATTCTGGCTCAATGTGTTCCAAAACATCGGTGCACATGACAATGTCCGCGGGTTTTGGAACTTGCGACATGGCGCTGACCGCCGGATCGTAGCCGTGTATATCGAAGTGCAGCGCTTGCGCCAGCTTGCCCTTACCGCAGCCATAGTCCAACACGTCAAGCGTGTCGTGCAGCTCGCACAATGCCAGCGTTTCGTCTGCCCACCGATCCCCCGCAGCGCCGAAACCTGGCTTATCTGCGTGCAACTGAGTGTTAAGCTTGCGGTACCCGTCTGTAATCAAAGTCATGCTGTGCGCTCCTTAAATGGTGGGAAATCATACTTGTACGACCCTTGCTGCCCGCATATGTACAGGTTTTCCTTGGTCCTGCTAGCTCCGACGTAGAATACGCGGTGCTCTTCGTCGGCAAACCCCTTGCCTTTTTTAAATACTTTATGCGTCTGTCTTGCCATATCCGGCAATAAGAGTACGTTTTCAGCTTCGCCGCCCTTAACGCCGTGAATCGTTGACAACGTCACGCGGGGGTGCCTCAAGCTTTCTCCATTCTGCCGCACGCGTCTGTAATATGTACGCTTTTTCTCTGGTATCTTAAGCAACGCGTCCCACCAGTCTATCGAAACGTCCGCGGTTAAACCGAATTCATCCCGCAGTTCATCGTGGCACAGTCGCGCGTCGTCTGACACATCGGCAATGCGCACCTTGGCGCCATACGCAACGTGCTTTTTTGTTACCAGCGCGGCATACATCACCTTTGCTGCCGCGCCGCTTATGCAGTCGCCCTGCCCTAGTGCGTGCCATGCGTGAATTGCGCGCATGTCTTCCGGTGCAATCAGGTTGTAATCGCTGCGTTTTACTGGCACGCCTTTGTTGATCAGCCACTGCTGGACACTTTTCAGGAAGGCGTTATTCCGTGACAGAATCATCCACTCGCCGCCCTCAAGTATTGGCGCCGCCGTGAATTCGCGAACAGACTTGACAACGCCCTCACCGTCGCGGTGCGTCCACTGCTTTTCGTAGCGCTCCCTGATATTGCCGGCTATCCAGTTCGCCAGCAGCCAGGGCCTACGCGGTAGCCGCCACGACTTTGCGAGAACCCGCCGCTCGCCTTCCAGGTTCAGGAACTGCTTCACGTCGGCACCGTTCCATTGATAAATAGCCTGGTCGTCGTCGCCGGCGATGTACAACTCTTTTACCCCTGAAAACATGCGGTTAACGAAATCCCATTGTATGGATGTGAGGTCCTGCGCTTCGTCTATTATCGCCACGTCAACATCTATCGGCGGGTACTCCAGCCGAACCGGTTCGATTATCAGGTCTGTGTAGTCGCGCAAGCCATAGGTTCTCTTGTACTCCTCCAGCTCCGCCGCCAATACCTTGAACTGCTTCCCGTCGCGGCCAATGCTATAATTTATAATGTCCGGCGGCAGGTTATTCACGTACTCGCGCCAAGGCATTTTCATGTTGCGGGCCACGTCAAGTAGGTTCAACTGGTGGTTTCCAGCGTTGACGTTTTTGTTTTCGGTCGTTGTCCAATTTATCTTCCTGCCAGTAAGCGACGGAATCCCGATCGCGTCGCCTATTTCCTTGTACTGCTCCTCATGCATAAAGTCGTCATGCTTTAGCCCAATGACTCTCGTGGCCAGTGAGTGTAATGTGCGGAAGTATTGGAAATCATCGGCATCTAAATCAAACCGGTCGACCGCACGGTCACGCGCTTCATAGGCTGCCTTTTGCGTAAAGGACACGTAGGCTATGCGCGACGGCGGTATTTTCCTGGTCAGGCAATCGTCGACAATATCAAGTAACGTTGTCGTTTTGCCGGTACCAGGCGGCCCTAGTATTATTTGACGCTTCAAAATTCCAGCGCTGGCCGGCGCGCCTCAGCAGTGACCCCGCCACGAATGAAGTCCTCCGGCACGATCCAGTAATTAAGCTTGACGTTTCCGGTCGCGGTTGTCGTCTTTTTGTCGATGCCCAGCGCGCGTAACTGCGTCCATAGAATATTCGGCGCTCGAACCGGGTACCTGTGCTGCTGCAGGAACTTAGAAAACGCCTCGAAATGGAACAAGTATGCATTGTTTTCAAACAGAACCATGCCGCTTCGGATATCTACCCGTGTCTGTGCCTCCGGCGCAACTTCGATAAAGTCTTTCAGGAATGCGCCTAAATTCGCGGTTTCCGTTAATTCATACGGAATTTCAACGACTTCGTGATTCATTAGCCAGTGTTGGATCATCTGATCCCACATGTTGTTATTCATGCGCGGAGGCATCTTGTCCAGGCGCTCGAAAACCTTTTCGCGAAATTTAGTGTTTGCTGTCAATTCTTGCCGCGAAAAATTAACGTCGTTGCCGTTTATCGATATAATGTACCGCGGCGGTTCGTCCATTTGCTCGCCTACAGCGTTCACTGTCACAAGCTTGCGCACGCCCTCGACGTTCCAATCGTCCCACACTTGCACAAGAGCGCCCATTACGCCGAATTCCCGCGTTTGGCATAGCGGCTTGTTGCACACTTCGGCACAAACCGGCTCTTTGCAAAGATACCCGTACTCTTTGTCCCCTGCCAGCGATTTAAAAATAGTGGCCTGAATTTCCTTGTACGGCAGCCCTGGTGAAAAATACTCGCCGTTCCATTCCAGTACCTTCTCTTCCCAGTCGTCAGGGTACTTTTTCTTGGCGTATATCGAGAACTGAAACAGGGACTTATTGCGCTCGCCGTCGCTTACTCCGGCTTGCGCCATCTGTTGGATGCACGGCGGCGCGTCTGAAAATGGGATATCCTGCGACACAATCCGCAGCGCTTCAAAGTCTTCTGGTAGGACTAGCTTGCTTTCCGCGTAGTCCAGGAAGGCCTCAAGGTCAGCAATCGGTTGACCATCGTCGTCAAACGCGAATCGCGCCGTGTATTTAGCGTTAAAATATGGCAGGTTGATCCAGTTGCCGGTTTGCCCGGGCTCCAGGTGTTCCTGCTTCGGAAATATTTCGATTTTTGGGTATCCCAGCGCCCGCGCGAGATCCCCCAGCTTAGCGCGAACCTTCGCGGCCGACATCGGCTCTGCAAAAAACATGTACAAGTGCGCGCCGCCAGATTTGGACTTGCACCACACGACAGGAAACCCCGACTTTTTGGCGTCCTGAACAAAGCGCTTTGTTGTGAATTCGTCGTATACATCAAAGTCAATCGCGGCAAAAGTGCACGTATCGTCGTCGGTAATAGGCACAACGCCTATGCCGTAATCGCCGCGTATGTGCGCCTCCCAGTGGTCTGTTGTTACGGGGCCGTCGACGGTCCGCGCGTTACCTTCCACCTTGTTGTCCGACTCCCGGCGCGATCCCTGTTCGCGGAATTCGCCGTGCGCCCGGTCACGCCCAGCGAAAAGCTTACTTATTCTTTTTACGAGTGTATCCATTAGTCCGCCAGTCTGGAGAATACGGCCGGGGAACGCCCCCGGCCGCTGTTACGCTTAGCCGTGTTTCGCTGTTTAGAACGCCGTCCCTTCTTCGTCGTCAAACACTTCGCTGTCGGCTAGTGAGTCGGTTGCGTCCTTTGTCTTTCCGGCACGGATCTGCTCCTGGAACTCGATCGCGGCATCAAACAGCGCCTGGTCTTGTACCAGCCCGTCGTATTTGATGTCCCAGCCCCACCAGGAATTATCGTCCTTACTTTCGCTGGCCACGCCTACCGAGTACATCAACGCCGGTCCGGGCACACCCTTAGCCTTGCGCTTGTTGTTAACGTCGGTGTTCAAGCGCTTGCTGTTCTTCAGTTGCGAACGCTCCATGGTGATCAGTAGCGGCTCGAAGCTACCGTCAGCGCGTACCAGCATAACATAGTGATACCGGGTATCGGAAAGCTCGTTTCCGTTCGGCAGGATGTCATGGTTCTTGTCGTCGCGCTCAGCTGTCCGGAGAAGTTCGGCGCCCGTCACGGGGTCGTGCTCCGCAACGTAACCGCCGCCGCCGTCACCGCCGCGGGGCTTCCACTCCATAAACGCCCGGCGAAAGTAAACCGGCACAAGGTGCAGTTTTTCGTCGGATGTGTCCAGGACATCCTGCGAAACAGTGTTGTATAGGAACCCCTCTTCGGCACCCTTGATAAACTTGCCATTGGACTTCGAAGCTTGCGGGGAATTACTCTGCAGGATTCGCAGGAATGGGATTGCGAAAGACTCCGCGTCGGCCTGCTCCATGCCGGCGTCTTCGAAATCCGCGTACTTGTTGTCGCCCAGAAATGCGGGTAAGTTGTTGCCAGCTTTCGCCATTGATTTAGTCGTCATTTTTCAGTCACCTTTAGTTGTCGCATTATGCCCGGGATATTTCGCCGCCCACGCGCCGGCGTAAAACTCAGCGTTACCGCTTCTTTTTAGGTAGCGTAACTTTCGACACGGCCAACCTGAAAACGGTTATAAGCTCCTCCGGTATGGAACCTTTCTCGCGGGTTTCCGCGTCGTCATTCAGTTGTAGCTCGAACTGCGCTTTAGCCCACGCTTTGAGCGTACCTGCGTGAACCGCCTCCTTAGCCGCGTAAGTGAAGCCGCTTTCTTCAGCGATCTGTATAGCCTTATCCTTTTCAGAATCTTCGAACATGCCAAACGACAGCACCACTTCATTCTTAATGATATCTCCATGTCCGTTTTCCCGTAACCAGTTGAACGCGGCGGGTTTGTTCGCTACGCTGATCGTAACGTTGTAATCGTCCTTCACAGTAATCTTGGCGCCGTTTGATAGGGTAAACTCACTGAGCCCTACTTGTTTCATTGCCTCCGGCAAGGATTCGGTTCTCACGCGAAAGTGCGCTGATTTAAGCGCCTTCACCTTTTCTTCGGCGTCCTTTATTTTCTCTTCCAGGCGCACTTGCTCCTCGGCCAGTTTTGATATCGTCGACAGTTCGTCTTCGTTCGGCAGGTCCGCCGCCTTACCCTTTCCGTAATCGATAGCCATCAGTTGCCCCTTATGTCGAATGTCATTCTCATGTACTGGCGCCGCGGCCGGTCCCACCGAAGGACGCTGTACTTTCCGCGATTGGTTTCCGCCGCCAGTGACGCTGTAAGCGCAATCGCCGCCGGGTCGCCCATCAATAAAATACTGTCGTCGTCGCAGTAATCCTTGAGTAGTTTCCTGACCTCCTGAACGTCAATTTGTGTGAAAAAAGACACCCCGTTGCGGGGAAATAACGGCTTTGTGATATCGCCGAAACTTGCCGCGGACGATATGTCTACAGGTTCGCTTCTACCGATATCCGCGTTATACCGCGAAGGTGGCATCTGCACTAAATAAACTTTTGCCATTATATGTTTCCTTATAGCCACGACGCAGGGTCGTCTTTTAGTATTACGTCGGATATATTCTTTTTCGCGCGTAGCGCTGTAATGATTTTCGTGTCGACAGTGTTTTCAGCTTCTAAATCTACATAAGTCACCTTGTCAGCTTGCCCTATGCGGTGCGCCCTGTCCTCGCTCTGTAGTCTTGCTTCCAACGAAAAATCGTTGCTGTAGTATATTACAGTCTTCGCGGCGGTAAGTGTCAAGCCATACCCGCCGGAATGTTGCTGGCCTACGAAAAAAAGGCACTTTTCGTCTCCCTGAAACCGATCGACGCTGTCTTCGCGCTCGTCCCGTCCGACTCCGCCGTGGTACTCCACCACCGAAGCCGCGCCGTATTCACTGCGAAGCATTTCTGATATGGCCCGTAGCTCTGCGCGGAATCTCGCCCAGATTATCACCTTACCGTCGGGCAGTCCCTGCTCAACGACATCGGCGACAGCCTGCAAGCGGTGGTTCGGCCCCGGTATGGCTTCCGCCGGCGCAAACTCTTCGTGCGGCACAAACCCTCCGAGAACTTGCTGCGTGCGAAGTAATTTTGTCAGCACGTTAGCGACGGTCTGCTCACCTTGCGCGAGCTCGTACCTGCTTTTGCTGGTAATGTCCTTGTACAGCCGGCGCTGTGGTGCGGACAGTTCTACCGGTCGCCGTTCATACACCTTGTCCGGTAGGTCAAGGCACTCTTCTTTCGTGACCCTGTAAGACACAGCGTTTATTTTTTCTGTCAGTTCGTCCAGGTTTTTGTAGCAAACCAGGTCTTCGTACTCGATAAGCTTTCCCTGCTTATTCCTGTTTTTGCTCTGTTTCTTTACCCATTCGCCGTAATGATGCTTATACGAGTAGAAATTATCAAAGCCAAGATAAGTCGGGCTAAGAAAACCAAGCTGCGCGAATGCGTCCAGCGGTCCGTTTGTGATCAGCGTGCCGGTCATTATCCGCCTGTATGCGGCGCGTTTGCCCAGGCGGGTCAAGGTTTTTGTCCGCTTAACACCAGGGGTTTTTATCTTACTGGACTCATCAATACAGATCATTGTGTCAAACGTGTTGAGCATGTTTGCCAGGTACGTTGCAGCCTTGCCAGTCATGCCCATTCCAAACGCTTCAATGTTCATCGCCACGACGCGCAGGCCGGGTCCTTCGTCCAAAAGCTTGTCCAGCTGTTTCTGCTCGGAAATTTTCATGCTGCTGGCCCATATCGCGGAGCGGTACCGCGTCCAATCCGGGAGGTGTGTCGGAACTTCGCGGGACACCCAGTTGCGATGTACGCCGTTCGGCGCGATAACTACCAGCAGTTTTATTTTATTTTGAGCCCATAACCACGCGGCCGTATCAAGGCCCACTTTCGACTTACCAGTGCCCATACCCATTAGGTACGCGAAGTCTATCTGGTCGCGGCTAGCCTTGAACACCTTATCCTGGTGCGCGTACGGTTTAGTTTTGTAATCATAGTCAAGCATTCTATTGCGTCTCCGTTATTTAAGTAAGCATCATACGGCCCGTGCGCCGGCTGTCAAGAATCAAACTTCCTATAATATAAATACCTACTATACCACCCAGAAATTACACTACCACAATGTGCGCCTATTTTTTATTTTGGGTGGTATACTGGTATATTTCCTGATTTACCTTATCAATCAACGTTAAGTCGTATTCCAACCATATACCAGTGTCTAGTATAGTGGTATATGAAACAACCCTCAAACCGCCTTGTTTTTTAGACCTGGTCTAAGTCTAAGTGTTTTTTGAATCGGGTGGTATAGTATTTCTATTATAGGAAGTTTGTTTAAAAAGCCACGCCGGCCCGGGTGGAAGCGTCCCGAATGACGGCCGACATGGAATTACTCTGCGCTTATCCACTCGCGCAAGGCTTCGTGCTTGCGCTTACACTCGTTGTACGTCTCCATATCCTGCAAATGCGCGTTCAGGACGCTGGACACCGCCTCAGATACACTCAGTTCAGGGAGGTCTACTCGTAGCGTGGACAAGTTTCCACACCGTGACAGCGCCTCTACGGGCTTCTGTCGCTGCAGCCCGCTATCAGTCAGGGGCCGTACCGTTCCACAGCCCTGCAAAATCGGCGCCGAAAGGATTACCAGTGCCCCCATTACCGCAAATTTCGTCATGAGTCTTTACCACAGCCGCCGTCAGCAGCTTTTCTTGTAGGACCCTGCGCTGTTGCCGTAGTTTCTCTAGGTCCGCTGTCAGGGTTTCAGCGGCCTGCGAATCAATCTCTTGCTGCGCCCGGTGTTCCTGCAGTAAGAGCTCCCGCTGCTTCGCGTAGCTTTCGAGCATTGCGGCTTCGCTGCTTGCGATCTTCGCCTTGTACCGCCAGCCGTTCGTCAGCCAGCCCGCCGCGAATACCGATACCACCACAGCCACAATCAGCAGCCTTTTCGGAGTCACGAACTTTAAAACCTGCAAATACATCGACAACGAAGCCTTTTCTAGCCATGAAGTGTTTCACACGTAAGGTACTTAAGTCACGCTTAAGGTACTTTATTATATCAAAATCGCCCACTGCGCGGTGAATTATCACAAATTTATTCCGAATTCCAATATGTGGTTACAGATCCCGGCTTGACCAGTGCTGCCAATCGGCGTAGTTTCTCACCTTTTTGTTTTCGCTAATGTTTACAATAGACAAGCCAATACCTGTGTACGCGTCGTGGCGCATAGCGATAGTTACCGCCTGAACAGCGTCGGCGCCGGCCTCCATGGCTCCCAGCGCAAGGTCACAGCCGCTTCCCCAGGATAGGAACTTACCATACACTGGCATTGGCACCATGTTGCTGTCGTACTCTACAAGCTCGCCGGTGTGGGTATCTAGTACAATGATAGTAGTGTCGTGATCGATACACCATCCAGCATCCGGTTTGCCTGCGCGCCACCAGTCCCTGAACTTTATGCCGTCCGACAAAACGCCGGCTACAGCTACCACGTGACCTTTCACAGACCACATTTTTGCGCATTCTTGGCGCGCGTTCCCGCAAGTTGTTTGCCTGTCGGATACCAGTATACCGTCTCTGTACGCAATGGTTGTCATAGCATCCACTGCCCGTCTATGACGTGCAGCAGTGACCTTTTACCATTTGCGTATATTACGCAGTTCGTATGCATCCAGCTTGACGGCCCGCGGTTGTACTGCAGCCGCAATTTACTGTTTGTGCCGGTCTGAAAGCAGCCATCTTCAATACCTGGCGAGTGGCTGTGCCCGATAACAGACTTGACGCCGATCCGCTTCAGACTCGCCAAGCTTCCCCGAGCGCCGTTTGGCCCAATGTCCCCGTGCATACCCAGTTCTATGTCATGAACTGAGTATGATTGATCCCGGTCGAGTATTACGTGCGGAATAGTGAGCAACTTTTCCGCCCAGTACCCGAAAGGGTCAGGGGTCTTCGCGCCATGCTCGGTCATTTCTGTGCGGCGGACCATTTCCAGCGCTGTTTCAAGGTAGAATTCCATGTGCGACGGGTCTTTCTGCCAGTCGGTCTCGCGTATCCAGCGCTCTAACCCCTCATTGTGGTTACTAGGCACGATAATATTCTCGCGGCCGGCGCCGTACTTGTTTATGTGGGCGCAAGTAAGTTCGAGCTCCGCCATTGTGTTAGACATGCCCGCTCTGTGTTTAGCCAGTGATATGAACGGGTTGCGGATGTCATGGGGATTTTGTGCGAAGTTATCAAAGACATCGTGCCAGATAAGCCTGCGCGGATTCAGGACGCTAACCATAGACCGCGGGCCGTAAAAGTTCGCAGCGAGTACACCCTCATCCGCAAAGGCAAAGTGCGAATCTCCAAATATGATCGCGGCGGCCGGCGGGGCTTTCCGCACGCCGGTTGTGGTGTACCACTTGTCCTTATCGATTAAAGATCCGTTCTTACAGGCGCTTAGCTGGCGCATGTAGAACGTATTGCCTACGATCTCGACGACTACCGCCCCGAATGAGTGATGGAACTCGCCCTTTTTCCCCGCCGTCGAGTCTGTGTAATTCTCAACGGTGCACGCGCCCGTTGTTGCCATCAGCTTCGGCAGTCGATGCGTCGGCGTTGGAATTGATCTAAGTTGTATTTTCGGGTGCGCCAGAATACCGGACCTGGCACCAGTTATTGATTCGAACCCCGTCAGGGGCATGACCGCCGTCGGTTGCGTGCGAACGTCTCCCAGAACAACAAGGTTTTCGTTTAGTTCGTTCCGCGTGGCGTAAAGGTATGGCTCCACCTCTGACGCCCACCAGTCGTCACTTTCCTGTTTGCCTGTCCATACGCTTGTTGCATTCTTATACCGGATAGGAATAACCGCCAGCGTTGCGCCGCGATCAGGGCAGTAGACATCGCGCAGCGTTTTGAACAGAGGCGCCGTTGGCGTAGCATTCTGCGCGGCTGTAAACACGAATATTTTCGATTCAGGTAGGGGCCTCTCAAACTTTTTTACGGTAGGTTCCGCTGTTGGTTTCTTTTTACTCGGAGTTGCCGTTGTCTTTCCGCAACTCTTGCACAAGAACATTTTTTGCTTGCCGTGCTTCCTTTCACGCGACCCATTTTTTACCAGCGAGTTTTTATCACCGCAGTGAGGACAGTACATTCGGCCACCTTTGAAGTTAACTCAAATTATCGATTTCCTATTTTTATATGTTTCACGCAAGCTTTCAACCTGTAATTGCAGGAAAAGCTTTTCTGTTTCGGCCTTGTTCTTATCTGCTTCGGCCTCAATAGCGCGCACAAGTGTCGCCAAATGATCCGCCAGTTCTTCGCGCGTAACCGCTGTTTGTAGTCTTTTAGTTACCCAGTGCACCCAATGTACCCCAAAAAAGCCGGCGATAGTTGCCCCTACACCAGCAAGAGCCTTCCAAATTTCGATACCGCCGCCCACTTCACTACCCAACATCCACTTTTTCTCTGCGCCACTTGAAGATGCCGACGGCGACAGCAGGGATTCCAACCGCAGAGGCTAAGGCACTAACCACGGCGGCGTTTATCAGGGTCACGTCCGCGAAAACTTTAAATACTACCCATGTCAACAGGCCATAAGTCCATATTACCAGAATCGCGGAAATTATTTTGTTTTTGTCGATATATTCCCAAATGTTCACAACGCTGCCCGCCTGTACCAACCGAGTGAAAATGCCCGCAGTTTTGGTTTCCTTTCCATTATACGTTGGTAGAACGCCTTTTGTAGCTCGCGAATGTAAACAATTGTGTCATAATCCACCCCGTGTATTGCATTAAGCGCCCGGATAGTGTTTGGTCCGACAATGCCATCGTCAATCAGCGGCTGCCCGGATCGGCTTATCGCCCGCTGCGCTATTTTCCAGGCCTGCTTACTACCCATATTGACACACATGTCAAAGATCTTTGTTGCGAGCATCTGGCTTTTGACTTGGTCAAACTTATTCGGCGCCCAGAAACCTGCCTTGTATACCGTCCGGGCCATGCCCGGCGTCATAGCGCGGATGTCGTCCACGTCCACGTCGCCGTCGCCGTCGAAATCGCCTAGTAAATCGCCGCGCTTTATTAGATACCGCAGGGAAATACCGTAGTTAGTGGCTCCGCCCGGGTCGTTAGGGTGGTCAACATAGCCGCCTTCGTGCTCTAAAATATGTGGTATCGACTTTTCAAAATGCGCCATAGTTACGTCCTATTTACTGAGTCAGGTACTGTACTTGTCTGTGGTTCAAGAACGCCATACGCCAAAATACGTCCGGTAGCCTGGTTTTCAATCTGGAAGAAAATAGGCCTACCGGTGTTATGGTAGTGTAGGATATTCAGTACCCTACCAGTGAAATTTGACGGGCTTGTGCCGTCGTTTATCCCCGAGAATAAAAACTGCGTGTCTGGGGAAGACGCGGCCGCGTCGAAAATCAACTGCGCCGGGCTTCCGTCGTCTATCAGCAGGTAAAGCTTGCCGTTTTCGCCGGTACCAGGCCCCTCGCTCATTCTCGCGCCCTGCGCAAACCTGAGGCGTATGGTGGGTATTATGTGCGGGCTTCCTGGTGACCCTTGCTCCACGGCCGTAACGCCTGGAGAAACGACGGTGCCGTAGGGTATGCGTCCAAGGTTCTGCGCAGGGTCGTAAACGTACAGCGAATTACTGTTCACCCAGTCGAACGAGTGAATAAGCTTTTCACGTGCGGCAAGTGCCGGACTTGCGGTTTGGTGACGCGCTGTTATCTCGATGCGCAGCCTTCCGCCGTTCGGGTCCGCTATGACCCCGAAAATATCATTTACGTCGACGCCGAAAGCTTGCGGGTTTGGCTGGTCGATCGCGGTTGTATTAGTGCCTATTAGGCTTGGACTTCCGATAGACGGGCTTCCTTCGTCGTAAAGTTCCCACAAGAAGTCTAGGCCATCACCAGCCACAGCGGGGTTAAACGCTGTCCCGTCCGTATTATCAGCCTCAACGCTCCGCACGCCGCCAACCGTAAGCCAGTTTCGCGCGTTGAACGCAAAATCTATGTCATTGCTGGAAACACTAAAAGGTGTGCTGTCGTCATACCGCAGCGTTTGGATGGTTAGTTCGTTAGGGGCAAGGGGTAGATTTGCCCGCAGGCCGTCGTCTATCTGAATCGCGTTTGTTTCGGCTGCCGCCGCTTCCGCTAGCGCTCCGCTTTCTTGCGTGCTTGGCAGTAACTTTGCGTTCGCC
>Ga0265303_10000378_pt1 | contig 24679 bp, 25 predicted proteins | sample Helome_2_FD_192494 | JGI IMG/M metagenome (GOLD analysis project Ga0265303, IMG submission 192494) | Marine sediment microbial communities from subtidal zone of North Sea - Hel_20160317 (Illumina Assembly) | ecosystem: Environmental > Aquatic > Marine > Subtidal zone > Sediment ... | reverse complement strand
GTCGATCTTCATCTCAGCCGCCTCCCAGCCACCCGTTTCCCGCAGGTGCTTCTCTACCTGCTGGTCGATCGCCGTATTCATGAAAAACGCGAGAATCATCGGCGCAGGGCCGTTGATGGTCATCGATACCGACGTCGTCGGGGCACAAAGATCGAAACCCGAGTACAGCTTCTTCATGTCGTCGACGGTCGCGATCGAGACGCCCGAATTACCGACTTTGCCGTAAATATCGGGCCGTTCATGAGGATCCTCGCCGTAAAGCGTGACCGAGTCGAAGGCGGTCGAGAGTCTGGCGGCCTCCTGGCCGAGCGACAGGTAGTGGAAACGCCGATTGGTGCGTTCGGGCGTTCCCTCCCCGGCAAACATGCGGGTAGGGTCTTCTCCGAGTCGCCGGTATGGGTAAACGCCGCCCGTGTACGGATAGGCACCCGGCAGGTTTTCACGACCGAGGAATCTGAGCAGCTCACCCCAGCCAGAGAAATCCGGCGCCGCGATCTTGGGTATCTTCTGGTGACTCAGGGACTCGCGGTAGTTGTTGCCCGTAATCTCTCGCCCGCGCACCGTGTAGCTGTACGTCTCCGACCTTACCCCGGCTTTGCGTTCGGGCCATTCGCGCAAAAGGTTCAGCGATTCGGTACTGAGATCACCGATCGCTTCCTGGTAGCGCTGCCTCAGCACGAGCAGGCTGCGATCGTCACCATCGGTCAACGCGGCGCCGGGATAGCGCTCGAAATTGACGGGCAATTCCGAGTCATCCAGCAGCTTCAATGCCTCGTAAGCATGCTGAGCAAGCGTCGCGCTTGCGGCCTGTCTTTCTACTTCGCTGTTGATCTCGCGTCCCTGCTCGGCGATTTCGGCGAGATAGCGGATGCGAGCGCCCGGAATTGTCGCAGTCGACCGGGGTTCGCGCAGCGAAGTATCGATTTTCGGTGTCCACCTGGCCTCGTCCAGCCCGGCTTTTTCGGCGACGCGCCGGCACAGTTCGGCGAACATCCAGCTGACGCCCGGATCGTTGAACTGGCTTGCGATCGTCGGGTAAACGGGAATGTCCTCGTCGGCAACCTCGAACGCCGTGTGATTACGCTTCCACTGCTTGCGAATGTCGCGGAGCGCATCTTCGGCGCCACGCTTGTCGTACTTGTTGAGCACCACGAGGTCGGCGAAGTCGAGCATGTCGATTTTTTCGAGCTGGCTCGCGGCGCCGTATTCCGAGGTCATCACGTACACCGAGTAATCGACCATATCGACGATCTCGCTGTCGCTCTGGCCGATGCCGGCCGTTTCGACGATCACGAGATCGAAGCCCTGCGACTTGAGGAACAGGATGTGATCGGCCAGCATCTCGCTCGTCGCCAGGTGCTGGCGCCGGGTGGCAATCGAACGCATATAGATGCGCTCCGAACGCAGTGAATTCATCCGAATTCGGTCGCCCAGTAGAGCACCTCCGGTACGGCGGCGCGTCGGATCCACGGCCAGGACCGCGATGCGCATGTCCTCGAAACAGGCCAGAAATCGATTGAGTATTTCGTCGGTGACGCTGCTCTTGCCTGCACCGCCCGTACCCGTGATACCGAGCACCGGGGCGTCACCCGACTTCATCTGCCACTCCTTGCGCAACCGCGAGAGCTCGATATCGTCGAAGACTCCCTCCTCGATCGCGGAAATCGTCGTCGCAATATCGATAACCGACTCGTTCCTGGCCGCGGCGATCGTCGGCTGTCGTGCAGCCTCGGTGCGATCGACGAGATCGCTGATCATCGCCTCGAGTCCCAGTTCCATCCCGTCGTGGGGGTGATAGATACGCTCGACGCCATAATCCATGAGGTCGCGGATTTCCTCGGGCGTAATGGTGCCGCCACCGCCGCCGAAAACCCTGATATGTCCCGCGTCGAGTTCCTTGAGATGATCCACCATGTAGCGAAAAAACTCGTTGTGCCCGCCCTGGTAGGAACTGACGGCAATCGCGTCGGCATCTTCCTGGATCGCAGCCCGCACGATGTCGTCGACGCTGCGATTGTGGCCGAGGTGAATGACCTCGGCACCCTGCGCCTGGATCAGGCGACGCATGATATTGATCGCCGCGTCATGGCCGTCGAACAACGAAGCTGCCGTCACGAAGCGCAGCGGTGCGGTATCGTGCCCGGCGGCGGGCAGGTCGGTTGCGGCAGTACTCATAGGCAGTCTCCTGCGCGAAAACACAGCAGAACAGACCACCCGGGAGGTGGAAAGTTCTTAAAAATCAACCAGTTTCGGTCTTGAAAAAATTTTAATCTAGATTAAAATAATCGAGATTCGCGCAGAACTCAAGCACGGCCCGACATTATGGGGAAACGACTCGCTCAACAAACCGAAGAAACGCGCTTCCAGCTGCAGAAAGGACGTATGCTGCGTGCCGCTGCGCGTTGCTTCAACGAGAAGGGGTATAGCGGCGCATCGCTCAAGGACGTTGCCAGGATCCTGGGCCTCACGGATGCCGCCCTCTACTACTATGTTCGCAACAAGGAAGAGCTTGTATACCTGTGCTACGTGCGCGCCGCTGACGTCGGTCGCGAGTCGCTCGACCGGGCGATTGAGGAGGGCAGCAACGGGCTCGACATCGTGGTGCGCTATATCGGCTACCACGTCGAGGTTATGGTCGGCGAGCGCGGACCAATAGCGATTATGAGCGAGATTCCGTCACTTAAGCCAGCGCACCGCGACGAAATTCTCGCAGTATCCCGCGAACATGGCGCACATTTCGAGGCGGTACTCGAACAAGGAATTTCTGATGGCAGTGTCGCGCCCTGCGACGTCCGAATGACTGGCAATGCCATCATGGGGGCACTCAACTGGGTGCCAAAATGGTTCCATGGTGACACGGCCGTCGCCGAAAAAGTCGTGGAGGAATTCCCGCGCATCCTGAGCGCGGGCCTGCGACCCGATCGCTAACGATCGTCAACCTGTGAAATATGCTCTTCCACCTGGGCGTCCAGGTCATTGAGTAGCTTGCTGGTGACCTGTCCACTGAAACGGTCGATGCCCAATGCCCCCGTAACGTAGTCGAGACCCGAACGAAAGCGGTATTCCGCCTTTCGCTGGTAGCTTTCCCCGGACATGCTAACACTCATAACGGGGTCGACATCCGTCACAGTAGTTCCTCGTCGCGTCAGGCGAGAGCCGGTTTTAGGGGTCGACAGGATGTCGAAGTCGCGGTGTAGTTGCCCCATCATCAGCACGAGGTCACCGTATTGCCGTCGCAACTCGATATAGGCCAGGTCGGAGCGCTTGAGTTCGTCTTCGTCCAGCGACCCCAGCACCTGCTTGCGCACTCCAACGAATTCCGGGTAACCGCGCTCGGCGGCAAGCCTGTACCAGGCGGAAGCACGAACCTCGTCTTCCTCGACGCCCATACCCATCAGGTGCATGTAACCCACCATGTACTGCGCGTACTTGTCACCGACCGGCGCCAGCTCGTTGCGATAAATAAAGTAGGCCCGTTCGAACTTGCCGCTTTCGAACAACTCGTCGACCTTGCGCTGCACTGACAGCGTGCGTGCATCGGGTGTCTTGGCTGTCTGATCCGATTCATCCTGCGCCTGCGCGGTGCTCAACAGAAAAGGCACCAGCATCACAAAGAGCATTTTACGTAAGTTCAACACGTTGCTAACCGTACTGTATGACCAAACAATAACTTTGAGTCAACACACGCCGACAAAGTTCCTGCGCGGCAGAAGAAATACCCGGGATTCAGTCCTCAAAAACCGGATCCCGTTTCTGCAGATTTGCCGCAACTGCTTCCATCTGGTTAGGCGACCCCATCAGCGGCAGCTGCAGGCTTGCCTCCAGCCGTAACGCCTCCGCTTCCGAGATCTGCCAGGCCTCGTTGACGAGCCGTTTGATTCCTCTGATCGCCTCGGGGGATTTTGCCGCGTATTCTGCCGCCATAGCGCCGGCTACGGCCAGCGGCTCGTTTTCAACTCCGGTCACGATACCGAGACCCAGCGCTTCTTCGGCCCCGAACACCCGGGCCGACCACGCAAGTTCCTTGACGCGATCAGGCGCTACGATGCCGCGCAAGCTTGTGCTTATCGCCATGTCCGGGACTAGCCCCCACTTCGTCTCCATGATCGAAAATCGCGCGTCGGGCGAAGCAATACGCAGGTCGGCGCCCGCCGCAATTTGCAGCCCGCCGCCAAAGGTGATGCCCTGCAACGCACAGATCACGGGGACCGGCAATTCACGCCACGCATAAGCCGCGCGCTGAAACAGATTCGCAACCGACGGCTCGACAGGCTCCATCAACGCAGCGTCAAACCTGATGCCCGGATCGGCGAACATGTTGGTGTCGATACCCGCACAGAAATTCTCACCGTCGCCGTGCAGTACAACCGCACGAATCGCCGAATTCTGCCGCACGCTGTCGGCCGCATCACCAAGTGCCCCGAACATCTTCAGGTCCAGCGCATTGTACTTGTGCGCCCGATTGAGCATCACATAAGCGACATGTCCGTCGACGCTGATGGTTACGCGGTCGTTCATCGGGGTTCTCCGTACGTCACACCCTGAGCGCGCACTTGCCGTTGCGTAGCACAACGACGTCGCGCTCCCTGGCCGTGCAGCGGAAAGATACAATATTGCCGTCCTGCCACATATCCGTAGTAATCGTATCACCGGGCATGACCGGCGCGGAAAAGCGGCCATCGAACTGCTCGATCAACGTGTAGTCATAATCGCAAATCGTCTGCAGCACAGCTTTGCAGGCAACGCCAAAGGTGCAGAGGCCGTGCAAAATTGGCCGCTCGAATCCGACGGCAGAAGCCGCACCCGGGTCCGCGTGCAACGGGTTTCGATCACCTGTCAGGCGATAGAACAGGGCCTGGTCAACCCGCGTATCAAGGTCACAGCTAAGATCGGGTTCGCGCCGCGGCGCGCGATGCGGTACCGGCCCCTTGCCCGAAGGGCCACCGAAGCCACCGTCGCCTCGCGCAACGATCGTGCAACCAAGCGTAAACAACACTGTATCGTCACTCGCGAGGCGACCCTCGGCTTCCAGGAGGATCAGCGCCCCACGAGTGAGTCCGCGATCGAAGGCATCGACAACGCGCTTGTTGATCAGCAGATCGGCCGCGGCCGGCAGCGGCCGATAAAGCTGCATCCGTTGCTCGGAGTGCAAGACCTGGCTGTAGTCCCAGCCAAGGTCCTGTGGAAACATGTCTGGCACCAGCGCCGTCGCGAGCGTCGGCACGGTGCTGGGCGCGCCGCCCTGCTCGTAAACATAGGGGAGCTCTTTCCGATGCAGCGGGTCTCGCCCCATGCCAACGCAGAGAGCATAGAGCATGCTATCGGTATCGGAGTAGCTGAACGGGATATCGAATTCCGATCTCGCCATCAGCTCTTCGTAGTTAAGCGCCATTTTCCATCCGTACGGGCGCGTCCACGCCGTGCCTGGTTGCTGGTTGGGTACGGAGTGTACCTTACATGCGGAAAATGCCGAACGGCGATTCCGCGTCGACCGGACCGTGCAGCGCGGCCGACAGACCGTGCGCGAGCACGGCGCGCGTGTCGACGGGATCGATCACACCGTCGTCCCAGAGTCTTGCGCTGGCGTAATAGGGGTTTCCCTGGGTTTCGTACTGCTGGCGAATCATCTCTTCGTAGTCAGACCGGTCTTTCTCGGACCATTCTTCTCCGCGCGCCTCGAGGCCGTCGTTCTTGACCGTGGACAGCACCAGGGACGCCTGCTCGCCACCCATGACGGAGATGCGGGCGTTGGGCCACATCCACATCAGCCGCGGTCCGTAGGCACGACCGCACATGGCGTAATTACCGGCGCCAAAAGATCCGCCGATTACGACCGTGAACTTCGGCACCGTCGCCGTAGCCACGGCATTGACCATCTTGGCACCGTCCTTGGCGATTCCAGCGTGCTCTACACGCTTGCCCACCATGAATCCCGTGATGTTCTGCAGGAATACGAGTGGAATGCCGCGCCGATTACACAGCTGGATGAAATGCGCCCCTTTCTGTGCGGACTCAGGAAAAAGGATGCCATTGTTGGCCACAATGCCGACCGGGTAGCCGTCTATGCGGGAGAACCCACAGACCAGCGTCGCGCCATAGAGTTTCTTGAATTCCTGGAATTCGGAGGCGTCGACGATCCTGGCGATGACCTCGCGCACGTCATACGGATAGCGGTACTCGCGCGACACGATGCCGTAGATATCGTCTGGCGGGTAGATCGGGTCTTCAGCCTTGCTTCTTGCAACGCTGACGTCGCTCCTGCGATTGAGATTGGCGACGATGTCCCGTGCGATGCGCAGCGCGTCTTCGTCATCGTCGGCCAGGTGATCGGTTACACCCGATACTCGCGAGTGCACACTGCCGCCGCCCAGTGTTTCCGCGTCCACAACTTCACCCGTTGCCGCCTTGACGAGCGGCGGGCCGCCGAGAAATATCGTGCCCTGGTTTCGCACGATGATTGACTCGTCACACATCGCCGGCACGTAGGCACCGCCCGCTGTGCACGAGCCCATGACGACCGCAATCTGCGGGATCCCTTTCGCGGACAGCCTCGCCTGGTTGTAGAAAATACGCCCGAAGTGATCGCGATCCGGAAACACCTCGTCCTGGCGTGGCAGGAACGCGCCACCCGAGTCGACGAGATAAATGCAGGGCAAGCCGTTCTGCTCGGCGATTTCCTGCGCCCGAAGGTGCTTCTTGACCGTTAGCGGGTAGTAGGTGCCACCTTTGACCGTGGCATCGTTCGCTACGATCATGCACTCGGTGTCGTGAATGCGGCCGATTCCGGCGACGAGCCCCGCCGACGGCACATCGTCACTGTAAACCTGCCACGCCGCCTGGCGCCCGATTTCGAGCAAGTCCGCGCCTTCGTCGAGAAGCGCACGGATACGATCCCGCGGTAACAGTTTGCCTCGCGAAAGATGCCGCTCGCGCGAGCGCTCGGCACCACCCTTCATGACGTATTCGTTGATCTCGCGCAGTTTGTCGGCCAGCGCCTGGTGTGATTCGGCGTTCTTCTTGAAGTCGTCGGCAGCGCGATCTATTTTTGTTTTGATGACAGGCATGGAACCTGAACTATAGCCGCTATCTGCTCGCGTTGAACAATTCCCGGCCGATCAGCATGCGCCGAATCTCACTGGTGCCAGCGCCAATCTCGTATAGCTTCGCGTCCCGCCACAGGCGCCCGGCCGGGAAATCGTTGATATAGCCATTGCCACCGAGTGCCTGGATGGCCTCGCCAGCCATCCACGTCGCTTTTTCAGCGGCGAAAAGAATGCACCCCGCCGCATCGAAACGCGTCGTACGTCCTTCGTCACAAGCATTCGCAACCGAGTAGACGTACGCACGGCTTGCATTCATCGCCGTGTACATGTCGGCGATCTTGCCCTGCATGAGCTGAAATTCCCCGATGGCCTTGCCGAACTGCTTCCGTTCGTGAACGTAGGGCATGACGATATCCATACACGCGGCCATGATGCCTAGAGATCCACCCGACAGCACCACGCGCTCATAGTCGAGCCCGCTCATGAGAATTGCCGCCGCTTTGCCCTCTTCTCCCAGGCGATTTGCTGCCGGCACCCGGCAGTCCTCGAACACGACTTCGCTTGTGTCGGAACCGCGCATGCCCAGCTTGTCGAGTTTCTGTGGCGTCGAAACCCCGTCCATGCCTCGCTCGACAATGAAGGCGCTGACGCCGCGGGATCCGGCCGCGGGATCGGTCTTGGCGTAGGCGATCAGAACGTCGGCACCGGGCGCATTCGTTATCCACATTTTCGTTCCATTGAGGACGTAGTCATCGCCATCCCGAACGGCGGTCGTACGCATGCTCATTACATCGGATCCGGCGCCTGGCTCGCTCATCGCGAGCGCACCGAGATACTCACCCGAGACGAGCTTTGGCAGATACTTCGCCTTTTGCCCGGAACTACTCCAGCGACGCAGCTGGTTTACGCACAGGTTTGAATGCGCACCGTAGGAAAGCCCAACGGCACCAGACGCCCGGCTGATCTCTTCCATCGCGATGACATGCGCGAGATAACCCAGCTCCGAGCCGCCAAACTCGCCTTCGACGGTAATACCCAGCAGGCCGAGATCGCCCAGCTCCGGCCACAGGTCACGTGGAAATTCATTATTGCTGTCGATCTCGGCGGCACGAGGTGCGATGCGGTCGGCAGCAAAGCTGCGAACAGTCTCACGCAGCAGCTCCAGCTCCTCGCCGTGCCCGAAATCAAACTCAAACATGCCATCCTCGACAACAAATCCTATGGACTTGCTATTGTCGGCGCCGACGTCCCGCGGCTGAATACCATTCGCGGGGTACGATCCGCTTACAGTGCCGACAAGCGGTCGATGAACAGCGAAAACAGTTCGTACTGCGAGGTGATGCCAAGCTTGGAGAACAGGTTGCGCTTGTGCACCATGACAGTGCCAGGCGCAATTTCGAGCTCCCTTGCGACCGACTTCGAAGAGTGCCCGCGCAACAACAGCTGCGTAATTTCACGCTCGCGTTGCGTCAGCGAAGATTCGCCAAACTGCTCGAAACACTGCGTCAGCCGCTGATGCATGCTGAGGTCACGCACCGCCCCGGAATGCCGGGCAGCCCAGGCTTTCCACACGCCCCGCATGGCTGCCCGCACGATCGGCTCCATTATTCGCAGCGACGCGACATCCAATCTCGAAAAACGCGCTTCCCAACGACCAATAACGAGCACGAGTACCGTGTTGCTGTCCATATCAAGCAGGAAGTCCATCTCGTCAGCGAGATGGGTGCGATCGTAGTATTGCCGGTAGTACTCGCTCGATCGAAAACGGTCCGGCGTTTCGTCGCGACAGCGACACATGGCCGGTTTTTTCTCACGCAGCGCGAGCTGGTATAGAGGATCGAGCAGGTAGGGACCGGCCAGGTAACGATCCAGGTAGTGCCGCGACCTGCGCTCGTTCATCGTGTGATGCAGGACCTCGGGCGGTGCATCCTTATGAAAAGCCAGCAGGCAGGTCGCATCGTAGTCGACGGCCGCGCCGATGACTTTACCCAGCGCGTCGGCGATGCCCTGGTCATCCGATGCGGCGACCAATGCGGCGACCGCAGTGTGCCATTCGGGTGTTTCGAATCGCCGACTCATCGCTCGCCCGTGTCCAGTCAGGGCTGGTATAGCGCCGCCGTAGCGCCGCTGGGATCTTCGATGACACAGAATTGTCCGCCGGCGAGACCGCGCGGCTCGATAATAACCCTGCCACCGTTATCCCGGCACAGCTCTGCACTGGCATTAACGTCACGAACTACGATGTACATCAGCCAGCCGCCCGGCAGCTCGGCATTACTGCCGCGAGCATGGCAAATACCCGCGACAGCTTCGCGACTCGAGGGCATCGTCATGGAATAGTCGGCGTAATCACCCATGCCAACCTCTTCTGTCTGCCAGCCGACGACCTTGTTGTAGAAATCTCTCAGGCCATCGGCGTCATCGACCGTGATATCCACCCAGCCGATTTTTCCAATATCGTTTGACATCCTCCCCCCTTCCAATGATTTGCGCCGGCGAACTAAAACGACGTCAGGAATGACGCCGCATTGCCGCCGATTGGCCCGGCCCCGGATTGTGCCGTTCTCAGGTATTCAATGCCCTTCGGATAATCCCCTGGCTGCGGGTTGTAGACGCGCCTGACACGATTTCGATGGTACAGGCTGAGCTGCGCGGCGAACGGGATAACACGATCGGCGGCATCGCCGCTCAGTTCGTAGTGCAGTTGCGGCAGCCGATACCACGGTACGTTCATATCGGCATGATGGGCATTGTGGTAGCCGAAGTTCAACGTCAACCAGTTCAGCCTGGGAAAGCGCAGGCTGACCGGATTACTGAATGTATGTTCCTGCTCCCACTCGAGGTCCCCCTTGTGCGGTGGTGCCTGGTAGTCGAACAGCGTCGTGTTGTAGGGATAGTCATGCTGCACACTGTCCATGAATCGCAACACGTGCATCATGACCAGGTAGGCGACGACATAGAGCAATGCCACCTTCGGAACAACGACGAGCAGTGCCAGGAAGATGCCGCCGCGTACGACGATGACGGCAAGGTTGCGTGAGCGTTGCTGGCGGCGCTGTGGAATGACGAAAGACGTGAAGACCATCACCGTGTGCATGATGAGATCATGCGCCGGGATGTAGAGCCACTCGAGCACGCGCGTTACGGCCGTGATGACCGGGTGGCGATCGAAGAACACATCGTAGTCGAACCACACGACGTCGTCGTTATCCACGTGGTGACGAAAATGCTTGTAGCGCATGTCCTCGTACGTGCCGTAGGCGGCCCCACAGAGCCAGCTCATGAAGCGCCCGAGGTTGGCGTTGTGCCGACTGTGCTCGAAAACGAGGTTGTGCCCGCACTCGTGGATCATGTAAGCCGCGATAGTCATCGCATGGGCAAGCAGCAGGACTGCCAGGGCATTGATGGCCCAGGATTCCGCGAACAGGCCGCCAAAGCCGGCCACGTAGGCGATCACGGCATAGGCGACCGCACCGCCATAGAACAGCAGACCCTGTGGGTGTTTTATCTTCAATCGAGAGCTAGTCATCTTGCACCGCCTGCAATTCGATCTTAGTTGTACACATGGGCAAGTCCTATTGCTAGCATACGGAACCAGGCCAAACCGCCCCGGAGAATCACCGTATGAAGCTCGTTACAGCTATTGTAAAGCCCTTTCGTCTCGACGATGTTCGAAATGCCCTGAGCGAAGTCGGCGTGCAGGGAATGACCGTCAGTGAGGTCAAGGGCTTCGGACGCCAGCGCGGCCATACGGAACTCTACCGGGGCGCTGAATATGTCGTTGATTTTCTTCCAAAAGCCAAGGTCGAGATCGCCGTTTCCGATGACATGGTTGAACGAGTAGTCGAAGCGATAATCGATGCGTCGAAGACCGGCAAGGTTGGCGACGGCAAGATATTTGTCACCAACCTCGACCAGGTCTGGCGCATTCGCACGGGGGAAACCGGCGACAGCGCACTCTAGAGCAGGATTTCGATCGCGGCTCGACCCAGCATGAACCACAGCGCCAATGACGCGCCGAGATAGCACAGGAATCGCGCCATCACGATATTCACCGTGCAGTGGATCAGGCTGTGCAAGGCGCGAAAGCCGACAAACGTCCAGGCTAAGGCGACGTAAGCAGCATCGACGCTGTCGGTGACGAACAGCACCAGGCACAGAGCGTAGAACACCACGGGCAGTTCGAAGAGGTTCCTGAAATTATTGGCCGGATTGTTGACGGCTTCAGTCAGCAATTCGACGACCTTGTCAGGCGTGGTCCAGGTCTGCGTCGGCAATCTGGACTCCTTCATGGCCGGAATGCGCCTGAGAAACAGCACGACCCAGACCAGGACAGTCAGCAACATCATGCCAATCACTGGCTGCAGGATCAGTTCGGCATTCAAGACGACTCACCCTGTACCATGCAAAATGCGTTGAGCTTGTTGCCATCGAGATCGCGAAAATACCCGGCATAAAATCCTCCTGCTCGCTCGCCGGGAGCACCTTCGTCCTTGCCACCGAGTTCGAGCGCCCTGGCATGCAGCGCTTGCACTTTCTCGGGCGCATCTACTACCAGCGCCACCATGACCCCGTTGCCAACTGTCGCCGCGTTACCATCGTACGGTTCGATTACCGACACGGCCGGCGCGCCCGGTCCCGTTGACCAGGCAACGAAATTGTCACCTTCATAAACACGACCCGCGCCCAGAAGCGTCAATAACTGATCGTAAAATGCAGCGGCTTCGGCAAGGCTGTTGGTACCAAGCGTTACGTATCCGATCATGTTGCCCTCCTTTATTGTTCTACTGGCGGAAACCCAGGGCCTCGCGCCACACGGCTACCTTACCCGAGAACGGCATTGCTGCATAAGCAGGACTCGTCGAAGGCAAGCCCCGCAGCTCGATACGATCCTCGAGGGCTCCGGGGTCCACGAAGCGATGAAACAGCTGCTCGGCTTTCTTGCCGTTGAACGCGATCAATCGCAGTTGCCGATGTTCTGCGATAAACGTCCGGAAATCGTTGGCCACGGCACTGCCGACATCAATATCTGCATCCATGCTGCCTGGCCTGACAGAGCTGGCAAGTACGTCCCAGACCGCTATGCCTCGTTCGCGAAGCTGCGCGCAGCGCTGTTCGTAATCGCCACCAATACTGAACAAGCTCTCCATGATGGGCCAGAACGCGTTTTGCGGATGCGCGTAGTACTGTTGCTCGTCGATGGACCGCTGGCCGGGCAGGCTCCCGAGCACAAGCGTGTGCGCGTCGGGCGCCTCAATGGGCGCAAAGCCGTCCGATGCCGTAGCTACGTCTGCCACTTCAGGATTCGACGCGCCAACATCTCCATGTCACCCGCATGCCGTTCGCGCATCACGGGATCGTCGGTCGTGATATTCATGCCACGAACCGTTTTCCTCAATACCTGCCCGGCGTCATCGACATCGAAGTCGATAATATTCAGGCAACACATGGATTGGTCGAGCAGACCGAAGGCCCGCAGGCCCACGCCGGTCGCCCATCCCAGCGCCGCCGCATTGGTTCCACCATGAGCGAATACGGCGAGGTTATGCCAGGACGGGTCGTCCAGCAGTGCTTCCATGGCCTTGCCGATACGCGCGTAAAAATCGTGGTAGCGCTCTCCGCCCAGGAAGCGGGCCTCTTCGTGCACGGCACGCCAGTGAGAAAAGGCGATATCCGCACATACATCGTAGCCGCCCGCCGTCCCGCCCATCGCAGGGCGAATCTCTTCGAGTTCGGGGAAATCCTCGAGTGCGATATCGCGATCTCCGAGGACCGTCTCACCAGTCTGCCTGGTCCGTGGCAATCCGGAGCACAAAGCCTTATCGACATGCACTCCCGCGAACAGGCTTGCCATCGCCGCAGCCTGCTTGCGCCCGCGCTCATTGAGATTGACCACATCGGGATCGGGCACCCAGTTTCCCGACTCGTCGATGTAATCGACGGCACCATGACGAAACAGGTACAGGCGCCTGCGACTGGCACCGTCGAGTGCCGTCCTGCGCCCGCCCGCCGACTGACTATGCATCGTGTCGCCCAATAGTCAGTAACCTCGCGCCGGGTCCACTACATTGAGAAGCGGCTCACCGGCGGCATAGCGGCGCAGGTTTTCTTTGAGCAGCGTCATGTGTCGTCCCATTCCGCCGCCACGACCCGCTACATGCGGAGTGATAATTACGTTATCGAAGGTCCACAACGGATGGTCCCTAGGGAGAGGCTCGGGGTCGGTCACGTCGAGCCCAGCGCCCGCAATTCGCCCTTGTCGCAGCGCCGCCACGAGTGCGTCAGTACTGACCGTTTCGCCGCGACCAACGTTGACGAAAAATGCTCCTTTCCTGGCCGCCGCGAAGAACTCATCGTCCAACAGCCCGCGTGTCGCTGGTGTCATCGGCAAGGCGTTGACGATGACGTCGGCTTGGCCGGCGAGTTCGAGAAGTTCGTCGGAAAGCCCGACATACTCGACGAACGGCGGCCCCTCCCGTTTGCTGTTCCGCGTAGCGATGACCCTCATACCCAGCGCTGCGCCGCGTCGCGCGGCTTCGGTGCCAATGCCGCCGAGGCCGATAATCAGCATCGTCTTCCCGGTGAGCGCCACCATTTCAGTGGACATCGTGTTTAGCTCGGTTGATTCACCCGTCTGCATATCCTTCGCATACACGGGCAGGCCCCTCGCAAGCGCCATGGCCATTGCCACGGCATGTTCGCCAATCACGGGCGAAGACATTTTTTGCATGTTCGTAAGAATGACCTCGCCATTACCGACTCGCGGCACAGCCAGGCAACTTTCGGCCCCGGCCCAGAAAATCTGAACCCAGACCAGTTTTTCGGCCGCCGCGACTACCTGTGCATTGCAGGTGCCGATGATTGCGTCGACGCCCGACACCTTTCCGAGTGCGTCGTCATCGGACGTCGCAATTACTATTTCCGCGTCGGGCAGCAGGTCACGTAGCGTGTCGGCGTCAGCAAGGCTCACGCGCCTCAGCAGAATCTTGCGCGCACCCTGCCATCGCGGCATCTCATTGACTGCGATGCGTCCCTCTTTGACCCCGGCATCGCGCACGAGCTCGTCGATTGAAATGTCAGCAAATGCAATGGCTGCGCACAGCAGCAGGATGATCGCGGTCGTCGCTCGCATGACGCTTCCTGTAGGCCTTGAAGGAAACAATATGCTATCACTTGAACGACAGGCATGAGCGGCCCGCGATGGCGGCCAGGCCCTTTAGCGTGCTGGCTATCCGGCCGCTCAGGCCGGGAAGAAGTCGATCGGCTTGGTTGTTGTGATTGCCTCGACGTCGCGCGCTTCGAATCGGAACAGCTTGACGCGTTGCACGAGCTTGCGTTCAAGTTCGGCATCGCCCAGTTCGCTGGACACGACCTCGCACATCGTGACCTGCCCGTTCGGTGCAATCGTCAACCGCAGCACGAGCTTGCCCTCAAGCGACGGGTCCATACGGAGCGCGCGGTTGTAGAGGGCGAAAATAGCCCCCTTGTTCTTGTCGAAAACGAGCTCGATCTCTTCGCGCGAGCGCGATGCCTTGCCGCTGGTGCCCGTGCGCGACGCGCCTGGACCCGAAGGAGCAATGCCGGCAACAGGGCTCGCAACCTTGGTCGTCGTGCGACCGGCGATGCCGGTGCCGCCCGTGTTGCGACTCATGTTCGCCGTGTTAATGCCACCCGAAGCCGTGCCTGCCTTCGAGGTGATCATTGAACGTTCATTACGAGCCGCCTCGCCAACTGATGCGGTCAACACACGATCGTCGGCAACCTGCAGCTCCTGGTCGACGAGATCGGCGAGATCCTCCGCGAACGGCATGAATGCGGCCTGTGCTTCCTCACGCGCCTGCTCTGTCCTGTCCACGACAGGCTCAGGTTCGGGCTCGGGCTCCGGCTCAGGCTCAGGTTCTTTCTCGACGACCTGCTCAGGCTCCGGTTCTTCGACCTCGGGCTCCGGCTCCGGCTCGGGCTCAGGTGGCGGCGGAGGCGGAGGCAGCGGTTTTTCCTCGAGCAGAAGCTGTGCAATACGCGGCGGAATCTCTTCGACGTCGAAGGGATCGGGCTCGGGAACAGGAATGAACGGCCAGACGATACTGAGTGCAATACAGATCAGGAAGATGATGCCGAGCAGGCGCTGGAACTTGCGTTCCTGGTCCTGACCCGTCGTCCAGGGCAGCTCATATACTCTGTAAAACGGTAAGTCCAATTCCGTGACTCCTGGTCTCTGTGCCTTGCCTTACAGCGATGCCTGCAGGTCGTCCAGCTTGTCTGAACTCTTCTGCAGAACGGCCAGCGAAATCTGTCCGTAATCCGATGCCGTACACGTTGCCATGACCTTCTTCAGCAAGCGGTACGGAATGTCCTTGTCACCCAGGATCGTGACCTCGCGACCGGCGACATCGTCCTTGGCTTCCCGGCGCAGTACTCGGTCGTTTTGCGACAACAGCGCTTCGCGCAGCGCAGGAATGTCGTTACCCTTGGTAGACATCACCTGTTCGATGTTGGCAACCGGCGTCCCCTGTACGAGGATGTCGGTCCTGCCGATCAGGATCGTCACCGTTTCCTCGGGCTTCTTCTCAGCGATCGACTCCGGCAGCTTCATGTCCTTGGCATTCGGCAGCGTCTGCACATCCGAGGAATTCACGAGCAGGAAGAATACGAGAATCGTGAAGATATCCATCAGCGATACGAGGTTGAGTGCACCGGCGCCCTTGTTGCGCTTGTGGTGCTTCTCCATGCGTTTTGCGCGTGCGGATTTGACCATTACGAAGCACCTCCGTCGAGCACCGGCGCGTCTCCGATCGAAATATCGGGGAACAGGTCGGAGCGTTTAACCTGTGTCTCGCCTTCAACGATTTCCTGTGCGACACGTACGGTGTCCATTACCTGCACCAGCGTGTCATACGGAATCTCCTGCTCGAGCAGGATGGCCGCATCGGTCTTCGACGGGTAGCGCTCTTTCAGCTGTACGAGCTTTTCTCCAAGTGCCGCATAGTCATAACCGTTGTCAGAGTTGGGGTAGATGCCCAACAGCCCCTGGTTACGGTCACCGACTTCAATCTTGTCCTGACGCACGATGATTTCAAGCTGGAATGTCTGCTCCTGCGGTTCCACGGGCTCGGTAGAGGAGCCTGGCAGATTCAATTCGAGAATCGCCATTCGCGAGAACACCGCGGTGATCAGCAGGAACGGAACCAGAATCACCATCAGGTTCATGAATGCCGTGATGTTGAGTTCGACCGCATCATGACGATGATGACGGCCGCCTCTGCGGCTCTGGATCATGTTTTATGCTCCAGTGCTTTTCAGCTGACGTTCGGTCACTGCATTCAGAAACTTGACGCTGGCCATCTCGAGGCTGTCCACGAGGGCATTGGTCTTGGTCTGCAGCAGCGCGTGAATCAGCAACAGCGGAATTGCGGCCATCAGGCCGAACGCCGTCGTGTTCATCGCCGTCGAAATCGACGCAGAGAGCATGTCGGCTTTCTCAGCCGGATTCGCTTCGGCGACGGCCGTGAACGCAGCGATCAGACCGATAATCGTACCCAGCAGGCCGAGCAGCGTTGCGATGTTCGCCAGCGTTGCGATGTAGTGCGTACGCTTCTCGAGACGCGGCAATACCTCCATGAGGCTCTCTTCCATCGCCTTTTCGATGTCGTCACGACGGCGAGCCGACTTTACGCGATACAGGCCGTAGGTCAGGATCGAGCCAATGGCCGCCTTGGACTTGGCCGTATGCTGTGCCGCCTCCTGGAAGTTACCGGCCTTCAGGTACGGCACGATCTTCTTCCACAGGGAACGATTGCTGGCGCCCGAAACCGTCAGGTATGTCCAGCGTTCGATCGCGATCGCGATACCGAACCCGAATACCAGCAGGATGGGGATCATGAATGGTCCACCTTCCTGAAAAAACCGCACGATAGTGCTCATTTGTCTGCTCCTCTAAAACAGATGTAACGTTCTGCGGGCGCGTGCCCGCTCCTTCCCACAATGCGCACCTGGGCGCGCTTCTACTCTTCAGTTTCGCCGTTCAGGTCGTCGTAGTAGTCGACCCGCCGAATAAATTCTTCCCTGTCGATCGGGGCCAGCACCTCGTCGAGCAGCGTATTGACGGGCTTGCCCATCAAGTCACCCGGATCCGATTTCTGCCAGGGCACGATGTACAGCACTTTCGGCAGCTCCTGGTTACCCGTGATCTCGGTACGACCCAGTTCGATCGTGTCCATGACCCGGTTACCAGCCGTGGTCCGCGTGATGTCCTGTGCCTCGCGATCTTCTTCCTGCTCGGCCACCGCCGACGTATCTACCGCCGGCATCAGGTCATCGTCGTCCATCGTCTCCTGGGCGAAAGTGGCAAACGCTGCCAACAACATGGCGAGCATGAATCCGGAGCCGAATACTGTGCGGGTTCGAGTACTCATGTCCGTCAATCCGCCACGTTTGCCGTACGCTGGGACGCCGCTACGCGACGCCTCAGATCCGCTATCCATTTCTCGACCTGCTTGTCCTCACCGACAAGTTTCTGGTAGGTCTCGAAATGCTGCAGTGCCACATCGAGGCGCTGCAGATAGAGCTCATTAAGGACGCCCAGGTTGTAGTGTGCCAAGGCATAGTCGGGGCTGACTGTGACGGCCTTCAAATAAGCGGCCTCTGCCTCCAGAAATTTGCCATTTCTGCGAAGTAGCATGCCCAACTGGTTCAAAGCCGCGGGATGACTGGGGTTCAGGGCCAGCGCAGCCTCCAAAGCGGACTTTGCAGCCTCATTATTTTCGTTATTTGCGTGAATAATGGCCAGGTTGACGTGCGCACCGGGATATTCGGGGTATTGCAGCAGAAATTCCTTGAATCGGAGTTCAGCATCGACAAAATCGCCGGCAGCCATCGAGGCAACCGCCTGCTCATAAAGCGTCAGTGCCTGGGCCGGAATCTCCGGCGTTAGGGATTCGCCTTCGACGGCCTCAGCCTGCTGCGCCTCGGATCGGGGCGCCTTGGCCACGCCTCCGCCACCGGCACAGCCTGCGACTGCGAGCATCGCCACAAAGGATATCGCCGAACGACTCTTATCAATAAAGCGCTGTAACAACATCTTCGCTGCGCTCCTTCTTTGCGTACCGCGCCGGCATCAGGCCGGCGAGTCTCTCGAAACTTCTCTCCACCCATTCATCGTAAATACCGTCGGGTGCCCTGTCGGCGTTGGCCTTGTAAAGGTCGATAGCCTTCTCCTCGAACGGATAGGCCTGCTCTTCGAGCAGCAGCTCGTACTGTTCCAGCGCGTCTGCCTCGAGCTCCACGGGCCGGTCCGAATCCAGCAGATCCGAACTGAACTTCTCGTAGACCTCGCCCAGCCGGAATGTTGACGCCGTCGTCACTTCCGCCACGCCGTAACCGGCCGCATTCGTGTAGGCCTTGATGACGTCTTCCATGAGTGACTTCTTGAGTTTCAGGCTCTCGGCCAGTGGCTGAGACAGCTTCACGACCTCGAAACGCTTGCGCACGGGCTCTGCGAGTTCCAGGGATGCCGTTGCAGCCAGGAATCGCGTGCGGTCCGAACGCTGGGCACCGGCCGTGGCGTCAACCCGGACGAGATCTTCGAGCCTCGCGACGCGTTCCTGCTCATTACCCGTCTGGCGCGCGATCTCAAGAAGCCGATAACGCGCCTCGATCGACTCGGAAAGCGGATTCGGGTAGCGCGCAATGATGTCGTTGAGCACACGCTGCTCGCTAGACAAGGTGCCTGTCCCCTTGTAAAGCTCGGACGCCTTCCACAATGCTTCGCGACGCACGTCCTCGGGGCTGGAGTCGGCCCGTGCGATACGTTCGAACTCGGCGGCGGCCTGGCCGGCCTGGCCCGACTCAAGATAAGTCACGGCCAGCTTCTGCGTGACGTCATCGGCCAATTCGCTTTCAGGATAGTCGCGCCGGAACTGTTCGAGTACACCCGATGCACGGTCCCATGCCTGCAGGTTGATCAATGCTGCCGCGGCGTCGTATTCGGCAGTTGCACGAATGGCCGAATCGGGAACCGCCTGGCCCAGGCGTGTGAAATGGCCCACCGCCGCTTCCAGTGCGCCGGCATCGCGAGCGATTTCGCCCTGCTTGTAGATGCTCGACGCGATACGTTCCTTGATTTCCTCACTCGCCGTAGCGTCATCGGCGGGCGTGAAATTTCTCAGGCTGTAGTAAGCGCTCTCGGCCTCGGCGTAGTTTTCGAGATCGAATTGCGAATGCGCGATCACGGTCCACGCCGTACGAGCCAGCCCGGGTTCGACCGGTGGCTGTTTCGCCACGACAGCCTGGCCTACGGCAACAGCAAGATCGAACTGGTTCTGCGCAAACAGGTCCTCGGCTACTGTCGTGAGTACGGCACCGGACTCGGGGTGCTCCGGGTACGTATCGGCGAACTTCAGACCGCTGTCGAGATACTGCTGATGCCACTCGCTCCTGGCCGCACCCGTGAGCGTCTTTTCGTGCTCGCGGTACGAGAGGATTGCGGCGTAACCGGCCTCAGCCGATTTTTCGTGGTCGATATACCCGTACGCCGTACGCTCGTATTCGATCGTCGCCTCGCGGTAGTCCTCGCTCTCAAACAAAATCTCGGCGAGCAGGAAATTGGTGTTAGCGCTGTCGGCCTCACCCGGGAAGTACGCCAGGTACTTGCGATACCAGTTTGCCGCCTGCTGATAGTCGCTCTTCTTGCCGTCCCGCTGTGCTTCCGCGTGGTAGTACTGCGCGAGGTCGGTCAGGTTGTTCTTCAGGTGCCTGGCGACGGCCTCGTTTTCTTCGCGCGGATTGCGCACCCAGAATGGGCCGTCCATGCCGTAACGCTCGACGAAGCCTTCCTTGCCTTCGAGCACGAGGGTCGGGAAGCCGCCTTTCTTGTAAGCCTCGATGACGGCAACCTGCAACACAGGCGCCTTCGGGTGATACGGATCCTGCTCGACGAACGCTTCGTAAGTCTCGGCGGCGTCGACGTAACGTTCTTTCTCGAGATACAGGTCGCCGAGATTACTGTAAATCACGTAGCTGTAAGCGGGCGCCTCGCGCTTGGCAAGGAAGGCATCGATGCTGTCCGCACCTTCCATGTAAGAGAAACTGATGCTCAACACGCGAAACGTGTCTTCGACGAGTTCGCGTTCGGCACGCTTCAGGTCAGCCAGGCGCTCATCGCCCTCGCCGATATCAACGCCACGTACCTTACGGTCGAGCAGCTCAAAGAACGGGCTGAGACTGTCTTCGTGCCAGGCAAGCTTGAACTGCGACCAGCCCAGCTTGTAAAGCGACTGTTCGTAGAATCGTGATTCCTCGCCAAATTTCCTGACATCCTGGTAGGCAATCTCGGCATCGTTGTAACGTTTCCTGAGGAACAGCATCTCGCCACGACGAAACTGCACCTCGTCGATCATCGCGGTATCCGGGAACTTGGCCACGAGTTCGTCGAGAACCTCCAGCGCCTCATCCGTGCGCCCTCCGATCTCGTACGCACGCGCCAGCTGGTAAAGCACCGTGTCGTTGCGACGATAGTCGGGATACGCCTCGAGCAGCTGCTGGTACAGGCCCACAGCGTTGTCGTAGCCCGTCGATTCGAGCGACTCGATGTTGGCCGCAAGCTGGTCGGCCTCGGTCGCCTCGAGTTCGAGATCGCCGAGTCGACGCATTGCTTCGGCGCGCAGCTCAGGATCGTCGGAAACGAGGTCCAGGAATGCGCGATAGTTGTCACGCGCGAGATCCGAGCTGTCCAGGATGACTTTGCCAGGCCGCACCTGGACGGTCTTCTTGTCCAGGCTCTTGATCGTCTCTTTTTCCTTGACGCGGGCATTCGCGCCAGGTGCACACAGCAACAGAGCGATGGCGATAACGGCCAGGTAACGAAACGTCATTCCGACACCTCGCCGACCGTCGCAGCAATATCGTAAATGGCTGCAAGCGCGAAGCGTGCCTGCACCGTGTAGATATCAAGCCTTTGTTTCTGTGCCCGCAATTCGCCAACGGCGATAGACTGCAGGAAAGCCCGTTGTTTCGCCATCGCCTCGCCGACCCGTAGCTTCATGAGTTCGATTCTGGGATCGAGACCGTAGACACGCGTCGTCAGCTCTTCGAAATACAGGGGTTCTGTACGCATCGTTTCATCGATCTGCCGCCGTGAGCGCTGCGCGTCGACGAGTGCCTCGCCGGCCTGTCTCAGGTCGCGACGAATGCGCCAGAGGCGATCGCCAAATTCGCGTTCCAGTTCCCACTGCAGCACGCCCTTGAGCAGCGCAATCTTGTCACGTACTTCGGCCGCCTCGGGAATATTGGCAGACAGCGCGGGCGTACCTTCGAGGCCTGTTATTTCGCCCCACATTTCAAACTCGGACTTCGTCGCCAGCGCGAGCCAGTCGTTGCTCTCTTCAATGTTATTGAGCGTCGAATCGAATTCAAGCTTGCGGCTGACCATCTCATCGAGATCCGCACGTGCGAGCGCATCTTCGACTCGCGGCAGGCGCTCGGCGTACGCCTCTTTGCGCGTTTCGAGCATGTTGGCGTAGACATCGACGTTCTGCTGCCAATCGTCGAGGTTACGATACAGGTAGTTGAGATCGCGGTAGTTTTTGAGGCCTTCCTGGAACTCATGAGTTGCAAGCAGGTGGAACAGGTATCGAGCCTCGGGCCCTTCCGGCAGTTCCTCCAGGCGCCAGAACCAGCCCGTGCTGTCCAGCGGGTCATCGGCCAGGAAATCCTCAAACATCTGGCCCGACTCGATATGACCGATGGTGCGATCGAGACGGTTGGTCTCCTCGTAAAACGCCTCGATGGCGTTCAGGTAGTGATCTGCAGCCTGGCTGATCGAGTCGAGTTTTGCCATCGCGTAAGGAATCGCCAACATCGACTCCTGAACCGCGGAATCCAGCAGGTCGCGACTCCTGAGTTCCATCCAGGGCACCAGCGCCCGCTGGTAGTTGTCCATCTCTGCATCGGCCCAGCCGACGCCAAGCAGCGCCTTGTTGGAAAACGGGCCTTCCAGGCGTACTCGCTGCAACGGCGACTTCGCTGCAAGCGGCTGGCCGTCCTGCAGCAACGCATAGCCGAGCGCGAGGTTGGCCTTGTCACGCAGTGACATCAATTCGCTGTTAAAGGGGTCCAAGTTGCCGAGGTCGTCCAGCAATTTCGCAGCCTCTTCGACTCGCCCGCTACGAACCAGCGCAACGCCGATGTTGAACTTGGCGTAGCTTGCCCACTCCGTCCTGCCTTTCCAGTTCTCGAGTATCGCTATCGCGGCATCGTACTCGCCGGCGTCGATCAGGATCTGCGCGTCGAGCATGAGCGCCTCGCGGCGCAGGTTCTTGGGCAATTCGCCCTCGATGTACGACAGTGCCTGCTGCGACTTGTCGAGATAACCACGCTGGTACCAGATCTTCGCGAGAAAAAACCAGGTGCGATCGCGAATGTCGGAATCGACATTGCCCGCCAGGAGTTGCTCGAAAATTTCTGCCGCTTCTAGGTGGTGGCCGTAAGACAGGTACATACCGCCAAGCAGCAATTCGGCTTCGTCGGCATGCTGATCAAGCTGTTGCCTTTCCTTGGCTGCCAGCACACGCACGATCGCGGGGAAATAGTCTTCCTGGTAAAAGTAAAACAGGACCTCGCCGTATTGCGGGTCCTGAATAACGATCGGTTCACGATCGTTATCGGCTGCCACGATCCTGTCGGTCGGCGCGATCAGCACCAACGACAAGCACAGGGAACTAAGTAGTGAGCGACCTGACGGCAAAGATCACTCCCATTCCTTGATGACGAATTCCGGCTGTTGTTTCTTGACGCGATCGCTGATCTCGAGTTCGAGGTACTTGGCGCCGATACCTTTGTCGAAACGCATCGTCGCACCGCGGCGGTAGTCGCGAACGTTCGGGCCTTTGCCCGTGAAAACGGCAATGAGCTCATGGTCGCCCGTCTTCAGATTGGCCATGTGCACACGATGCACACCTCCGCGGATGAGCGCGTCGGCTTCGCGGGCCGTGTAGAGGTAATTGGCAACTTCCTTACCGTCGATCTTGATGTTGACCGAGTCGAGTTCGAAATACTCGCCAACGTCCATCGAGACGAAAAACGCAACCTGCGAATTGGCCGGGAACAACAGCTCTTCCTCGAGCAGAAAGAGGTCACGGTTCAGGTCCAGGACCTCTTTCTTGAGTGTCTGTACATCCTGGTCGAGGCTGCGAAACGCTTCGCGTGACTCTGACTCGGCAGCCTCCACGTTTTTCGCCTCTGCCACTACCGCATCAGCGTCCATAAGCGTCGCATCCTGTGCGACGGTCGCCGTACTTAGCATCAGCGTCGCGATTGCCATCAGGCTGATAAGTGTCTTGGTCACTGTATTACTCTCTTAGCAATGAGCGAATCTGGTCGAGGTACTTCTCTTCGTAGCCAGGCTTGTAACCGTGGTGCACGTGGCGAACCGTACCTTCGCGGTCCACGAGCACGGTGACGGGCATGGCCTCAACCTCGTAGAGCTTGCTGACTTCCTTGCGCGCATCGAACAGGACCGGGAAGTTGACGCCAAGCTCGTCGATCATCTTCATCGCGCGCCCGGAATCGTCATCGATATTGACGCCCAGCAGGTTGAATCCGACACGCTGGTATCGCGTGTAAAGCTCATCGAGCAGCGGCATTTCCTGGCGGCACGGTCCGCACCACGTCGCCCAGAAGTTGATCATCACAACGTCGCCTCGATACTCTGAGAGCCGCATGTTTTCGCCGGTAGCGCTTTTAAGCGCGAAGTCCGGTGCCGGCTGCCCCTCCATACCTGACGACGCCAGGCTGGTTGCCGCAAAAACGATAAAAACGAGGCTTATCAATGAGTTCTTGAGTTTCATCCGTCCATTCCTTGTATTGCTTGCCCGATTCCTTCCAATGGAGTGCGCCGCAGACGCCACAATTCAGTCCCGCATGTTGACAGTCAGCGGCTTGCCGGGCCGTGATAATCGTCACAAATGCCCGTATTTCCTGAACATAATGGTGTCCTGGATACTGAGACAGGCACGCGCCGCAAGCCCTACAGATTACGTTAAATAGCGTCCCTGCCCGGTTAGTTCTTTTGCCGGGAGTCTGACAACTATGATAGGCGTATGAAGCTGAATTTAAAGTGAAAATCCGTCGCCTTTCGGCGACATTAACGATTTATTGCCGGGACTCTTCGGGTCGCGCTTCGGCGGGTTTTTGCAGGCCATCGGAATAGTAGACGCTGCCTTCGGAGTCGATCACGATGCTCTCGTAATCGGGCAAGGTTGCGATCAGGGTCAGTCCCTTTTCAACACCCATGACGAAAACCGACGTAGAGAGCGCGTCCGTAATCACGGCATCCGGCCCGAACACCGTTGCGCTGTGCACGCCGCCGGCCGGCTCTCCGGTACTGGGCCTGATGATGTGATGGTAACGCACGCCGTCTTCGTCGAAGTAGCGTTCGTAATCGCCCGAGGTCGAAATCGCTTCGTCGACGAGCGGCACCGATATCGCCACCTGCCCTTCCTCGCGCGGGTCGCGAATGCCAACGATCCACGGCCGACCGCGTCGATCGCCCAGCAATCGCGAATCGCCGCCCGCCGTAACGATCGCGTGTTCGATGCCCAGGCCCAGTAGGATGTTGATACCGCGCTCAACAACATAGCCTT
>Ga0265303_10000377_pt1 | contig 24681 bp, 29 predicted proteins | sample Helome_2_FD_192494 | JGI IMG/M metagenome (GOLD analysis project Ga0265303, IMG submission 192494) | Marine sediment microbial communities from subtidal zone of North Sea - Hel_20160317 (Illumina Assembly) | ecosystem: Environmental > Aquatic > Marine > Subtidal zone > Sediment ... | reverse complement strand
TTCACGACCCTCCAGTATCAGGCGCTAAAACATTTTTCTGCCGTTTTTAAAAATCTTCTGCTAACCCATCTTAAACAAGTGCACCAGGAAAAACGGGGTGAGCTGGAATTTATCAGGCTGTTCACCGAACAGCTTCCCGACCAGGATTGGTCGGAGGCCTTTGACGACACCCGCATCCTTCTTGACCTGCCGAGCTTAAAGGTTCTTGACATTTCTAGCGAAGTCAAACATACCCACCATAATTACGCAGTGGTATTTGCGCCTCGTGCCGGACATCATTCCAATATTGCCGACCGGGTAGCGCTGCATCTGAGAGATCAGGGGCTCACCCGAATGGCGATTGTGGAGCAAAAATGCGCGGCTGATATTCCCCTTTATGTTGACCAAAAGCGGCACAGGGAAAATTTCGATAGCCAGGTTGACCAATACAAAAAAGTATTGGCTCATCTGAAATACCTTACCGGATACCCACCCCATCTGATTGCCGTTTGCCAACCCGGCCCTTTGCTGATGAGCACCCTGATCCTGAATCCCCATCTAGGAAAAACCTTCGGTTCGGCAGGATCACCCATGCACACCGAAGGAGAAAAAGGCGTTTTAACCGATTTTGCCCGCTTGATGGGAGAAAATTATATTGACGGGCTAATGCGCTTTTGCGGTCACACAATAGCCGCCACTCGCCCGGGCCATGGAAGGCAGTGCTTTGACGGGGCGCTTCAAGTCTTAGGATTTTACTATTTGGGAATGGATCAGCATGTTAGAAACTTCAAGCGCCTTTTGCTGGATTTAAAGCAGGGCAACACCGAATCAGCCAGACGCCAGATAGTATTTTACCGGTGGTATCACACGGTAAATCACTTTCCGGCTGGTTTTATACAAGATACCTATAAAAAAATTTTTGTTAAAAATGAATTGATTCGGGGAAAACTCTCCGTCGGCAACAAGATCATTGGCATCAAAGATTACCCAGGCCATGTCCCGATTTGGGCACTCGGAGGTAGCCAGGATAACATCGCGCCGCCCCTTCAGGCCACCGGTCACGTAAAATTGATCAACTCTGTTTCAGAGAGCGACAAGCTAAATTTAACCTGCAGCGGCGGCCATATGGGTTTGTTTCGATCAGAAAAAATTCTTAAAAACTATTATTCCAAAATAGCAAAGTTTATATTGGATCGCAGCGATCGGGTCATGGCGGCCTAGCGCGAATGCTTTGACTCGCAATCAGGACATCAATTAGGCAAAATTTGCCGGGCGGCAATGCAACCGGTTATTCCTGATGTTTCTTTTTTTCGGTTTTTTTTTCTTTGGATAGTTTTTCGAATACGGACTGAAAGGGGTTTGCTTGCATCAGGCTTTTCTGAGCCACCTCGGAGAAGCCCATTCCCATGTCCAGCCATTTTTTAAACTGATCGTCCATCGAACTTTTGTAAGCCAGGTAGCTCTTGATGGCTTGCTGCAAATAGTTTTCAAAAAAATCCGCCAGCACGTTGTCACCGTACTGAATGATCATGTAAAGGAACGGCACGGGCAACAATACGTTTTTATTTTTGGCTTCCTCCAATACGATCTGGGTCAGGATAAAGGCGGTAACATCCGCTTTGGTTTTCGCGTCGATTACCTCCACCTGCTGACCGTTGCGTATGCGCTCGGCAACTTCATCAAGTGTCACGTACTTGCTCTTGTCTGTGTCGTACAGCCGCCGGTTGGCATATTTTTTTAGCAGAATTTTTTCAGCCATTGTTTTTTCCCTATTTATTGTCATATTGCAACAATATTTCTTGTCTAAATAGACCCCATTTAGAATCAACTACACAATTAAATTTTATTATATAATATTTACAATATATTATATTATATACTGATATTTCTTAAAATAAAAAAAAGAGTAAAAATATTTGTGCACTGCACAATTATTGTTGACAAATCAAATTTGCGCAATTATATTACATCCTAAAATGATCAAAAAACTTAATTTTAAAATGGGAGGAAACCTTAACATGGACTCAAGTCGGATTGCAAAACAAATGATTGATTTTCAAAAAACAACCTTTGACAATATGTACAATTCCATGGTTATGCTTCAAGATCACACGGAAAAATTAGCAAACACGCTTTTTGAGCAGGCCACCTGGATTCCGGAGGAAAGCAGCCGGGTCGTCAACCAGTGGACGGAGATCTTTAAAAAAGGTCGCAATGACCTTAAAGTCGCAGTGGATGATAGCTTCAGTAAAATGGAAAAATTGCTTACAGCCGAAAAACAAGCCCACTCGCAACAATAACCACCACCCCATATAAAGGAGGCTACTAAAATGGATCAAAAACAAATCGCACAGCAGATGATGCAGTTTAACAAAACCGCTTTTGACAACAGTTTTAATGCCATGACCATGGTATACGAGCAGAGTGAGAAAATGGTCGGCAGTTTCCTGCAGCAGGCTACCTGGATCCCCGAAGAGGGCAGAAAAGCCATTGATAACTGGATGCAGTCGTACAAAAAGGGCTGTGAAGATTTCAAAAAACTGGCGGACGAAAATTATCAGAAAGTAGAGGAGTTCTTCGCCGGCTCCGGAGAATAGGACGTTTAGATGTGAAGACGGATGCATGCAAGGTTCATGGCTTTCCTGGCATGAACCTTGCCGCAAATTTGTACAGGAGTGACGCCTTATGAACGAACGCAAAGAACCTTCTGACTATTCATCATTTCTGGCCCAAACCCTCGACAAAAACGTTTCTGCCACTTATCAACTTATCAACACCACCCAGAACTACCTCACCGGGCTTTCCAAATATGCCGGCGATTTCATGATTCCTTATCTAATTTCCACCAGTTATTTCAAAAAAGTGGAGAATGAAAAACTATCGCAAACCTCCCCGTTAGATAGTCTTGCAGCCTACCTAAAGCTTTTGGATTTCAATCTTAATATTTTCAACCGGGGCTTTTTGGGCGGTCTGGAATCCGTCAACGGCTACGCCCAATTTGAAATGGGTAGCTTCATTGCCGCCGTCTATAATACGTTTTTAAATATGGAAGGGGAAGATCTATACACCTTTGTCGAGCGCCAGGCGCGGTTAATGGATCTGGTCGTAAATGTTTACCCCAAGGCGATTCAGGCAATTGAACCCGAGTACGGATTTCATTTTGAGCGGGGAGAACATAAACTGGTGGCGGAGACGGACCGTTTTTACCTTTACCGGATTTCTCCCACGGATAAAACAAAAAAAATCAAAAGTTCCGGGAAACCGATCATCATCATTCCCCCATATGTCCTGGGCGCCAATATCCTGGGCTTTTTACCCGCCGAAAACAGAAGTTATGCTCACTGTTTTGCCAACCAGGGGATTCCCACTTATATCCGAATTTTAAAAGATATCGAAACCTCAGAAGCCCTTCAGGTAATGACCGGTGAAAATGATGCCCGCGATACCCGTCTGTTTTGTGAGACCGTCATGCAGAGCCACGGCAAACCGGTTACCTTAAACGGCTATTGCCAGGGCGGATTTTCCGCTTTGTGCAATCTGCTTTCCGGCGAGCTGGATGGACTGGTGGACGCATTTATTACGTGTGTTGCTCCCATGGATGGTACGCGCAGCGAGGGTCTGGCGGATTTTCTGAAAACCCTGCCCCGGCGGTTTAACGACCTGACCTACGGCACCAAGACGCTGCCCAACGGTAATACGGTGGCAGACGGCAAATTGATGGGCTGGGTCTACAAGCTCAAAAGCATCGAACAGGAATCGCCGATTTCCACATTTTACCGGGATCTGATGATGTTTGCCCGAAAAGGCAAGAAAAACTTTCAAATCAGCAAAACCGCGGCAGGTCTGAATTTTTGGCTGAACAATGAACGTTTCGATCTTCCCCTGGAAATCACAAAGCTGAGTTTTGCCTCCTATAACGTTCCGATTACAAATGATGGGACCCTACCGGTCAAATTGTTCGATAAAAAACTCAATCTAAAGCGTCTCAAAGAGATGGCAATCCCCTGGTTGATTTGCTACGGCGAAAGCGACGATTTGGTGGAAAAAGCAACTGCGCTGGCACCGCTGGATTACATCGAGGCAGAAGTCACCCCTTTTCCAAAAGGGCATGTGGCCATCGCAACGTCGTGGTCCGATCCCAATTCGGCCTGTGCGCTGCACACCCGTTTCGGAGACGGGAACTGGCGCGGACCGGTTCGCTTTCAGCTGGATCTGGATCGCACCTCGTCTGGGGCCCGATCGCGGAAAGGGCGTGCAAAGACCGACGGGAAGGACAGCCATGGATAGGCAGTTTCTTGAATTTCTGGGAAGTTTTTTTCTCAATGCCGCCAAAGGCCAAAAACAGCTTGAAGATATGACCCAATGGATAGGCGGCGGATTCAGCGGTTCCGATGAGTTAACGAGCATGTTTCGCAAATTCTATGGCATGAACGGGCTGCCGCTGGCTTCGCCGGATAATGCCAAGGCCTGGGAAAAGGCATCGGAAAATTTCAAGAAATCTTATCATGAGTGGTTGAATCTCATGAGCGTCATTCCCAAAAGCGAGTATCAAATCCTGGAAAAAAAATGTGAGGCCCTCGAGGAAAAAGTTGCAACGCAGGGTGAAACCATCCGGCATCTGCGAAACCTGCTGAGTGAAAAAGGCCTGCCCTATGCCGATGCAGTTCAAGGCTTTACCAAAATGATGGAAAAGCAGGGGCATCAATTCCAGGAACTAATGGACAGTGTGGGCAAGGCCTTTAAAAAGGAATAATCCTCATTTTTTTTACGACCGGGATTTTTTGGGCGGGCTGACCACAGCCTCACCGTCCAGAACAATTACGCCGTTTTGGTTTTCACAGACGGTCTTCAACCGGATCCTGTTTTTGTCGGCCATGATTTCCGCCACCTCTGCGGAGGCGGTTATGGTATCGCCGATGTGCACCGGTGCTGTAAAATTGAGCGTCTGCCCGATATAAATGGTTCCGGGGCCGGGGAGCCGCGTACCCAGGATGGCGGAAATAAATCCAGCCGGAAGCATTCCGTGGGCGATACGGGTTTTAAAAAAAGTTTTTTCAGCATAGGGCTCATTGATATGGGCAGGATTAAAATCGCCGGTCACGCCGGCATACAGATAGACATCCGATTCGGAAACAGTTTTGGTAAATTCGGCTCTGTCTCCAAGATTGAGTTCGTTGATGGTTTTTCCGATCATGGCCGTTCCTTTCAAAAACGCAGGCATGCGTCTTTTGCATCAATTCAATCTTCGCGTCACGCGTTCAACTGATACTTAAAACCAGGAGCGGTGGCTCCAGATATCCTGTTCCAGATCTTCCTTGTCTTTTTGAAGTTTGAGATACATGGAGGCGTTCTGGATGGCCAGGGCTCCCTGATGGGCCAGGGCTTGAAGCATGGTGACGAAATCCTCCGGAAACTCCCGTTTATTATTGGTGTACAGCCGCAACACCCCGATAATCTCATCCCGCGACTTAATCGGTGTAACGATCATAGAGACGATGCCTTCCTTTTTCATCTCATTTTTGTACTGAATCCGTTTGTCTTTTGTTGCATCTTTGATTACTAGGGTTTCGCCTTTGAGTGCTTGGGCGGCGCTTTTGGTTGCAGATACCAGCCCCTTGTTCAAAAATTCATCACTGAGGCCATAGCTGGCCACCAATTTCAATTCGCCGCTGTCTTTATCCAGCAAACGGATGGCCGCCCCTTTCATACCCAGAGCTTGGCAGATATCGACCGTCAGATTGTTTAAGATCTTCTTTATATCGAGACTGGAATTGATATGAGAAGCCAGATCGAGAAAAAGCGTGGCGTTTTTCTGTATCCGACCCAGCAGCCGGGCATGCTCAATGGCAATACCGCCCTGCTCGGCAAGGGCTGACAGAAAATCGATCTCGTCTTTGCTAAAATCCCTTGTCTTAGCGGTGTACAGCGATAAAATTCCCATGGCCTGGTTTTTGACCATCACCGGTACGCTCAGAATTGTGGCAATTCCTTCCGCTTTTTTGGCGTCATGATGTTCCAGGAGCGGGTCGGAGGTGGCATCCCGAAAATGCAGATGGCCCGCTTCGATGATTTCTGCGACAATCCGCCGGGCTTTCAACGGTTTCTGGAGTAAATACTTATCGGACAACCCCTTCTGGGCCACCGGAACAAAGACATCCTTTTCCGCCACGGCCAGAAACAGACAGGCGGCCTTGGCACTCATGGTATCGATGGCGCTCTGAACGATCAGATTCAAAAGTTTTTCACTGGAAAGGGTTGTTCCAAAGGCTTTACTCACCTTGCAAAATGTTCTGAAATAATCTTTCTCCTTGGTCATAAAATATCTCCTCGCTATCCGGATCGTTGGGCATGCTTTTGGGACCGCCGGGATGATTTAGATTTTACTGCAGCGATGGCGGCTGCTTTTTTTGTGGTGGCTGACTTTTTCTTGCGCGGTTTTCGATCCGGTTCATCTCTTTCCGCGAGCCAGGCAGCTATCCGGGGAGCAAATTCTCTCTGGCACTTTGAACTCACATAGATACCGATATGCCCGGTTTCCAGGCAAACATCGGTTGAATCCTTACTGCCGACGCGACCCGTCAAAAGCTCGCAGGCTTCCGGTGGAACCAGATGATCATACTTGCCATAAAAATTGAGTAACGGCATGGTGATATTTTTCAGATCAACCCGCTTTCCCCCCACTTCGAGCTTGCTTTGAATCAGTAGATTTTTCTGGTAGAAATCCTTAATGAACTGCCGAAATGTTTCTCCCGGCAGATCCGGACTGTCAAAGATCCATTTTTCCATGCGGACGAAATTTTCCACAAATTGTTTATTGTCTATTTTCTCAAAGAACCCCACGTATTTGTCAATCATCAAACGGGCCGGATTCAGCAGCAGAAAGCCGAAATTCATGGCATCGCCGGAAATATTGCCATAAGTATCCGTGAGGCGATCCGGGTCGACTGCTTTCATCCACAAATGCAAAAGACCTTTGTCTGTGTCGAAATTTGTCGGCGTTACCGTGGTAATTAGGTTCTTAATTTTGGCGGGATTCAAAGACGAATAGATCACACAGAAGGTACCGCCCATGCAAATCCCCATGAGGTTTATCTTTTCCAGATTGTGTTTCTGCCGAATGAAATCCACCATCGTATCCATGTAGCCGTTTACATGATCGTCAATGGTAAGGAATTTGTCTTTGCGGGACGGATATCCCCAATCGATCATGTAAAGATCGATCCCGTGTGCCAGCAGGGTTTCAACAACACTTCTTCCCGGTTGAAGATCCAGCATGGTTTCCCGGTTGATGAGGGCATAAACCACCAGTAGCGGCGTTTTTAATTTAATATCGGTTACCGGTATATAGTGCTTCAGTTTTACCCGGTCTTCTTGACACACGACTTCGTAAGGCGTTGCGGCAATTTTCGAATCCAGCGGTCCGAGCAGGACATCTGAAGCCTTATGTGCCCGCGCGCGAGCCTTATCGGCCTCTTCGACGAGCTTTGACAAGATAAGATCTACTGGAATTTTAGGCTTACCCATGACATCACCCCGTAATTTTCTTTTGGATTATGAAAAGGGTCTAAACGATGTTCGTATTAATGATCCAAATTCTTTTCCAATTCTTTTATCCGCTTTTTCAAAAGGTAAATTTCCTTGTAGAGATCATCCATATCCTTTTGGGTCGAGATCGGCAATGTGTTCAGCATATCTTCCATAAGGTCATTTTTTGCAGCAGCAAATTCAGACATAGTATCCAGTGTTTTTCCCAGCGTTTGGACGTATTCCGAGGATTGGAAAAGGGTCATGTAATGCCCTTCCAATATTTTTATCCACATTTGATAATATTTTTGTGAATCTTCCGGGAGCTCGCCTGCTTCAGAGAGCTCCCCGAGCTTTTCCTGCATAACACTAAATGACTTTGTTACCGGCAGATAAAGCAGCCGCAGGAATTCGCTTATGGCCGCCTGAAACAAATTAAATTTGTCTAAAGTCTGGTTGGCTTTTTCCTGGTAAAAGCGCGTCAGTCCCAGTTGGGGTATATTGAAAAATTGTCTGAATTCTTTCTCGTAAATCTCAGTCCAGGCTCTAAAAGCATTTTCGTCAAGATCCTCAAACGTATAAGCTTCGGTAGATTTCCCAATCCGTCCTGCCCTTTCAAACCACTTATGCTGAAACTCAAGAAAACCGCTAAGACTCGTTTGAGCCATCTTCATCAGGAATTCAGGCATGGTACCCGATCCTTTAAGCATGGAATCCATGATTTCAGGTTGGGCCATTGTCGACGATAAAACTTGCCAGGTTTTCATAGCGGCATCCATTGACGTTTGCGCATGACCGGATGCGCCGCTTGGAGATGCATCCGAAGGCCGGATTGTAGCGGCCGCATCGGACCAAACCCGGAACATATTTCCCCATACATCGCCGGCCGTCTTCATCCATGCTGAAAATATGTCTTGCCTGCTTTCATTTTCATCATGCTTTGCATTCATCGATCGTCCCTCGCATGGCTCCACCAGAAACCCCTCTGTCACCGATCACAACTGTCATCCGAATATCGAAGATGAGGCCATTTGTCAACTTGGGTGTTATTATCGAAAAGGTAAGGCTGCAGGCTTAACAGAGACCGTCACCAACAGCCAGCGCATCAGGTGTGCATTTGAGCAGAATGAGTGGTCAGATACCTTCTGGATTAATTTTAAAACTAAGCCAGCGAAAACGGTAATCATGACCACTCACCTTCGGACGGAATACCATCATTAGCCGAGCAAGTGCCACTTTGGAACTTAAGGCCATACCCAACTGAGGGGCTACACCCCTTTGCCTAAATATCATTAACCCATAGAGGACTTCCCCGTTAACGAAAACTACACCGCAAAATCCTGAATTCTGGCTTTGGGCGCATTTTTCTTAACAGAGGCAATGCCTTTTTGCATAGACGCTTTGCTCGAATAGGATTCACTTTTTCCGATAACCTGTTTATTGGCGGCCAGAAGAACAAAGTAAGGTTGCCCCTTCTTTGTTAGCTTCTGTTCAAAACGGGTCGCCTTGCGGCAGTTGTTACAGACTGCTTTGATTCCGTTTTTTGCGGCCGCTTTGGTTTTGTACGTTTGGCTTGTCAGAACCACTTTACCGTTGGCCGCTTTAAGGTTAAACGAGAACTTACCGCTTTTGCCCTTTTTCAACTCGAATTTACCAATCATAAGACCCCCTTTGGTTTGCGGTGGACGAATCATTACTACGCGCATTCGATATTTATTGCCCAGCGGTTGTTGGGCGATTCTAATGTCCACAATTTCTCACAAGATATTATTTGCGTATCACAACTTTGTCACAGGCTCAATAGGTATCATGCACGGCAGCAGGATAATCATATTTATCCAGAGAAGATTACGGTCAGTTTAAATCAACTAAATCCGATACATTAATTTCGAGCATTTTGACACTGGCCAGTATGCGGACGGTGTTGCGGGCAATGGCCGGAAAATCTTCTCCGATGCGATTGAGATCCGCGGCTGTTTTCTTCAGCAGCTGAATTTTGGCGTCGATTTCATTTAAATCTGTTTGCGGTACCATCGATTCTCCTCATTTTTATATTAATACGGTTATGCAGAAATCCCCAAATTAGTCTCTTTCAACCACAAAGAGCACGTAGGACCCGAAGAGGGGGTTTTAATTTATTCATCCTGCCTTTGTGATCTTCGTGATCTTCGTGGTGAGATCACTTTCGGACGTAAACGACTGGAACTTTCCAGACAACCGCGTTATTTTTTTTTGCGTAAATCTTTGAAACGCTTAGCCTTAACTTCATACCTGGGCAGGGTTTCGCAGCCGCAAATTTCAATATCATAGCGCAGGTTGGTCTTCAGTCTAAGCTGGTCCACCAGCTCGTTTTCAATAAGCGTGCATTGGTCCTCGGCCTGCGGCAACACCTCCACCCTGAGCCTAATCCTATCGGCATCCCCCGCTTTTTCCACGATGACCTCATATTCATCGCCTAAACCTCTGATGCTGCGTACAACCTCTTCTATAGCCGAAGGTGCCAGCAGTACCCCTTTGACCTTGGTAATATCATCAGCCCGGCCGACCACACCGCCTTTGATCAAACGCGAGGTTCGCCCGCAGGAACAGGGCTCAGCCGCCCATTCGATCACATCTTTGGAATCAAAACGCACGCAGGGCTGAGCAATGCGGTCCAGGGCGGTGATCACCATCTTGCCTCGGTGTCCGGGTTCTTCGATGATCTTGCCAGTTTCGACATCTTCGATTTCCACCAGAAACAATCCTTCGTTGACATGCATGCCGCCGGGCTGATCGGCGCACTCAAATGACCAGGCCCCAATTTCAGTTGCGCCCGCGTGATCGTATACTTTAGCCCCCCAGGCTTCCTCCAGGCGCTTTTTGGTGCTGGAGATGCTGGCACCGCATTCACCGGCACACGTAATTTTTTTGATTGGCAGTTTAGCAGGGTCGATACCCATTTTCAGGCGGGCGGTTTCGGCCATACCCAGAATATAGGTGTGGGTGCCCATCATCGCGGTCGCCTGCAATTCCTGGATCTTTAAAATCCGCGCCTTGGTATCCAGCACGCCTCCCGGAATCACCTCGCAGCCGATTTTTTCAGCAGCATAATGGCCGGCCCAGAAGGCCACGAATATATTATAGCCGAAAGGGATAAAAACCCGATCTTGCGGTCGGTATCCCTGGGCCCAGAGGATATACGACCAGCACTCCATCCACCATTCCCAATCCTGCCAGGTGTCGGGTTGATAGACGGGTTGGCCGGTGGTGCCGCTGGTCTGGCGAAAGATGGTGACCTCATCTAAAGGCACGCAGAGAGCTTCGCCGTAGGGAAAGGGTTCCTTGTGCTGGATGTCCCGCATCATTGATTTTTCCACTTTAGGAACCCGTTGAATATCCTCAAACGATTGGATGTCTTCCGGTTTTATGCCGGCATCATCATACAGGCGCCGGTGGAAGACGGAGTGTTCGCAGGCCCATCGAAAGATCTTTTTGAATTTGCTGAGTTGCAGCTGTTTGATTTTTTTGGGGCGGGAGCGTTTCCAGAACCGGATTCCAGTAAATTTGTTTAGAATTCATCACAACTCCTTGGTTACTGTAATACTTATGCTACCTTTAACTGAATCTGGCCCATTGCGGTGCCGGCTTCGATGTGGGTTTGCGCCCGTAAAAGATATCATCCATAAAGTAAAAGAGTCGGCGCGATAAGCGATTGCGACTGATCAGGGTCCGGATGATCTTGTGAGGAAAGGTGTTGGCATGGCTCCAGGGGCACACCCGCATACAGACATTGCAGTCGGTACCGACTTTACCCCAGTAGTCAAAACAGGTTTCGGCATTCAGCTTCCAGCGCAGGGTCCCGTTGACTTCCGTTGGATCAGCCAGCGGGATGGAGTTTGAAGGGCAGCAATTGGCACACTTTTTACACCTCTTGCAAAAGTCTTCAACACCGATATCAACAGGGCTGTCCACAACCAGCTCAAGATCGGTGGTAACAGCAGCCAACCTGACCCGTGGGCCAAAATCTTTGGTCATTAAGTAGCCCAGCCGGCCGGTTTCGCCCAGACCGGCATCAACGGCCAGCGGGACAAGAGCGGCATCATAGTGCCGCAGGTGGTTGGCGGTGGCCGAATAGCCCAAATTGGCTACATAGGCCGCCAACTGGGTGGCGATGAAGGCGCCCTGGGCATAATTACTCATACTGGCGATCACCGTCGGCGTGTGGGGTGCGGTGCCCACCAGTTCAAAAGCCATCTCTGTGGTGAAGACCACCGCATATGTATGGGTGGCTTCGATTTCTTTGCCCCAGTCCTCCCAGTTTTCACGAAAGATCTCTCCGCGTTTGGAATACAGCCACAGCGGATTGATCTTGGTAATTCCGACCTGCTTGGCGCCCAGATTCAGGGTATAGCCCTTGATACGTCTGCTGGCCTCCTGCGGGCTGATCTCAACCCGCTGTTCCTTAAATTCCGGGTGGGCAGCCGGTTGATATGTTTCCGATGCCGACAGATTCAGGGCGATACCCTGAGAGGACAGGGTCGCCGCAATATTGGGCCTGTCTTTGGGTTTATCGATGGCACCGGGTTGCCCTAAAGGCCCGCCCTTTTTTCTGCGGGCGGCATCCATCTTTTCATATTCAGGCCGCATGGCGTAATAGGCCCTGTATTGTTCTGACCCCGGCCGAATCGTACGATTTCTGGCAAATACGACATCCCTTTCATCAACCCTTTTTACATCACCGACAATGGCTCCGCGGGTCCCCTCAAGCGCCCTGGCATTTTGTCCAGTTTTGCGCATGAGCAATACACAAAGAACCACACCTGAAATCAATCCTAAAATCAGCAACAACCTGCCGGCCCCGGTGCTGAAAAAGCCAATGCGTTCAAGATATATTAGCGCCAACACCAGTCCCAGCATCAGGATGAACTGGAGGGTGCTAAAAAAGGCGGCCCGGTTTTCTTTTTCCCACACACAAGAAACACAATAAGCCAAACCGATAAAAGCCTGCACGCTGGCGCTCAGAAGCGCAACAAAAAATAGAAAATTCTCCATAAGGCAAGCCCTAAATTACCAGAAGGATTTCAAATTGTCTGCACAGGTTTTTGACTCACTAAAAGGCCGGCAAATTGCTCTGAAGAAACCACTTTCCCCGTTCTTCGTCATATTCCCATTTTTGGCGGTCAATTAGCGTTTTCACGGTCACATCTTTCATTCGGTAATACTGGAAATCGACAATTTGGATGATCTTCGATTTGTCCTCTGAAATAATCGTTTGTTTGACTTTGTAATTCGTAACTCTGACAGTGCGGTAGTCTTCAAAATCCGGCAACGGTTCGTCCCTTGCCGTTAGCTTTTTAAAGGCAAATGCGGCTTCGAATTCCCCCCATCGAATAGCCCGTATGTAAGCTCTGGAGGTTTCGTCAAATTGACTCATTTTTTCACCGGTCTGCATTGACGCGCATCCCATGATCAGCAGTATCAAAACAACACCTTTGACCGTAAATTTGCACATATCAGCTTCCTTTTTTAATTGTGTAACAATAATCACAGTAAGCCGCTCCTTCCATAACAGTCTGTGTTCTTTGCAAAGTTATTTTCTGGTTAAATCCTTTAATCAAGGCAAAGTCACGTGCACACGAAAAAGGCGCAAGAACCCGGGCTTCCACTTCCCTTCTGGTCAGCACGCCAATTTTTGCATTTAAATCATCCCCGCTAAAAACATTCACCGATCCAACTTGCCTGTTTGAAGGGTTTTCTGTATTCAAAAGAGACGGCGTCTGTCAAGGTGTTTTAGGGACTGATAAGATAAATTGCTAAAATTATTTCATTTTTACCCTTTAACCGTGTATAAGCCCATCTGAAATATATAAAAAGCTTGCTAAATGAAGCCGGGTTATTCTAAAACGCTTCTATTTCAGACAGATAAAGAAATGAACCTGGACGCGTTAAAACAGTAAAACGGAAAATAGTAAAATGAAGAAAGGAAGCTAAACATGCCCAAGCATATTGGAATTGTCGGTTGCAGTGCCGAGGGTGCTGCCCTGTGCTATCGCACAATATGTGGCGAGGCACAGCCTTTGTTGGGTGAGCATATGCATCCTGAGATCAGCATGCACACGCATCCGTTGGCAGAATACATGGTCCACATCCGCGCGGGCGACTGGGAAAAAGTTGCGGCGCTTATGCTTTCGTCAACTCAAAAGCTATCCCGGATCGGGGCCCAATTTGCAATTTGTCCGGACAACACCATTCACGAAGCGTTTGATTTTGTAATAGAGAAGTCACCTATTCCCTGGATTCACATTGCTGAATCTGTTGCTGATAAAGCGCGCACAGAAGGCTATAAACAGCTGGCTATATTGGGAACCAAATACCTCATGACGGGTCCGGTATATCCCGTCACGTTACAAAAATTTGATATTATCGGTCAAATACCCGCAGAAAACGATCGTGAGCACATCGATGAAATTATCTTCAAAGAGCTGGTCAACGGAGTTTTCACCGAGAAATCACGTCGCTATTTCAATGAGGTTATTGAAAAATTAAAAGGCCGCGGGTGTGAAGCAGCAATTCTGGGGTGCACGGAAATTCCATTGCTTGTTAATCCGGATGACTGTCCCCTGCCCGTGCTGGACTCCACTCGTTTGCTGGCCCGGGCCGCTATAGAAGGGGCCCTGGCATAAGGCCTGGAATTGAGAATCGCCGGCAGCGGCCAAGCGCCGCTGAATGACTAAAATGAATAGGGATACGCTGATGAAGAAATCCATTTTTAAAAACAGATTAAATTGGGTCATCGCAACAGGCGTCGTCTGCCTTCTGGGCGGTTGCGAATCTACTTACTACAAAACAATGGAGACTATAGGGTACCATAAACGGGATATCATGGTAGACCGCGTGCAGGATGCCCGTGATGCTCAGGAAGAAGCCAAGGATCAATTCGAATCCGCCCTGGAGAAATTCAGCACGGTTCTCAATTTTCAGGGCGGAGATCTGGAAGAAAAATATGATCAACTGAAAACCGAGTATGACGCCAGTGAAAAGAAAGCGCAGGCAGTGCGCCTTCGAATTGATGAAGTCGAGGATGTCGCCGAAGATCTGTTTGTTGAATGGCAGGAAGAATTAAATCAGTATACCAGCAGCAGCCTCCGAAAGTCCAGCAGCCGCAAGCTCGCAGAAACCAAGCGACAATATGCGAAATTGATCGGTGCCATGAAACGCGCCGAGCAAAAAATTGATCCGGTCCTCGATGCGTTTCGCGATCAGGTTCTGTATCTAAAGCATAATTTAAATGCCCGGGCCATCGCCTCATTGCAAAGCGAACTCGTCTCAATTGAATCCGATGTCGCCAAGTTGATCCGGGAAATGGAGGCTTCGATTAGGGAGGCTAATAGCTTCATTTCCTCTATGGAAAAAACTTGAAATACGTTTTAGTTTATCAAATTTTGAGATAGTTTTTTTATTCATATATACAAATAAATGCTTATGTTCTGCGATACCGATTGGGGTATTCTCAATACCTGGTAGTTCCATCGAATAAACTCTAAAATTTCTAAGTCGGTTTATACCTGAATTTTGCATAAAAATTACTGAGAAGTTGAGATTACATTTAATGAATGAATTTAAAAAATGTACATTTTGCGGTTATCGATGGCAAACGCGTGAAAATTTTTTACAAGATTCCACATTAGATTTGATTGGATATCAGGTTAGTTTTGATAATTTAAACCTGGGTTTCTTTTTATTCAATCACTTAACATGCGGCACGACCATCGGCCTTGCTGCGGGCCTTTTCAGCGACCTTTATGGGGGGCCGGTCTATAAACAGAGGCTCACGGGAACAGAAAAATGCCCCGAATATTGTCTGTATGAAAAACAACTTGAGCCCTGTCCGCAAAAATGCGAGTGCGCCTATGTCAGGGAAATCATTCAAACTGTCCGGCGATGGCGCAAAATTGGAAGAAAATTAAATGCTTGAATTCTTGAGTGCTGGAATTCTACTGGGATTGGCGGCAGGTTTCGCACCCGGTCCGCTGCTGGTACTGGTCATATCAGAAACGCTCAGGCACGACATTAAAGCCGGCCTGAAGGTATCGATTGCACCCCTGGTTACCGATATTCCCATTATTCTGATTTCTCTGCTGCTGTTAAACAGGCTGGCTGAGTTTAAATCCATATTAGGCTGCATTTCAATTTTTGGTGGCCTATTCATACTTTATCTGGGATATGAAAGTCTTAAAACCAGGGGCGTTGAATTAAATTTATCTTCAGTCAAAACCAGCTCTTTTAAAAAAGGGGTGATCACCAATGCCTTAAATCCCCATCCATATATTTTTTATATGACCGTGGGCACACCCATCATTTATAGAAGTATCAATCAAAATCTCCTGGCAACCGTATCATTTGTCGGCAGCTTTTTGCTTTTGCTGGTTGGCTCGAAAGTCGTCCTGGCGATGTTGGTTGAACGCTCGCGGGCATTTTTAAAAGGGCGCTTTTATATCCGGGTTATGCGAATACTGGGTGCTCTATTGTTAATTTTCTCGATGGTTCTTTTTCGAGATGGATTTGAGTTATTGGGCTGGTTGCAAATGTGGAACCATTAAAAAGGATGATGTTTGCATGTCTGAAACGTTTGAATATGCAATTGCACGAACACCGGCCAGAACCTTCGCTCGTGGCATAACGACGACAAATCTGGGTGCGCCCAATTATGATATAGTGTTAGAGCAGCACCATGCCTATATGGAAGCCCTGAAATCAATCGGGTTTACGGTCATAGAGCTCGATCCTCTGCCGGACTACCCGGATGCGCATTTTGTGGAAGATACTGCTGTAGTGACACCGGAAGTGGCAATTATCACCAATCCCGGTGCGCCGTCACGTCAGGGTGAGAAAAAATCGATAGCGGGCGTTCTTGAGCAGTACCGCCAAATCGAACACATTCAGGCGCCCGGCACGCTTGACGGCGGTGATGTCCTGATGCTCGGCAAGCATTTTTTGATCGGAATCTCAGAACGCACCAATCAGCAGGGCGCCGAACAAATAGGCCGCATTCTGGAAAAATACGGCAAAACCCATACAACCATTCCGGTTGACGCCGGTTTACATTTTAAATCCAGTGTCAACACTGTCGGCAACAACACCTTGGTTGTTACACAGGATTTTGTAAACCACGAGGCACTTAAAGCATACGATAAAATTGCAGTGGACCAAAAAGAGTCCTATGCGGCTAACACGCTCTGGATAAACGATCATTTGTTGGTACCCAAAGGGTTTCCGAATACAAATACAAAGCTTCAGGCCCTGGGATTGCCAATTGTCGAGCTGGATGTCAGCGAAATGCAAAAGATGGATGGGGGGTTGACCTGTCTGTCGATAAGATTCTAAAACTGATTTCAATACCGCCACCTCTTGCCCGAGGGCTGTGTTTCCCCGTCAAGCCGGGATTTCACATCTTTTTTATGTAAATTAAGGAGATCAATAATCCGCTTCAAAATACTCACAAAATCAAGTGAGCTAAAGTGGTTAAGGTTGAGAAATGGTAAGAATCCATTTAAATATTGCTCACGCAAAGCCGCTAAGCTGCAAAGAATGATAATTTAAATAATAAAAAAGCTCTTGGCGCCTTTGCGTCTTTGCGAGAGGCTTAAAACTTTATGTCACTAAGGCACTGTCAGAGTAACTGGTAAACTAAAACAGGAAGGAGATGACGTTGCTGCCTGAAAAACAAAAAGCCAATTACAGAGCGTTTTATGATTCAGCGCGCTATAATGACATTCTGGACCCCAAAACAACATTGATGCTCCACCTCGCGTCTGCGATGGCCATCGGGTGCTACCCGTGAATGCAGGAATACCTTGGCGTGGCCAGGGAAGAAGGGTTCAACGATGCGGAAATCGGAGCGGTCCTTTCCATTGTCATGGCCGTATCCGCCGGAAGGGTTCAGGCCCAATTCAAAGATGCAGGTAAAATTTATGAATGATATTCGTATCGAAGCCTGCCCGGTCAGCGCGCTGAGTGCGGATGCATTTGAAAGACACACGTGTTGGAATCGACTTAATGAGAATCGTAAGGCCATGGAATATTTTTCGGATTTACCGGAATCAACGCATGTTTGCGGCAAATGTGCCGCATTAATGCCGTGCAGCTTTCTAAATCCGGTCGCTAAGCCTTAATTAAAAGCGCCTATAAGAGAAGATGACGGCATTACAGAATGGATCCCGCAGCTTGAAAAAGAAGGAATAATGGGTTATGAAAGGCACAGTAAACAATTTATTATTGGTTTTTATTTGAAACTCAATATTCCAGGAGGAAAACAACTTCATGGGCAAAGGAGACAAACGAACAAAACGGGGGAAAGTTTTTAGCAAATCGTATGGCGTCAAAAGGCCGCGCAAGAAAAAGAAAAAATCCGAACAGAAGGAAAAATAAAATCCGAATCCGATCTTATCCTTCCCAACGATAAGCCCAGGGGATGGAATGGTGCCGCTGGAAATTTGAAGCTGTGGCGGGCATTTTCTCACGGGAGCCGACAATCAGCCAGCCATTCGGCGTCAGGGCTTTGACAACCCTGCTCAACCCCTCTTCCTTGAGGGACTCGTTATAGTAAGTTAACAGATTGTTTCTTAAAAAAATGATATTAAAGCCAGAACCGGGCAGCTCTGCGAAAATATCCTGAACCTTCCAATCAATGTCCGCTTTAACAAACGCCTTGACATCAAATCGATGACCGTTTCTGCGGATATCAAAATAGTGTTCTCGCATTTCCGGGGGAACTTCTTTTAAGCTGCTTGTGGCATACACCCCTGCCCTGGCCTTGTCGATATAGCCGGAATGTTTGTCGGTGCCGGTCATTTCAAGTACAGGCAGATGCGTATATGTTTGCCTTAAGCGGTCCCAGATAATCTTTAAACTGTAGACTTCTTCGCCACGCGCACAACCGACCGACCATATACGCAACCGTCTCAGCTGTGTTTTGATTAGGCCGGGTAAAATATCTTGCTCCAGGCCAACCCAAAGTTTGCGGTCGCGAAAAAACCGGCTGATGGAAACCGTCATCCGCAGCATACATTCCTGCCGCACGGCATCGTTTTGAGTGATCAAATCCAAGTAGGCCTGAAAGCCGGGGCAATTTAATTCCTGCATATGTCGAGATAGACGCTTTTTAACACCTTTTCTAACCTTGCGATACCCTGACCATGCAAGATTAAACCCATCCAGCAGTTTTTGAAATTGATCGTCGTGCATAGCGCTAAATTTAAGATGACTCTGACGCTTATTCAAGAAAAAAGCTCAATCTTGGAGTGATGGAGAGTTGGAAGATTGGAGTACTGGAGTTTGGGCGCCATGCGACACTAAAAATCGTAATTATATATACAGGGCGGCCTGGCGCTGCGGGTTTAAAAGACCTTGCATCAAAACGCTGATCCCGGTAATACGTATTCGTAGCTTTTAAGTTACAGTAACCTTTTACCGTATTAAGGATCAAAAAGCCATGAATTTCATCGGCGTGGACGGCTGCAAAAAAGGGTGGTTTGCGGTAACGCTCGACTCGGAAGGTAGCTGGCAAATCTATCTTTACAAAACCATTGAAAATCTTTGGAATACATCAAATTTAGCGTCGATGATCTTTATTGACATACCGATTGGCCTGCCGAATTCCAACAGGCGCGTCTGTGACCGGGAAACACGCAAACTATTGGGGCGAAGAGGTTCCAGCGTTTTTGCGGTACCCTGCCGCAAGGCGCTGCAAGCGAAAAGCTACCACCAAGCGTGCCAGATAAACAAGCAGGTAACGGGGGCTAAGCTTTCTATTCAGACCTGGAATATTTTCGCTAAAATCAAAGAAGTCGATACCTGGTTGCAAAATGCCCGAGAGGCGCAGTCAAAGGTTCGTGAATCTCATCCCGAGCTCTGTTTCTGGGCATTGGCGGGCGCTCGTGCCATGGCGTATCCCAAGAAAACCGCACAGGGCTTTGCGGAACGCTATTCGATAATGCTAAAAAACTACTCACAAACTGAAGCCATTGTCGAGCAGGCTCTGAATCAGTTTCGGCGCAATGCGTTAGCACGTGATGATATTCTGGATGCGCTTGCGTTGGCTGTTTCTGCCAAGCTTGGTTTAAAATCGATCAGGACCGTCCCCTACAATCCACCCAGGGACAAAAAGGGGCTTCCGATGGAGATTGTATATGCTGTACCGGAGTGTGAGGTTGCAGGATGAAGCCTAAATCTCCAGTGAGAAACTACCCTATCGAATGGTTTCGTGTATTTGCCATGCTCATCGTGTTCCTATTTGGACTCAAACCAAAGACTTAACAGCTAAGAATGGAGACCGACGATGGATCAAACGGTAAGAAATGCAATTTATAGCGCAGTCAAAAATGAGCCTTTTGCAAAAGCAATGAAGATCAGCCTGAAGGAATTGGAACTGGGTTATTCAGCAGTAGAAATGATATTTGACCCGGCCAGCATGAACAACATCTATGCGCGCGCCCATGGCGGTGCTTTGTTTGCGCTAATCGACGAGGCCTTTGAAACCGCAGGCCAGACCGACGGCACCATCGCGGTAGCTTTGAATGTGAATGTGACCTACGTTTCCAGCCCTGAGCCAGGCGTCAAACTGCGCGCGGAGGCGAAACGGGTCAGCCAGACCAAAAAAACGGTCGGCTATGACATCCGCGTCAGTGCCGAAGACGGCAATTTAATTGCCACCTGCTCCGCCCTGGCCTACCGCACAGGTAAACCGATTCCATTTCTATAGCAAATATCAGGAATTTAGTGATCGAACTATTCTAAATTTGTGTTTTGAATTCTTTTATGTCGTATACTATTGAGTTTTGCATTATCTTTGAAATATTTGACAATCTCTAATCTGTCTCCTAGCTTAATTTATATTTTTTTCCAATTAAATTTTTGTGTCGCAACTTATCCTAAGGAAATATTGAGGGTAAATTTATGAATACTTCCAAATCACCTGAGCATTTAATACAACAGGTTGAGTCACTGAAAAAAACACTCAAGGAATGCAAAAAAGCTAAAAAACTATTGCAGTACAACGAATTGAAATATCGCAACTTGGTTGAGAGCGCCAATGAAGCCATATTGGTGGCTCAAAATGGAATTTTTCGATATGCAAACCCTAAAGCCGAAGAGCTTTTTGGATATTCACATAAGGAAATAGCTTCAAAACCATTGTCAACTTTTGTTCATAAAAAAGACCGTGAAATGGTGATGCAACGCCATGAAAAGAGAAGTAAAAATGAAAGCCTACCTGAAGTGTATTCCTTTCGAATTGTTAATAAAAATGGTGCGACAATATGGATAGAGTTGAAAGTGAAATTGTTTACATGGAATAACCAACCCGCTACGTTGTGTTTTATGACAGATATTAGGAAACGGAAACAAGCTGAAGAGAAATACAATCGCGTTCTTGAAAGTAGATTTGAAGGATTCGTGCTGCTGGATAACAATCGTTTTATAATCGAAGTGAATAAGGCCTTATTGAAAATTTCAGGTTATAACCGTAATGACTTTATCGGTCATTTAATTGACAAATTTTACGATAAAACCTCCGTTGATTTTTATTCCGCAAGCCCCGATCATTTTAGCTTTGAAGCTTTATTTCGCGCCAGTGATGGTCGTGGGATTCCAATGCTTTTTAGTCGAAGCACACTAAAAGATGCAAACGACAAAATTACGGGCTTCATGTATTTTCTTACGGATCTAACCGATTTAAAAGCCACTCAGGAAGATCTTAAAAGGGCAGAACAACAATACCGCGGCATGTATCAAAACGCTGTACAGGGTATGTTTCAAAGCAAGCTGTCCGGTGAGCTTATTCGAGTAAATCCGGCCTATGCCCGTATCCTGGGATATGATTCTGTTGATGAGGTGCTTTCTCTTACGGAGGGTGCCAATAAGTTTTATTTTACTTCTGAGGACCGTGTCAGGATGATCCGAGCAGTGCAAATGAAAGGCGCTGTTGTAAATCATGAATTGCGGCTTAAGCGCAAAGATGGGAAGCCGGTATGGATATTGGCGAATATTAGATATGTCGAGAATGATAAGGCAGGTGCAATTCTCGAAGGAATTTTAGTCGACAACACGAAAAAAAAGGCTTTGGAAAAAGAGCTCAGGCGCGATCGAAAAAAATTCCGTAACCTTTCTATCCACAATAATTTAACCGGGCTCTATAACACGCGATACCTTTATCAAACATTGGATAAATTAATCGAAGAAAGTAACCTGGCCCGAACGCCATTTTCTTTAGTTTTTATGGACATGGATAACTTTAAGCGAGTGGTTGACACCTATGGCCACCTGAACGGAAGCCAAGCACTCAAAGAAGTAGCAATTACAATCAAAAGCTGCATAAAGAGACCTTGCTTTGGTGTTGCCTACGGAGGTGACGAGTTTGTAATCGTGCTTCCCGGGTTTGGCAAGGTTAAGGCCACAGAAAAAATTGAACAAATTCGAGTGCAGATGAAGCAAACAACATACTTATCCAAAGCCGGTCACACAGTTCATCTTGGGGCAAGTTTTGGGATAGCAACATTTCCTGATGACACAGACAACCGGGAGGGCCTATTGGCTCTCGCTGATCAGGCTATGTTTCATATTAAGCAGACAGGCAAGGGTTTAATCGGTACTACTAATTCGTAATCTTTAGCAAAGCCAGTTGTAATTTTCAGCTTATCAAGACAATTCTAAAATGTGTGCGCATCACGAAATTTAAACTTTTTGATTAGCCCAAAAATTAAGGACTAGCATATGAAATGTAAAAAAAAATATTTGAGGTCTCTATACATGAATAAGTTGATATAGTTATAAAATATCTGACAGTCTGTATAAAATTGTACACAGTTTTATTTTAAATCTCAACCTTCGCATGCTTAACATTCTGAATTATCAATAAAAAATTTTGAAAAACAATGGTATAAGTTTTGCAGATTGTAAGTGGATAGTATCATTTATAAATGAATTTTTGCAGCCATATCTTGAATTCTGCTTGCCTCATGTATCAAAAAAACTTACAGAGTTATATTGAGGGAAATTTGCTTTATGTTAAATCAAAAGCAATTAAATGGTCTAAATAATATTTTGAGACAAAACCTGATTGATAAGGGAGTAAGTTGTGCTTTATTAATTGATATGGCTGGAAATATCGTTGCTAGTTTGGACGATGGCAGATCACATCCGGATACTTACTCATTGGCCTGCCTGGCAGCTGGCAATTTCGGTGCTGTAAAAGCGATGGCCGATATCGTTGGAGAAGGAGATTTTTGCCTGTTGTTCAATAAGGGAAAAAATGTGAATATACATTATAAAACCATTGCATCTAAATATCTGTTAATTAACATTTTCAATAAGGATTTATCTTTAGGTTTCCTTCGGTTGAAAGTGGCCGAAACGGTTAAAAAAGTGCACGATGTCTTACGCATTCCTTTTGAAGAAGAAATTCGTAGTATTGTTTTTAATCTATCCCAACAACCTTTGACTATTTAATAAAATTTCCACTATTCTTAATCTTCAAATTGATACACGCTATATCCCATAGTCATCCTCCTCCAATTCTTATCTTTTTGATCATTTAGGTATATTAATTATTTTTTTGACTTAAAAGATAAAATCTTTTGGTTTTCTTGTAAGATAGGCAATCTTGTGCCCTATTTCATGAAGTACATTTGAAAACTCACACCAAATAGGATTGACACCCCCATAAGAAATGAATAGTTTCAAAATAAAGATTCAAACTAACTTTCAGGCACCATGGAGGTGATGAAATGAAGACCGGGCTAATGCAAAGATTGGATCAGACAGGTGTAGTTTGTGCAGAAGGATATCTCTTCGAAATGGAGAGACGTGGCTATTTGACAGCCGGTGAATTTGTTCCGGAGGTGGCGTTGGAAAATCCAGAGGCCTTGAAATCACTCCACAAGGATTTTCAGCATGCGGGATCGGACGTATTGGTGGCCTTCACATATAATGGACACCGCGAAAAAATGCGCATTATCGGCAAAGAGGACCTATTGGAACCACTGAATCGTGCTGCACTGCAAATTGCCAATGAAGTAGCTGTTGATGTCCCCGAGGATTACGAACCGAGTCTCGTTGCCGGCAACATTTCCAATTCCAATATCTGGAATCCAAATGACTCCAGGAGCCAGATGGAAGTCCGTAAAATGTTTTCAGAAATGGTCGAATGGGCCGTGGATGAAGGGGTGGACTATTTCATCGGTGAAACCTTTTATTTTGCCGAAGAAGCTTTTACCGCTTTGGAGGTCATTCAGAAATCGAAGAAACCAGCGGTTATCACCATTGCCCCCATGGGTGAAAATATTCTCAGAGATCAATGGGACATCATCGACACTTGTAAGGAGCTTGTGCAACGAGGTGCAGACGTAGTGGGCATGAACTGTTTTCGCGGACCTAGTACCATGATGCCGTATATTACAAAAATCAGGGAATCAGTGTCAGGCCACGTGGCCGCACTGCCGATACCTTACCGCACAACCGATCGGCAGCCAACTTTTTTCAACCTTGACGATACCTGTGGATGTACTGTGCCGTCACCACACGGGAGGACCTTCCCAACTGCTTTGGATCCGCTTTACTGTAACCGCTATGAAATCAAGAAATTCGCCGAAGATGCCTGGAGTAACAATATTCGTTATCTGGGAGTATGCTGTGGTGCCGCACCTATTCACATCCGGGAAGTAGCGGAGGTAATGGGCAGAACACCTCTAGCCAGCCGATACTCGGAAAACATGCAAAAGCATTTTATGTACGGCACGGACGAAAGTCTTCCAGAGCATATTACTAGTTACGGTGATCAGGCTTAAATTATCCACGCAGAATACTTGAACCATTGAACTATCATGGGTTCCTCCTGGAGATAGTGTATCTAAATTCCTGTACTGTCGCCAACATAGGCAAACATTGGAAAAACCCAAAAACATATGATACTCTAAAAATATGTTCAATTTTGGCAAAATACAGATTATCTCAAAGACTGTCGAAAAACCCTAAAGTTGTAATTTTGATGTTTGTAGTTTATTGATTTTATTTTGTGCGAAACTTCTAAAATTGTTATGTTTGAACTTTTTCGACAGTCTCTGGAGGCGTATGGCAATGACGCCAAACGATCTCATCTGCGACCTTCTACGACCGTATACCGGGTTTCGCCGCACAGCTCGGCAC
>Ga0265303_10000376_pt1 | contig 24697 bp, 22 predicted proteins | sample Helome_2_FD_192494 | JGI IMG/M metagenome (GOLD analysis project Ga0265303, IMG submission 192494) | Marine sediment microbial communities from subtidal zone of North Sea - Hel_20160317 (Illumina Assembly) | ecosystem: Environmental > Aquatic > Marine > Subtidal zone > Sediment ... | reverse complement strand
AGGAATTTCAATTGGGGCGTCCCGCATGGAATTCGAATATGAAATTCCCCGTCAGGATGCCGATGCATTGCTCGATATCTGTGAGAAACCACTAATCGAGAAAAACCGATATAAGGTGGAGAATGGCGGTTTTGTTTGGGAAGTTGATGAATTTTTTGGGGAAAACCAGGGGTTGATTGTCGCTGAATTGGAACTGGAGAACGAAGATCAATATTTCCCCCGGCCGGGTTGGATTGGAGAAGAGGTGACCGGCGATCCACGCTATTTCAATTCTAACCTGGTCAAAAATCCATATACAAAATGGTAAATGCCCGTCGTTGCATTTTAATTTCTTCCAGGGAAAAGAAATAGCGAGATTTTTCGTTTACAACCATATTTTTCGTAATTAACGTAAATAGCAAACAGAATAATATCAAATTTAATGCGCCTGGAAGCACTAGCGCAACAAAGGAGAAAAATATGGCAAAAAAGACAAAAGAGCTTTGTAAATGGAAAAAAGAAGATATATCCAAAAAACTTGATAAATTCAGTGATATTGTCAGAGATCCCAGCTTCGTGTGCACAAAGTGCGGAAGAGTGGCTGACAAAAAAAAGTGGTTGCATAAACCAGTTGCCTTAAAGTAATAACCTAATTGCGCCTTTCTCAATTCGGCCTTATCTGTTTGGCATTATCGTTTGTCAGCCTGACAATAATCGATTTGAAGGTGATAGCCTTGCAATTAACGCATGACAAATAACTCTAAATGGTGGATTTTCGTTTATCTCCTATTGGTGGTAAAAAATGAAAGGCCTCTATCTGGTCCGGCATGCCAAATCAAGTTGGAAAAATCCCAACCTGGATGATTTTGAAAGACCCCTGAACAAACGCGGGCGTAAAAACGCTCCCTTCATGGGCAAAGTTCTAAAAAAATTGAAAGTGGCACCGGACCTCGTCATATCCAGCCCGGCGAACAGAGCGGCCACGACCGCACGGATTATTGCCGCCGCAATCAATTTCCCCCTTGAAAATATTCGATACAGCGAGACCATTTATGAATTCAGTGAAAATGCCTTAATTCATGTTGTTCAACAAATTGATGCTGCCGTGAATAAGGCCATGATCGTCGGTCATAACCCGGCTATCAATGGGTTGGTCAATTACATCGGTGATCAGCCTATCGGCAATATCCCAACCTGCGGCGTATATTGCGTGAGGCTAGATATTGCATCCTGGACCAAAATTAGTGAACATTGCGGCAAATTGGAATTCTTTGAGTATCCCAAGAAGCATGCTTCATGATTCTCAATGCACCGGTTCAATGATTGCACCGGCAACCTTAGAAAAAGAGGAGGACACCATGGCAGAAAAAAAAGAGGCGGAAAAGAAAGAGACGAAAATCAAACCTGAGGAAACCGAAGCAAAGTTAGCAACGCAAAAGAAGAAGGCCAAAAAAGAAGAGAAGAAAGAAAAAAAGGGCAAAAAAGAAAAGGCTAAGAAAAAAGAAAAGGCTAAGAAAAAAGAAAAAGCCAAGAAAAAAGAAAAAGCCAAGAAAAAAGAAAAAGCCAAGAAAAAAGAAAAAGCCAAGAAAAAAGAAAAAAAAGGGGGAAAGGGAAAGGCCAAAAAAAAAGAAAAAAAGAAAGGCCAAAAGGGGGGTAAAAAGAAATAGAGCCATCATCCGCCCTAAAAACACAGCAGCCGGATAATACATAATGCCACGCCTAAAGCAATTCATATCTGGAACACCACTCGTCGTAAAGTCATCGGCGTGTTCCACGTGACCTGTTAGCGGTTGTTTCCCGCGGACACAAAATTCAAGGCAATTCGGCCCGTTCGGCTGGATTGCCTTTTTTCTTCGGCAGATTGAGCGGAAAGTATTTCCTGATGCTTAGGATTGCATCCAGCAAAATTACAAAATAACGAAACCAAAAACCTGGAAAGAACATAATCCCTGCATTTTTAGGAGGATTAAAAATGGCCAAAAAGCCGGACAAAACCACCTTGTTGGTTGCAGTAGATTTTAGCCCCTTTTCGGAAGAAGCCCTGTTTTTTGCCAGCAAACTGGCAGAAAAACTAAAGGCACAGCTTCTGGTTCTCCATGTTATCCATGATCCCGCTGAAGCACCGGGGTTTTATGCTCAAAAAGGAAAAAAGAAAAAATACCTCAAATCCATGGAAGAAACCGCCGAAGAAATGATGGAAGAATTTCTTCTAAAAATGCGTGCGACGTATCCCGATCAGGTGCCGATTAAAAAAGCCAAATCGCTTTTAGTGGTCGGCACACCGGTGACGAGGATTGTGGAAGTCGCTGAAAAGAAACAGGTCGAGATGATTATCATCGGAAGTCACGGTCGGACCGGGCTGGCCCATTTGCTGGTTGGTTCAAAGGTCCAGCGGGTGATACAACTGTCGCCCGTCCCCGTAACGGTCGTCAAAACTCCCGGAAAATAGTAAATATTGGCAATCCGGTATCAAGGAGATATCAAATGAAATCGATCGATTCTCGTCGTGTACTTTTACCGGGATTCACAGGATTTATTTTTCTAATGTTGCTCTCACCCCTGCCTGCCCAGGCCGGGGCTGCTTCAGAATCAAAAGAAATTAGCTGGTTTTTTCTGTTTGTCGGGCTGCTCGGAGGGTTGTCCCTATTTCTTTATGGAATGGAAAGAATGAGTGACGCCTTAAAAAATGTGGCCGGGGAAAAAATGAAGGATATCCTTGGGATGTTGTCAAACAACCGTTTCATGGGAATGATAACGGGAGCGATAGTGACGGCCGTTATTCAGTCCAGTTCGGTCACCACGGTTATGCTGGTCGGTTTTGTAACCGCCGGTTTGATGTCCCTTTCGCAAACCATCGGCGTGATTATGGGCTCCAACATCGGCACCACCATCACGGCCCAGATCGTGGCATTTAAGGTGACCAAATATGCCCTGCTGCTGGTGGCCATCGGCTTTGGAATGCTTTTTTCCTCAAAAAAAGAAAAAATCCAGCAATACGGATATATGATCATGGGGTTGGGAATGATCTTTTTTGGCATGGGGGTGATGAGCGACGCCATGAAACCGCTAAGGGCCTACCAGCCTTTTCTCGATCTGATGACCCAAATGTCCAACCCGGTGTTGGGTATTTTGGTCGCGGCCCTTTTTACGGCCTTGATCCAATCCAGTTCAGCCACCACGGGGGTGATCATCGTCCTGGCGATGCAGGGGTTGATTAGCCTGCAGGCGGGAATCGCCCTGTCATTTGGCGCCAATATCGGAACCTGTGTGACGGCCCTTCTAGCCTCGATCGGCAAACCGCGTGAGGCGCTGCGCGTATCCATCGTGCATGTGCTGTTTAATGTGGTCGGCGTTATGATTTTTTTGCCCTTTATCGGACCCTTTTCCAGGTTCGTCGTTTCCATCTCCCCCTCCCCCGCCGAAGGATTGACCAGCCTGCAGGCCGCTGCCTCGGTACTGCCGCGCCAGGTCGCCAACGCCCACACCATTTTCAATGCTACCTGCGCCCTTGTTTTTCTTCCGTCTGTCACTTTTTTTGCCCGAATCGTCTACCGCCTGGTGCCGGATAAACCCCTGCCGGAAGTAGAAGAAATTCAACCAAAATATTTAAGTGACATGCTGCTTCATACACCCAGTCTGGCCCTGGATGCCGCCCGGCATGAAATCAAACGGATGGGAAAACGGGTGGATCGAATGAGTACCGCCATGATGCCGGCCGTGCTGACCGGAAACAGGGAATCCCTGCAGGCCCTGCGGGAGATGGATGAGGAGGTCGATGTTCTCTACAAGCACATTGTCAATTATCTGGCAGACGTCAGCAAGCTGCAACTGAATGAATACCAGACTCAAAAAATGATAAACCTCATGGGAGCCGTCAATGACCTGGAACAAATTGGCGATGTGATCGAAGTCGGTCTGGTGGACCTGGGAGAAAAACGTGTCAAAAAAGGGTTCAAGATAAGCGAAGCGACTCAGAAGGTCATCAACACAGTTCATGTTGTTGTATCCGATTCGCTCAAAGCCGCCGTGCGGGCGGTTGTCGAAGAAGACACGGATTTTGCCGCGCGCGTCATCGCCATGAAATCAGATATGAACCGTCTGGTAGCGCAGGCCAACTTACATCAGGCTAAGCGGCTCGTCTCCGAAGATTCCGGAAAATTTGAGGCCTACAGCGTGGAAGTGGACATTATCGAAAAGCTCAAACGGATTTACTATTACGCCAAACGGATGGCCAAAACAGTCGTTGAAACAGAGGAAGAAAAGGCGGCTATGGAGCAGGCAGCCTGAAGTATAAACGAATGATTGGAATTTATTTGAAATTTGGTGCTTGTAATTTGGTATTTCCGGTTTATCCGGGTCAGGGTTATATTTTCCCTTTGATTTCTTCGATCGTGAGCAATCCAACCAGCTGGTCATTCTCCAGCACCGGCAGGTGGCGGATGCGCTTTTTCGTCATCAATGACAGACACTTGCCCACTTTCTGGTCAGGGCTGACGTGAATGACATCTGAGGTCATTATCTCCCGAACCGGGGTTTCCTTGGAGCTTTTGCCCTTGAGGATCACCTTGCGGGCGTAGTCCCGCTCGGAAATAATTCCCACCATTTTGCCGTTTTCAACCACCACAAGAGCGCCGATCTCTTTTTTCGCCATCAGTGCTAGGGCATTGTAGACTGTCTCATCCGGCGAGACGGTATCTACATCGCCTCCAATGGAATTTAACAGCTTTTGAACCTGCATTATGTGCTATTCCTTTCGCCGGGTGGCGTTTTTGCGCATACCGATTATTTTCAAAGAGGCGTTCATCAATGACTCACGGGCTCAAAAATTTCGTAAAAGGTTTTTTCTCCGATCAGTGAATCGACCCGGCCCTGAAGGTCCCTTCTTTCTTTACTCTGCAACCATTTGTTCCAATCGTCAACTGTCTTCCACTTACTTACGACCATGTAGTCTTCGGGATCATCAAGGCTCCTTAATGTCTCGCCGGAAACATAGCCGGGTTGTTTTTTTGCGAGAGATCGCAGCTCAGTTAGAAGCGGGAAGAGTGCCTCGGGCTTATCAGTCTGCCATTTGCGTTTAATTATAACTTGAATCGGCATATCGTCCTCCTTATTTCTTATCACGGTCGAATAATTTTGAATTGCATATCCAAACCGTGCAGATTAGCCTGAATTACCCCGGTAATTCCACGCCCGTCATTAAATGATCTTCCATAAATCTGATTTCATCAATGCCCGATACCACGACCTCAGGATCGATCTCGATTTCCTCTACTGGAATTTTGCCCTTATACTTGACTTGGGACAGAATATGTTTGATGCAGTTGAGTCTGGCCTTTTTCTTGTTGTCGGAACGGATAATGGTCCATGGACAAATGGTTCGGTTCGTTTCATTGAGCATCTGGAATTTTCTTACCGTATAATCATCCCACCTTTCTTGAGCCTCTCTGTCAACCGGAGAGATTTTATATTGTTTCAAAGGATCCGTTTCTCTGGAATCAAACCGGCGCAGCTGTTCCTCTTTTGAAACAGAGAAAAAGAACTTAAACAAAATAATTCCGTTCTTGACCAGCATGGACTCAAGCATCGGTGTGTCTTTTAAGAAGCGCTTATTCTCCTCATCGGTGCAGAAACCCATCGTCGGTTCAACCATGGCACGATTGTACCAGCTGCGGTCAAAAAGTACGATCTCCCCTCCAGACGGGAGCTGTTGAATATATCTTTGGAAATACCACTGCGTCCGTTCCCTGTCGCTGGGTTTTAGAAGCGCCACAACCCGGGCACCCCTTGGATTCAAATGTTCAATAATCCTTTTTATCGTCCCGCCCTTGCCGGCGGCATCCCTCCCTTCAAATAACATCATTACACGCTGATCGTTGGCAATGACATGTTTTTGCCATTTCAAAAGCTCTATTTGCAGATGATGCAACTGCTGTTCGTATGCGAGGGTGAATTTTTTGACCCAAACGGCCTGGCGTTTTTTTGTTTTTTTCTTATCTAAATTTTTTAAGCTGGTGTGTTCGGATAACTTGCGCTTCAGTTTTTTGCCTTTTTTCGCTGGCTTCTTTTCTTTTTTGACTGCTTTTTCATCTTTAATCGCAACTTTTTCATCCTTGATTGCAATGGGTTCAGTTGCCTTCGCTGCTAAAGCCTTGGATTTCTTTTTATTTTTTTTATTCTGCGGTTTTTTTTTCGCCATCTTTTGCCCCTCCGGTTTATCGATTAACGAAGAAAACACAATCTATGAAATATAGAATATTTTTCCCGGCCCCAAAAATATCAGCAATCATACCAGGGATTTGCCATATTTTTTACGCTGTTTTTTCATTATTTTTAATTCCCGGTCGCCGGGGATAACAATATCCGGATCCAGCTTAAAATCCAGTGTGCGGTTTCTTCCCTTATAGCGCACCAAACTCAGGATAAGCTTCATGGTTTCTCGCCGGGCCAGATGTTTGTCATCCGACCGAATGACCCACCAGGGCGATTTTTTCGTATGGGTCCTTTTGAGCAAATTGAATTTTTTCGCGGTAAATTCATCCCACAATTCCTGGGCCTGCAGGTCCACTTCGGACAATTTCCACTGCCGCAAGGGATCGTTCTTGCGCCGTTCAAAGCGCCGGGCCTGTTCTTTTTTGCTGACCGAAAAATAAAGTTTAACCAATATGGTCTTGCCGGCGTCTTCGAGAAAATTTTGTTCGTAGGTGTTCACTTTTTTCATAAAGCGGTTATATTGGTTTCGGGTACAGAATCCCATCACCGGTTCCACCAGGGCACGATTGTACCAGCTTCTGTCAAACAGGACGATCTCTCCGGCGCGCGGAAAGTGTTCGATATAACGTTTGATATGAAGTTCTGTTTTCTGGTGCTCACTGGGTTTGCCCAGGGCCACCACGTGATATCTTTTTTCATTCATATAGCGCGTCAGGCGGCGAATGGTTCCGCCTTTTCCAGAAGCATCCCGGCCATCGAACAGGATGACCGCCTTTTTCCCGGTCCGTTCCAGATGGCGCTGCATTCTGATCAGCTCCGCCTGGTAGGGTTTCAATTCCTCTGCATTGTAAAATTTCTCTAATACCGCCTGGACAATTTCTTTCTTATCTTTTTTTTTGAGAACCTTCATTACCTTACGAAAACGTTTGTCGGGCGCGATACAGGTGAGGTCCGATTCGACTTTTTTCATCACCTCTCTGATTTGCGCCGCAGAACCGGGCATTCGATCTTCTGAATCTTCAGACTTCGCTTTTTGGGCCCCCGGGGTTTTCATAATAATTCCAAATTTTTTCCGTATCCGTATGTATTTTTATCGAAAATATTCTTTGACCGTTGCTGGTTTAATTTAGTTTTTTTCCGATTCGAAACATTTTGGCATAAATTTCCGGCAGTCGCTGATCTCTGAGACCTTCGACAGCTTTTTCCACCGGATAGGGGATGCGAAAATGTTCCACGGCTACATTTCCAGAGGTAATATTAAGAATGGCAAACGATGCCCGTGGGTCTCCATCGAACATGCGTCCCACACTGCCGGGATTGATGAAATGAATCCCATCGACGATTTTATAATACGGCACATGAGAATGGCCCATTATTTGAACCTGATAAGGAGAGTCCTTGGCCAGTTGTTGGAAACGGCTTTCAGGGGCAGAAGGAAACAGCTCCTCATCCGGGTCATCGAGGGTGCCATGAAATAATCCGATGCGGATTTTGCCTACCGTAAAATCCGTTTGCTTGGGTAAGGATTTCAGATAGGTGCTATTTTTAGAAAGCAAGTTTTCAGATGTCCAAAAGTACATGACCCGCTTTTCTTTTTTTTTGGGTCTCTTTAATTTCTTACCCTTTAGGATTCTTAAAATGCGCAGATCGGTATTGCCCAGTATGCAAACGGTTTTTTTTCTTTTACGAAACCAGTGGATCGTTTGGTTGGGAAAAGTACTGTAAACCGTAAAATCACCGGTATTAATAATTCGGTCGAATCGTTCCGGTCTGATATACTTCTCGATGGCATTTAAAGCCGGAAAATTGGCATGAATATCGCCTAATAAAAGTAATTTCTTCATGAACGAAATTATTCGTCGCGGTTCGTTTAGCCCCGTTTTGCCCTGATGTGAAAGGCTCTTATGGAGTCGGATCGCAGCAGCAGTTGTACCGGAAAGAGACGGATTTCGAAGAGTCAAAACCAGTTGGCCGCGGACGTTGCCTACTTCGAGAAGTTCGCATCCCGGAGCATTTTAGAAAACGACTGAATTTCCTGAGACAATGCCGTGTAAATTTTCTTTTTTGGCTTTTTGCCGACATTTTTTATCGTGGCAATCAGCGCATCGGCTCTTTTGATGATTTTTTTCCTGGCCTTCTTGGGAAGGTTGGTTTCCAGGTTATCCAGTTGATTGAGATGCCGTTTAAGTGTTTTGGATCTTTTTTTAAGATCGACATATAATTCCAGATACTTCTTCTTCCCCAGCGGTTTTAATTTTTCATTTGCCTGCTTTAACCGTTTGTTTAGAATTTTTATCTGTTTTGGTAAATTCTGATCGATCTTCGCTTTTTTCTTAGTTTTGGTGGGCTTGGTCTTGGCAGATATCTTTTCAGGCGAGGGTTGATAAACTTCCGTTACGGCTTCCTTGATCAGCTTTGCATAATGTTCACCAATGGTTTCAATCCGGGCCAGTTTTTGCAGCGGTATTTCATGAAGCTTCTTGAGGGTGGTGATGCCGGAATCGTTGAGCACTTTCATACGCGCAGCACCGATATGTTTCACATGCGTGAGATTGTCCGCTTTCATGATCATCTCCTTTTTGATGGGCTATGCTCGCCTGAGAAATAGCAGTGTTTTCATATCGAATTCTTTTAGTCTTCTTCCGGCAATCTCACCACCAAAACTGGTTTTTTAGAACGCCGCAGCACCCGTCGTGCCGTGCTCCCCATCATGGCATCCACCAGGGTTCCGTGTCCGTGGGTTCCCATCACGATCAGATCGCAGTTCTTTTCTGCTGAATACTTTAAAATCTCCTCCACCGGATTGCCCCTGACGACAATAATGTCATCGGTGACAAAGCCCTCGCCTTCCCGGCTTTCCTTCACATTCTCACTGAATTGATGCAACGCATCCTTGATGGCCACATGGTCGCGTCTTTTGCCGATAATGGCATCCTTGGCTTCCTGAACATTCTGCGCTTTAATTTCTTCCCAGAGCTCTTCACTGATATATCCGATGACGTTTTTGTCTAAAAGATTCGGAATTTCGGACAGTACATGGATAAAGGCGATGGATGCGCCATATAGATCGGCCAGGCTGACCGCGTAGGCAAACGCATAGCGTGCATTTTCAGACAGATCGGTTGCATAAAGAATTTTTTTAACGTCTACTTTTGGAAGATCCATTTTTCGGCCTCTTGTTGGTAATTAAATTAGTGCTTTGAAACGGCTTTAATTTTTGCATTCAATAGTTGTTTGTCCATCCGATTGTCATTCCCGCGAAGGCGGGAATCCAATCCGGACACTCATACCCACCGGTATCCCGTAATTCAACTATCTATCGGCATCAGCTTGCCGGAGCTTTTCTAAAAACATTTTTCAACTGACCCATCCAAATGCCGCTTAAGATCCAGGAATATGCCCAGGTTCCCAATATAATCAGTACGAAGGCCTTGACAATATCCAGGGCGCTTCCGTCCAAGGAGAATCCCGGGACATAACCGAACAAAAAGGGCCCCAAATACAGGAACTTGGCAAATTTAAAGGCTGAAAAGGCGGTGCGCCACATATTGGCTTTGGCTATGGTAGCACCGGCAAAGGCGGCAATGCAGACCGGTGGCGTAATATTGGAGTCCTGGGACAACCAGTATACAATCATGTGGGCGGCGATTTCATTAACACCCAGGTGGGTCAAGGCCGGAACCGCCACCACGGCAGTGATGAGATAGGCGGCGGTAACCGGAACGCCCATGCCCAGGACCAGGGAAGCCAGTGCGATTAAAAGTATGGTTAATACCAGCGAGCCCCCCGCAAGTTCGATAACAATATCTGCAAAGGTCAGTACCAATCCGCTAAAGGTGAGCACGCCGATGATAATGCCGATAACACCCACAGTAGCGCCAATCTTAAGACTGTTTTCCGTGCCGGACCTGGCCGCTTCCACAAATTGTTTCAGCTCAAATCCGACGTTCTCGCGTCTGTTTTTGCGGAAAAAAATGATAATAAAATAGCCAATGAAACCCAGGATAATCAGGCTGTTTGTTGAAACAAGGGTCCCGTCTGAAGTCTTGTTTAGCAATGAGCCTAAAACCACAGTCACCATAATGACGGTTAGCGCCAAATCAATTCGGGTTTCCTTTTCCTTAAAACTGACGGCGATACAGGTGGCAAGTCCTAAAATGGCGGAAAACCCCGGAGAATAGCCGGTGAGCATAAAAATCGTTATGATCACAAGCGGCAAAATATAAACCCATTCTTTTTTCAGGATTTCCATGGCGCTGTGTTCGGACTTTTCACCGATGATATTGTGCTTTTTGGCTTCATAGTGGACCATGACAAAGACGCTGAAAAAATACATAATGGCGGGGAATATGGCCACCAGCATAATTCTGGAATACGGCATGCCGGTCAGTTCCGCCATGATGAATCCGCCGGCGCCCATGATCGGCGGCATGAACATCCCGCCGATGGAAGCGGCCGGTTCGATACCGCCGGCAATGTGAGGCTTGAAGCCGGCCTTTTTCATCATGGGGATGGTAAAGGCACCGGTGGACACGGTATTGGCGATGGCACTGCCTGAGATGGAGCCAAAAAGGCCGCTGGCGATGACAGACACCTTAGCGGGTCCGCCAATTCTATGACCCACGGCTGCCAGGGGCCAGTCAATGAAGAATTTCTGGGCACCACATTTTTCCAGAAAGGCACCGAAAAGAACAAAAAGGATCACGTAAGTGGCCAGCACATTCGCCATGATACCGAACACGCCATCACTTTTATAAAAAATACTGGTGCACAATTCGGGAAACGTGTCACCGGCATGGGAAATGAGATCTGGAAAGTATGCCCCCCAAACCCCATAGCCGAGCATCAGGAAACCGATAACAACAAAAATATTGCCGACCACCCGCCGGGCCAGTTCAATACCGATGAGAACCCCGATCATGGCAATGGCCATGTCGAAGGGTGTTTCAGCGCCGGTGCGGTAGTTGATGGCTTCAAAATTAAGTATCCAGTATCCGACGGTAACGATTGATAGCAGGATCAAGAGGTAGTCGGCTGCCCGCAGAACAGGGTTCAAACCCGGCCATTTCTTGGATTTGGACTGATATGTCAAAAACACCAGCACATAGGTAATAATGACATAGATCCCCCGATGGTACTGTGTGGACGACGGACTGACGACTGCTGCGTAAGAGTAAAAAAGAACCAGGCTGACGGCTAAGACGTCAAATATTATCTGCTCAAAGCGCTTTAATTTGTCGTACACTTTTTTACCCCCTCCTTGAAAAAGTTCTACGCAATTGATTCAAAAATCAATTGAGTGTTATCTGTTATTCGTTATTAGTTAATAGTTTAAAGGAAATGGAATCTATTAAAATGACACCCCGTAAAGGATTATACCTATGAGGTTTTCATCAAATCTCTAATAACAATTAACAAATAACTATTAACTCCTAATTAAGCATTCCCCGCTCAATTAGGTCCCAGCCATTCATACTTACTCAGATATATTAATACAATAAAAAAGGATGCGAGATATGGCAGACGGCATCCGATAAACACCGCAACCATATCTCACATCGCTTCAAACGACAAAAATGCAATAGATAAAATCGCGCAGCGATTTTATTTCAGCATCCCTTTTTCCTTCCAGAACTTTTCGGCGCCGGGATGAAACGGGGTAACGATGTTGGTGGCACCGCTTTCCAGGCTCATATTTTTGAAGGTCTTTTTCTGACCGTACATGTGGCTGAGGCCTTCATCGGTATAGATAAGGGAAAGCAGCTTGTAAACGGTATCTGCCGAAACTTTGGAATTGGCCACCCACAGGGCACTGTCCTGGAAGGAGCCTGCCGCATAATCCACACCTTTGTAAGTGCCGGCCGGAACCGCCAGCTTGCCGAAATAGGGATATTTTTTGTAAAATCCCGAGGTTTCGGCATCCCCATCCAGATTAACCAGGGCGATTTTGTTGGTCTGGGCGGCCATGATCACGGCACCACTCGGAAAGGCGGTGAACAGCCAGAAGGCATCCAGCTGATCGTTCCCGAAGGCGGCGGCTGCGTCATTGTAACCCATGGCATTGCGCTCGATCTTATCCCAGACGCCCATATGGGAAAAGAACAGCTCACAGTTGGCAAAAGCGCCGGAACCGGCGTTGCCGACCCCGACCTTTTTGCCGGCCAGGTCTTTAACGCTCTTAATCCCGGAACCTTCCCGGACTACCAGTTGTGCCGGGGCGCCGTAAAGCCAGGCCACCGCGAGTACATCGGTATATTTCTTGGTATCTTTTTTCATCATTCCGTTTCTACCCAGGTACACATGACCGGAATAGACCACACTCATTTGCTGTCTGCCGGCATTGGTTTTCCTCAAATTTTCCACAGAACCGGCCGATGATTGCGCCTTTACCGTAAATTCTTCTACAGCTTTCACCGGCTTATAAACCTGAATCCCGTTGGCGACTACCTGGAATGTTCCACCGGCAGGTCCGCCCCCAAAAACGATTCTTTCCTTGGCATACAAGCTTCCGGAAAATGCCAGGGCTATTACACAAATTCCGACAAGAATGGTAATGATTTTTTTTCTCATGATAAGTCTCCTTAAGTTTCAGTAGGTCAATATTTTGGCATCATGCCATACGACAGGCCAACGCCTATGATACACCACTTTTGTAGTTGTTGTCCTTCAATGAGTCAAGCGTTTCTTTGAATACCACCTCCTTTCAATTTTCCGGCTTTATAATTTAAAACGGGCAACCCCATTTCTTCAGCGCGCCGGGTGGCCTAATCATTGACTTTCCATTCAGGGGGCGCCGTAAAATTGGCCGTTGCATGTTCCTGCGGCCAGACGCACTCGAATTTGCCGTTAATGATCTGCAGAACCTGGGTCGGGAGGCTATTTTGCCGTTCAAATTTATCATATGATGTAAACTTCACCGGACCAAAAGGCGTCATCAGATCAGTTTTGTCCAGAGCCGCACGGATACTTGCGGGACTATATGAATCTGCGCGCTTCAGGACATCCGCGGCCACCATCAAGGCCGAATAGGCTTCGGCGCCATGATAGTCAGGGGCGGAGGCATACTTTTTAGTATATTGATCGTAATATTCTGTTGTCCCCGGATACTGCAATTGGGGGGTCCACAGGGTTGCGGTCAACAGGTGATCGGCGTTAGCGCCGGCTTTGGTGATAAATTTTTGGCTTGTAAAACCGCCGGCACCGCCACACAGCAATGAATCGATCTTTGCATCCCGAATATTTTTTACCAGCAAAGCGGCATCCTGAAGGTAAGAAACCATGTAGATTACGTCAGGGGGGTCTTCTTTCAAGCGCGCAACAATGCGTTTAAAATAATCTGCGCGGAGTCTCTCCTTGTGATAAGGCTCGATGGCTCGCAAATCAATGCCATTTCCCCGACAAAACCACATCATCCGCATAGCGCCACTGGTGCCGTAAGGACTGTTTTCATATACAATCGCCATGGATTTCGGCTTGATTTTATTCAGAAAAAAATCTTCCAGCCCGCTGGTATATCCTTTGGCAGGAGGATTCAACCGATAGACGTTTTTCCATTTGCGTTGGGTGACGCGGTCATCAGCCGCGGTGCAAACCAGCAAAGGCCGGTCCAGCTTATCGGCCATTCGGGCCATGAATAGGGCATTACTGCTTTGATAGGCGCCCACAAGCATAACAGCCCCGTTTTTTTCGACCAGATCAACAACCGCTTTTTCGCCGGGTTTTTGTTTGCCCCCGTCGTTGGCATACACCAGTTTTAAGGGTCGGCCTTTGATTCCGCCCTGCTTGTTGATCGTCTCCAAAGCCATTTCAAATGAATTTTTCATCATGTTCGCGTAAGTATAGGCCTCGGAATGCGGGATACCGATAACCAGCGGTTCAGACGCCCGACATGGGGCCGGCGCCATAGCTCCTCCGGCTAATAAAGCAAGTACGATAAGGCAGGGTAAAAGTTTTGATCTGCATTTCATAATCCACCTCCATCATGGTTAAAACGCCAATAAACGCTTGGAATCAAGAGCGCCCTTTGTTAAACCTATGTATTCGATGGTAGGATTCCGAACAAATCAACACCTCACGGTTGTCCAGATACAAAACAGAAATGAATGCGATAGGTATCGCTGAAATTTTCGAAGTATAGTAGCTTAAGATATGGATTCAGACCAGAAGATAAAGAGTCATCCGGTTTTTAGTGCCAACTCACCTTATTCAGAACCGGGAGGCTTGTCAACGGGGAAATTTCTGATTTTGTTGTCAGAATTTTTCTTACAGCAAGACGCGTTGCGCGTTACGGGTTGCGGGTTACGCGTTGCGGGGTGCGGGGTTTGAGGTACAAATGGTGATTAATTAACTATTCGCGATTTAATATTGGTGGGAGCAGCTTTCAGCCGCGATAAATGCTGTTAACCGGATTCGCATGGAACTTACTCGAGTTTAAAACTTTGATGAACGCAATCTGTAGCAATAGACTCGGAACACGCAACCTGAATCGCGTACCTCGTAACTCGCGCCCCGCAACCCGGAACGCGTACCCCGTACCCCGTAATACGCAACCCGCACCACGCAACGCTCAAGCCTCTATCAGCCTGTTTTGGATGGCAAAACGGGACAGGTCGGCATTATTTCTCAAGTCAAGTTTTTTTAACAAGCGAGAGCGATAAGTATCCACCGTTTTAATGCTGATATGGTAAGCGCTGGCAATTTCACGATTGGTATGTCCCAGTGCCAGGCGTCTGAGCACCTGGAGTTCACGCATGGACAGGGAGTCCAGCGGGGACTGCTCCTCTCCGCCTTTGGCAATGCGCAGCGCCAGGGCTTCAGCGGCTTCATCCGTTAGATAGCGGTGGCCGGAGTAAACCTTGCGGATGGCCTTGACAAGTTGCTCGGGTGCCGACTGTTTAGTGATGTAACCCATGGCCCCCGCCTCGATGGCACGCACCACGTATTGCCCTTCCTCATGCATGGTCAGGATGAGCACCGGCAATTTGGGGTCATACGCCTGCAACTGGCTGAGCACTTCCAGCCCGTCAACCCCGGGCATGGAAATATCAATGACCGCTACATCGGGCGCGGCCTTGCGTACCAGCTGAATGGCTTCTTTGCCATCGGAGGCTTCCGCCACGACTTCCATTTCACCGCTTTCTTCAACGATTCGGCGCAGACCGGCGCGCACAATGCTGTGGTCGTCTGCCAGAAGGACCTTAATCAATACATTTCTCCCTTTAGGGTTAAATCTGTCCACTCCGGTTGTGCTAGCTGATATAGCAAAAAAAATTCGAAGCACGAAACACGAAATTCGAAACAAATACAAAATACCCAATGATCCAATGTTCGAAACAGGAAGGGCTGAACCCAGGAATATTTATAAAATTGGCCTAAATCCTTACTGTTTTGAATTTTAGAATTTTGGTAATTCGAATTTGTTTCGGATTTCGATATTCGAATTTCGGATTTATGCACCAACTTTTCCATCGACGGGTACTTTGAAGAATACCCTCGTCCCTTCACCCGGCTGGGAATACACCTCCAGGGTTCCTCCAACCAGACCGGCCCGTTCGCGCATTCCGGCCACCCCCAGGCCTTCAGCGTCCGCTAGGTCCAGCGGATTAAATCCGCGGCCGTCATCAACAACCGCCAGTGTCAACGTGCCGTTGCGGGCTTTGAGTGCCACCTCGACCCGGCTGGCAAAGGCATGGCGGGCCACATTGGTGATTGCTTCCTGGGTAATGCGATAGGCCGCGGTGGCCACGGTTTCGCTAAGAGGCGGAACATTGTCGTATTCGAACACGCAGGTTATTTCGGTGCGCCTCTCGAAATCCGTCGTGTACCAGTCCAGGGCCTCCACAAGTCCCAGGTCATCCAGAACCCCGGGGCGCAGGCGAAAGGCCATGCCACGCACATCTTCGATGTTCTTATCGATCAGGTGGCACATGGTCAAAGCCCGCTCCGATGCCCTGGCGTCTGATCCCTTCAGTCGCTCCTGCAACCAGACCGCATCCATCCGCAGGGCGGTCAGCACCTGCCCGAGTTCATCGTGCAACTCCCGTGCGATGGCGGAACGTTCTTTTTCCTGGCTGGCCATGATGCCGGCCGAAAGGCGTCGAAGCTGATCCTGGGCTTTTTTCAGGGCCGTAATATTGCTGTGGATCTCCCGGGTTCTGCTTTGCACCTGGCGCTCGAGATTCTTGGAATACCGGCTGAGTTCCTCTTTGGCAAGTTTCAAGGCCTCTTCGGCCCGTTTGCGTTCGGTTACATCGATAGAAACCGCCAGCGTTCGCAAAATTTTGCCTTGCTCGTCACGGTCGGCTATGGCTGACAACAGTACATCAATGGTCTGGCCGTCTTTTTTGACAAACTGGTAAGGGACATCTTTGACAAAGCCGGTTTTAAAAAATTCGGGAAATACGGTTTCTTCTGCATAGCGTCGCGATTCCTCTGAAAAAAATGCTGTCAGTCGGCGCCCGATGATGTCTTCGCGGCGGTAGCCCATCACTTCACTCCAGTAGTCACTGACGCTGACGATGCGGCCATTGATATCAATCGAATGCAGCATAGCGGGGGTGTGATGATACAGCCCGCGATAGCGCGCTTCGCTTTCACGCAGCGCCTTTTCCGCCGTCTGTCTCATGCGGATCTCAACACTGGCTTTGCGGTACAAAAAGAATACCGAAAAACCGATCAACACACACAGGGATAGAATCAAGGGGCCGGCAATTCTGAACAACGGATCTGAAACGGTTTTGGATATCGCTTTCAAGCTGCGCAGGTGAATGATTTCCCAGCCGGAATAATTGTCCAACGCCAGGCGGTGCATGAGGTATCCATTGCCGGAACTGTCAACAGCAGATTTTTCGCCTGTGATCGTAAGGCCGGTCCAAACCCACGGGCCATGACCAAATTGAATGGAATCTTCTATCCGGGATTTCTGGTCGGGGGTAAGCTCGCGCAAAGAATGGTAGAGCCAACTTTTGCGATTGGATATAAAAACAATCCCCTGGGGATCGGTGACCAACACGATTTCATCCGGTGCGGCCGCCAGCTCTTTCTCGACCTGCTCGATGGCGGCTTTAATAACAACAACTCCGGCAAATGTGCCGGACGCTTCACCGGAAACCGGATAACTGTAATATGACCCTCTGCGGCCCGAGGCCGTCCCCAGGGCAAGGTAGGTGGCCGGATTGCCGTGGAGGGCCTGCTGGAAATAGGGACGAAAATCAAAATTTTTGCCCACAAAACTATCCGGGGCATTGCGGTTACTGGAAGCAATAGTGTCGCCTTCGCGGGTCATCAGATAACAGACCTCGGTATCCAGGGTCTTGTTAAAGTGGTCGAGAACGGCGTTGGCATTCACCATTGCATTGAGATTAGTCGGCTGAATCAGAACCTGCCGGAGTTCTTTCATCCCGGCCAGTGCTCTGACCGGTTTGCGATTTTCCGACAGATAGGAAGAAAGATTTTTCTTTATGGTTTGGACACGCGCCACAGCCTGTCGTTCGGCTTCCTCGAGGGCAGATTCCTTGATGGATGCATAATAAAGATACCCGCCGGTTGATGCGGATAGAAAGGCCAGCAGTGATAAAACCAGTAAAATCAGGCGAAGTTTCATGGTTGATACTCTCTATTACCCCCGTTGAACGGAAACCGCACAAGGAAAAGCAGTTGTCAAAAAACGATCCGTTATTCGAACCTTTTTTCTACAACCGCTTATACCACCCTTCCGTATTTCGAAACTAATTTTTGAAAAGCGGTATAGTATTCGTAATTTGTTAGTTGAATGAACGATAAGCGCCGTTATTATAGCGGAATTCAATTGCAAAGCAAGATTCTTATGATTTCGACATGCAAGGGTGGTGCGCAGGATGAGAGCGCTGTGGAGAAGTAAGGGGGATATTATAGCGGTTGTCAAAAAACCGTTCCGTTATTCGAAGGTTTTTTTCTACAACCACTTATACCACCCTTGCGTATTTCGGAACGTATTTTTGAAAAGCGGTATAAGGCGTAATGCTCGATACTCAATGCTCAAAAAGCAATCGACATTCGTCAATCATCATTCGTCATTTCTAGAGGTCTTTCTTGAAAAAGTCTGATTTTTCGCTGATTTCGCCCGGGGCTTTGGTAAACTCGGTGGGAACCGTGCCTTCTTTAAAGCATTCAAAAATAACGTCTTTCGATTCGGCAATCGGCAGCAGGCCGGTATCGGCATCAATTTTTGCAAACACAACGCCCTCGGGCGGCTGAAAAACTTCCACGGGTTTATCTTCCAGCGCCCGTTGCATGAATCCGAGCCATATCGGGCTGGCCGCCCGGGAGCCGGTCTCGCTTTTACCCATGGGAGCTTCTTCATCAAGGCCGACCCACACGCCCGTTATATACTGGGTGGTATAGCCGACAAACCAGGCATCGTATAAATTGTTGGTGGTACCGGTTTTTCCGGCTGCCGGCCGTTTCAACTCCTTTGCCCGCCAGCCGGTTCCGTTGTTGACCACACCTTCCAACAGGCTGGTCATTATGTAGGCGGTGCTTTTTTCCATTACCTTTCGCCTCTCAGGAGCCATTTCTTCTAACACATTTCCATTTCGGTCTTCCACTTTCAAAATAAAAACGGGGTCGACCAAATAGCCGTGGTTGGCGAAAACCGAATAGGCTTTGAGAAGTTCGAGCAGCGATATCCCGGATGATCCAAGGGCAATGGAAAGATCCCGGCTCAAAGTGGATTCAATTCCAAGTTTGGTAGCATATTCAATGGCATAATCCACACCGATATCCTGCAAAATCTTTATGGTTACCAGATTACGCGATTTGGCCAGGGCCTTGCGCAAAAGGGTAGGGCCGTAAAAAGTCTCTTTATAGTTTCTGGGCTTCCAGGTAAAATCCCGTGCCTCATCCTTGAAAACAATTGCCGAATCAACAATGACAGTCGCCGGCGTATAGAGCTTTTCAGGATCCTCAAACTCCTTGTCCAGGGCTGCGGCATAGATCAGCGGTTTAAAAGCAGAGCCCGGTTGACGCCGGGATTGAATAGCCCGGTTGAACTGGGTCTCTTTAAAATCGCGCCCGCCAATCATGGCTTTTACCAGTCCTGTTTCGGTCTCAATGCACATCAGCGCTGCCTGGGCCACGGGCACTTGTTCCAGAGCCAGAGTCCACAGATCTTGCCCCTCTTCTTTACCTTTGACCTTGACCAGAATTACATCCCCTACAGCAAGTGCATCCGAGGGGTTTTTAATTTTAACCTGGTGATAGGCCACCATGGGATCGGGCTTGCGGGCCCATTTCATATCCTCAAAGTCAATAACACCCTGGGAATTTCCCAGGCGAACCGTTACGGTCTTCTTGCTATCATCGACGGCAATCACAACGCCCTTGAAGACGGAACCTTCAACCAGCGGGCTTTTTTCGAACTCCGCCTGAAGGGTCTGCGAAAAAGACTCAACCTCCTCTGCTATAATGCGCTGCAAAGGCCCGCGGAATCCTTCGCGTTTGTCCAGGTCGGCCAGGCCTTTTTGAATTTCTTCCCTGGCAACCTTCTGCATGTCAATGTTAACCGCCGTATAGACTTTCAGGCCCTGGGTATATAATACATCCGACCCGTATTTTTTCTCGAGGTGACGCCGCACATGCTCGGTATAAACCGGCACTTTTTCAATATACAGATTGCGCCGGGGTTTGATATCAAGCTGGGTGTTAATGGCTTCCGTAGCCTGGATATTGGTAATATAACCCTCTTCTACCATCCGGTTTAAAACATAGATCTGGCGCTGTTTGGCCCGTTCCGGGTTTCTGAAAGGTGAATATTTGCTGGGAGCCTGGGGCAATCCTGCCAGCATGGCACATTCTGCAAGATTAAGCTCTTTGATGGATTTGTCGAAATAGTTTTCAGAAGCGGCCTGAACCCCGTAGGCACCGTGACCCAGATAGATTTGGTTCAGATACAGGTAAAGTACATCCTTTTTGGAGAAGGCCCTGTCGATGCGATAGGCCAGGATGGCTTCTCTGAATTTTCGTTTATAACTTCTCTCCGGGGTCAACAGAAATGATTTGGTAACCTGTTGGGTAATGGTGCTGCCACCCTGTACGATGGTTCCGGCTTCGAGATTTTTAAAAAACGCCCTGACAATACTTATAAAATCAATACCTCTATGTTTATAAAAGCGTGAGTCTTCCGCAGCCACAAAAGCATCGATCAACATCGGCGGCATTTCCGCCAAGGGGAGGACGATACGGCGCTCTTTGAAAAATTCGGCGATTTTACGACCGTCATCGGCGTAAACTGTCGTAATAACCGAGGGGTGATAATCCGACAGTGAGGATATTTTGGGTAGATCCTTGCTGATCGAATAATAGACGACAAGGCTGGCCACGCCGCCGCAAAGAATTAAAACCAGTCCCAGCATGAAGGACCACAGGATAAGTGTTTTAAAAAATCCTCTTTTTTCACGATGGCCGCGCTTTTTGCGAATATCAGATTTGTTTTGGTTCTTGGGCATTTTCCACTATTCCCGAGGAAACAGGTTTTCTTTTATTCGGCGATGACGAATTCATAGAAAACCATGTTCAACAATAAATTCATAATACGGCAAGTGATTGCAAGGGGCCCGGAGTGCGCCCTGGGTAGGCCGAAATGTTATCGATGCAGCAAAATTCATTCTTAACAAATACCGAGCGTGTAACAAGACCTCCTTTAGTAGCTAAAAAAAGAAATTGACATTAACGCCTGTAACGGTTAGTTAAAAAAGTTTAAATTTCTCGGCAGGGCCCTTCGAATCATATTTACGCTCACTTGAGGTAAAAGTCTATAATAGCCCTTTCTATTGACAAATTCAACATCATATTTCACCAAAATTTTATGGTTATCGGTTCTCACGCAAAACCGCTAAAGATGCAAAGGAAAATTTTCAATAAATTACTAATCACCGAAGACACGATAATTTGAATAGCCCGAAAGTTTTTTTTCGTGCTTTCGTGATAAAAAAAAATTGTAGAGATGGTTTGTTGGTGTAGGGTAATTTCATGCTTTATCTCGATTTTAACAAAACGGGCGGGCTTGTTCCCGCAATTGTGCAGGACAATGAAACGGGCGAAATATTAATGCTGGCCTATATGAACCAGGACGCATTTAATGCCACGCTATCAACCGGCAAGGCCACCTATTATAGCCGCAGCCGGCAAACCCTCTGGGTTAAAGGAGAAACTTCCGGGAACGTGCAGCTGGTTAAAGAAGTTCGCATTGACTGTGACAATGACACGGTGCTCATAAAAGTCGAGCAGCGCGGAGGCGCAGCCTGCCACACGGGGCATCGAAGCTGTTTTTACAAAAAAGTTGAAAACGGGACCATCCGGATAGTTGGAGAGCCGGTATTTGACCCCAAGGAGGTATACGACAAGTGAACACCAAATTGAAACTGGGCATTCCCAAAGGAAGCCTTCAAAACGCGACCATCGCATTGTTTAAGCGGTCGGGATGGCATATTAACGTGAACGGAAGAAGCTATTTCCCTGAAATTGATGACGATTCAATTGAGTGCGCCATTTGCCGGGCCCAGGAGATGTCTCGCTATGTCGAAAGCGGAACCCTGGATGCGGGTCTTACCGGAAAGGACTGGATTGCAGAAAACAGCTCGGATGTTCATGTGGTGACCGATCTGGTATACTCCAAGGTGAGTTCCCGACCGGCACGCTGGGTGGTTGCAGTGCCCTATGACTCGCCGATCAAAAAGCTTGAGGATCTGAACGGCAAAAAGATTGCGACAGAACTTACGGAATTTGCACGCCGCTATTTCGCCGAGCGCAATATAAAGGTAGACGTTGAATTTTCATGGGGGGCCACAGAGGGCAAGGTGGTCTCCGGATTGGCCGATGCCATCGTGGAGGTAACCGAAACCGAAAGCACCATAAAAGCCCACGGCCTGCGCATTATCCATGAGCTCATGCAAACCAACACCCAGCTGATAGTCAACCACGAGTCCTGGAAAAATCCTCAAAAAAAGAAAAAAATCGAGCGTATGGCTCTGTTGCTCAAGGGCGCCCTGCTGGGCGAAAAGATGGTGGGACTTAAAATGAATGTCCCCGAGGAAAAAATGGATATGGTGATTGCCCTGCTGCCGAGCCTGAATGCCCCCACCGTTGCTTCCCTGTATCAGTCAAAATGGTTCTCGGTGGAAATCGTCGTCAGCTCGGACACCGTCAGAGAACTAATTCCGCAGCTTCTGGAAAACGGAGCGGAAGGGATTATTGAATATCCATTGAATAAGGTGGTTTAGCAAAAACATTATTGGGTGTTTCGTCATCAAACCAAAAATTATCAAATATTTAAATCCGAAGTACGAATATCGAAATACGAAACAAATTCGAAATTCTAAATTATAATGTTCGAAACCTGTTTCGGATTTTGGACATTCGAATTTTGATATTGTTTCGGATTTCGATATTCGAATTTAATTAGTCCGTTATTAATCTGTAATTTAAGCAGGGCTATCCATATGATTTCCAAACGCACTGAAGAAATGACATCATTCATCGTTATGGATGTCCTCGAGCGGGCCAATGAAATGGAACGCGAAGGGATCCACATCGTTCACCTTGAGGTGGGCGAGCCCGATTTTGATACCCCTGTCTGTGTCAAAAACGAGGCGTGCAGGGCATTGGAGGACGGTCATACCCATTACACCCACAGCTTGGGTCTGTTTGAGTTGCGGGAGGCTATTTGTGAATATTATTTATCAAACTACGGCGTGTCCATCGATCCGGATCAGGTGATCGTCACCTCCGGCTCTTCGCCTGCCATCTTTCTGGTGTTTTCAGCTTTGCTGGAACCAGGGGATGAGGTCATCATCTCAGATCCCCATTATGCCTGCTATCCCAATTTTATAAAATTTGTCCAGGGTCAGCCGGTCACCATTCCAGTTTATGAAGAAGACGGGTTCCAGTACCGGCCCGAATCCATCAAGGAAAAGCTGACCACTAAAACCAAGGCCATCTTTATAAACTCCCCATCCAATCCCACAGGCAACCTGCTGTCTGCCGACCGCATGCAGCAAATCGCCGCGCTAACGCAATGTGAGCAATACCCCTATATAGTCTCCGATGAAATCTATCTCGGACTGGTGTACGAGGGAAAAGAGCATTCGATTTTAGAATTCACCGATCATGCCTTTGTGTTAAACGGGTTTTCCAAACTATTTGCCATGACCGGACTGCGGCTGGGTTATGTTATATCCCCCAAAGCATTTGTCCGTCCCATGCAAAAGCTACAGCAAAACTTTTTTATTTCCGCCAATTCTATGGTCCAGAAGGCCGGGATTGCAGCATTAAAAGAGGCCGACCAGGACGTTGCCAGGATGAAGGAAATCTATGACAAGCGCCGACGGTTCATGATTTCCCGCTTGAAGGAAATCGGTTTTGGTATCACGGTAGAGCCCACCGGCGCATTTTATGTGTTTGCCAACGCCAGACATATTTCTGAAGACTCCTACAAACTGGCCTTTGACATTCTGGAAAAAGCCCATGTCGGTGTGGCCCCCGGAATCGATTTCGGCCCAAACGGTGAAGGTTATCTCCGATTTTCCTATGCCAATTCCTTGGAAAATATAAAAGAAGGTATGAATCGGTTGGAGAAGTACTTGAAAGGGTGAACCGGAAATCCGGAAACATAGGAAATAGGCGTTTAGGGGCCCTCATAAGTTTATAAGCTTTTAAAACTTTTAGCGAATAGCTGTTATGGCTTGCCAATTGCTCCCCGTGCCTTACCGCCATGCTGACCTCAGGCTGCTAAATCTTCAGCTCTTACCCCATTACTTAATCTTTGCGTCAATTTATAATCTTATGTTTGCCCCCAATTTGCCCTCTCGGTTATGCAACCAAGATTTAAGTATTTTTTCAATAATGCCGATATTAAAAATGTGAATTATTCATCAAAAAATAAATGTGTGAGGTACTTCCAATGATGATACCCTGTGTATCTTGTAATTCCATGTTTAGGTTAGACAACATTTATATGAAAACAAACGGATCAAAGGTCAGGTGTTCAAAATGTCATGATATTTTCATGGTCTATCCACCAGATCACTATACGGAATCTTATTCTAAAAGTAGTATTTCAGAAAGCGATGTGGCCATTGTTATTCCCAATGTTCAGGAATCACTTTTAGATGATCTTTTTCAGGTGCAAAATAAACCGGACGATATAGCTGTTGATCCGGACACAATCGAGAATTCAGATAATTATTTTATTGATAGTATTGAGTCAATTGAAGACTTTGAGGAAGTGGAGGAAGATGAAGATACTGAGTATGCAAATTTACCGGATCTTTCTGAATTTGAAGCAATGATTGATTGGGATGAAGGAAAGGATTCAGAGGATATTTCTCCTAATGATGAAACAAAATCTAATAGCATTTGAATCCGTCAAAACTGATCATGTCAAAAACACCATTCGACTAATAATGCCCCGATATACCCCTCTGAGAATCTCAACCCCGGAAAGAGGGTCAAAGCTTGAATAGTAAATTAAAGT
>Ga0265303_10000373_pt1 | contig 24734 bp, 21 predicted proteins | sample Helome_2_FD_192494 | JGI IMG/M metagenome (GOLD analysis project Ga0265303, IMG submission 192494) | Marine sediment microbial communities from subtidal zone of North Sea - Hel_20160317 (Illumina Assembly) | ecosystem: Environmental > Aquatic > Marine > Subtidal zone > Sediment ... | reverse complement strand
GCAGGTTTCCTCGGGCGGTTACGGCTACGACCAGGGAAAGTACCTCGCATTCGCCTATATCAAGCCCGAGCTCAACCAGGTCGGAACCGAGTTCGAAGTGCTGGTTATGGGCGATCCGAGGCGAGCACAAATCGTCGAGCAATGCGTGTATGATCCACAGAATCTTCTACCTCGTTCGGAAGAGTAATATCGACTGTCGTCCCGCGGCTTGACCGCGGGACCCAGTCCAACAACATCGCGCGCAGCGCGAACATCCTGATTTAAGGTACGCTCGGTGAGCGTGATAGTTAAACTAGACCCCGCGGTCAAGCCGCGGGGTGACAAGTATTGAGGAGTAAAAATGGACAACGATTTATTTGAAAAAGGCCTGGCCAAGCGCAAGGGTACACTCGGCGCGGAATATGTTGAAAACAACCTGGCGGCGGCCGACGATTTTTCGCGCCCGTTCCAGGAAGCAATGACCGCGTGGTGCTGGGGTTTCGGCTGGGGTGATGAAGTCATCGAGCCGAAGACGCGCTCGATGATGAACCTGGCGATGATCGGCGCGCTCGGCAAGATGCACGAATGGGAAATTCACTGCCGTGGAGCGCTTAACAATGGCGTCAGCAAGGAAGAGATTCGCGCGATCATCCATGTCGTCGGAATTTACTGCGGCGTACCGCAATCGCTGGAATGTTTTCGCGTCGCGCGCAAGGTGCTCGAGGAAGCAGGCGAGCTATAGCAGGGTTTTACGCATGGCCTGATTTGGAAGGGTAAATTAGTCTACATGAAGATAAATAAGATCAGCGTATGGCAGCTCGATTTACCGTTACATAAGCCCTATTGGCTTTCCGGGGGTCGCCTCAAGTTTGAACAGCTGGATTCGACGATTCTGCGTATCGATACCGACGAGGGTGTATCCGGTTGGGGCGAGGGTTGTCCCTGGGGTGTAACCTATCTGCCGGCCTTCGGTAAGGGGATTCGCGCCGGTATCGATGAACTTGCGCCATTGCTGATCGGGCAGGATCCGCGCCAACTGGATTCGATCAATCGTATTATGGACCTGGCCCTGCCCGGGCATCCCTATGTCAAATCGGCGCTAGACATCGCCTGCTGGGATATTGCGGGCAAGTCAGCAGGATTGCCGGTCTGCGAACTACTCGGTGCACGCGAACCCGCGCCGGTGCCGATCGCCTCGAGCGTATCTACGGGCGCACCACAGCAAATGCTGGACGAAGTCCAGCGCTTCCGCGATATGGGTTACCGCGTGCATTCCTGCAAGGTTGGCGCCGATGTGGTCATGGATATCGAGCGCATTAACCTGCTTGGTGCGAACGAGCGCCCCGGTGAAATCATGTTTTACGATGCCAACCGTGCCTGGTTACCACGCGAGGCGATTACTGTATTGAATTCTATAGCCGGGGTCACCTCCTGGTTTGAGCAACCCTGCGAAACCCTTGATGAAATTGCCCAGGTGCGTCGGCAGACTCGTTACCCGATCTGTATCGATGAAGGCCTGCATTCTATCGATGACCTGATTCGTATCCAGCGTGAAGGCATCGCCGAGCTGGTCAACATCAAGATCAACCGTGTGGGCGGACTGACCAAGGCGCGACGTATGCGTGATTTCTGCCTTGCCACCGGTATCACCATGCTGGTAATGGATACTGGCGGTACCGTGCTTTCCGACACGGGCGTATCGCATTTCGCACAGACGATACCCGCACCGTCCTGTCTCGGGGTCTGGTCCTGCCAGGAAATGGTCAGTGTCGATCCGGCACCGGGACAAGGCGTGCGCAATGTTGACGGCTGTTTCAGCGCGCCCGGTTTACCGGGCCTCGGGGTAGAGCCCGAGTTTGCGCTGCTCGGCGACCCGATCGCGACTTATGAAGAGGGATCTGCCTGACCCGCGGCGATCTTTCACCCCTGGACTAAATCGATTGCCAGACCTGGTAGAGCCCGGGATCTGACAGAACGTCGCGCAGGGCATCGTCGAGAATGGTTGCCCAGCGCTCCGCGCCCGCCTCGGTATTAACCAGGTCCTGGCGTATCTCGATCGAAACATGGGGTATCCCGGAGGCCTCGGCGTGATGATCGATGGTGTAGTCCGCGGGATGCTTGCCCGAGTAAGGCTCGTTGTCACCGATGTTGAATCCGTCGGCATGCGCACGCAAATTGGCCATCAGCGGCACTGGAATTCGCGGGTCCTTGTCCCATAGAATTCCGGCGTGCCAGGGGCGGACAAACCCCGCCATTTGCGGCGTAAAACTGTGTATCGATATGAACGCCGGCACCACCTCTTTTTCTCTGAAGCCGTGCAGCATCATGTCGATGGCCTTCCGATATGGCGTGTAAAAGCTATGGATACGCTGGTTACGATGTTCAACAGAGATATTTTGATTGCCAGGGATAGGTGTGTCGTCGCTTACTTCCGGCATCACGCTTGGGTCCTCGAGACTGCGGTTGAGATCGACGACGAGACGCGAGTAACCCGCCAGTACGGCCGGTGCGTCGAGATGCTGCGACAGGTGATGAACTAACTTTCGAGTGCCAATATCGTAGGTAATATGCTGTTCGAGCAGGGTCTCATCGAGGCCGAGATTACCGAGTGCCCGTGGAATAACGGGGCTTACGTGATCCCCGACCAGCAGGACCTGGCCCCGGCCCTGTTGATTGATAATGCTATATGGCGGGGGATCCCCGGGTCCGATCATGGTTTCAATCTGCTTCACGTGTCCGATAAATTCAGGCGTAATTACCGCGCCGGGCGGCGCCGCTGCGGAAAGCATAAAGACTCCCTTTACGTTGGTCCAGTGATCACCGTCAATTGATTACCGCGTTCTAAAGCAGAAGAGTGGAACAGCATAACGCCGTAGCTTTCAGATTCCGATGAATCCGGTTTTACGAAAGCAAGCACAAACCATATACTGCTGCGAACTACATTTGCCAGAGTGAACAACAGTATGATCCACGGTAAACAGGATTTCGATAAGGATCCGGTCGCGCAACAGGCGTCGATAGTGGACCAGGTCCCGATTATCGATATTGCGGAATTGCTGGCTGATTCAAATAGTGCTGCTGCCAGGGATTCTATTGATAAAATCGCGTCCGCCTGCAGTAGCTGGGGTTTCTTCCAGGTTATCAATCATGGTATTACGACCGAACTGGTCGATGATGTCTGGCGGCAAACACGCGCATTTTTTGCGCTGCCGAGCGAAATCAAGATGTCGGTGTTGCGCAACAAGGAAAATCCCTGGGGTTTTTATGATAACGAACTTACCAAGAACCAGCGGGACAAGAAGGAAGTTTTCGATTTTACCAGCGCCGGGGTCGATCCGATCTATGGTCAGTCAAATCGCTGGCCTGCCAGGCAGGATGCCTTTAAAGCCACCATGGAAGATTATTTTGATGCCTGCACCAACCTGTCGTTAAAGTTGCTGGAAGCTTTTTGTATCGGACTCGATTTGCCCGCCGACTACATGCATGGCGACTTTGCCTCCAATCACACGGGTTTCCTGCGGCTGAATTATTACCCGGTACAGGACCCGCTGGCGGGTTCCAGCGAAGCGCATCAGCCGATCGCCGATCTCGGGGTACACCATCATACCGACGCCGGTGCGCTGACCCTGTTGATCCAGGATGACATCGGCGGCCTGCAGGTGCACCGTGACGGCTACTGGTACGATATTCCTCCCGTACCCGGTGCCATGGTGATCAATACCGGTGACATGATGCAGGTCTGGTCGAACGATATTTATCATGCGCCCGTGCACCGGGTGCTGGCGATGGAGTCCCGCGATCGCTACAGCCTGCCGTTTTTCTTTAATCCCGCCGCCAGCGCGAAAGTTGCTCCGCTGCCAACCGTGTTTGACGAACAGCACCCGAGTCACTACCACAGCATTCACTGGGCTGAATTTCGTGGCAAGCGCTCCGATGGTGATTTCGCCGATTACGGCACCGAAGTGCAAATTTCCCAGTTCAGAAAATGAAATAGAACCCCCTTGCCCGGGGATTCGACACCGATTAGAGCAATGAGTCGATACCGCCCACCCGGCCCCAGCAAATCGCCTTATATCACCTCCGAGGGCATGCGTGTCCTGCTATTCGAACAAAAGTCGCTGTGGTTGAAGCGCCGCGAAGTCGTCGCAGCACTGTCGGCTGCCGCCGCCGAGGGTGATCGCTCGGAGAATGCCGAGTATATCTATCGCAAGAAAGAACTGCGCGAGATCGATGGTCGCATTCGTTATCTGCAAAAACGCCTGCCGGAGTTAAATGTTGTGGATCAAAAGCCAGCAAGTTCGGAACGGGTTTTTTTCGGTGCCACGGTCGAACTCGAAGATCAGAACGAGGTGGTAGTCACTTATCGCATCGTTGGTCCCGACGAATTCGATCGCGAGGAAAGCTATATCAGCGTCGACTCGCCATTGGCGCGCTCGTTGCTGAAGCGGGACCTGGGTGACGAAGTCGAAGTCGAAGTACCCAGCGGGAGGCTGGTTTACACTATTATCGAGATCAGCTACTGAGCAGTGGTCGACACGATGAAGATTACCCGCTTTAATACCGCCCCAGTTGTATCCATTGTTTTATGGGTCGATGGAGCTTGCAGAGGGCATGATTACCCTTCCCGAGCGCCCCGGCACCGGCTTTAGTTTTGACAAAACAGTAATAAAGCGCTTTAGTGTTTGACTATGGGGGTACCAGACACGACCAAATTGCTCTTCCGGGGGATCGCACAGCTGTTGTTTTTTTCCGTGATGTTGCTTTGCCTGAATTCGGCAAATGCCTATCTCAATCGCAGTTACAGCACCCTTGAAGAATCCAAGATCTTCAATGGCGACTTCATCGATATCCTGGGCTCGGGAAAATTACGTATTCTACTGACGCGTGATTTTTCGAGCGCCGACTACCTGCCGCGTCGGGCTTCACCTTTGGCCGAGCAGCAGCGTATCGCCGAGGAGTTCGCACTGTCGCACGGACTGATTCCGGAACTGGTTATCGTCGATAACTTCTCCAAGCTGATTCCGGCACTGGAGGCGGGCCTGGGCGACATTATTGTCGATAACCTGACGATCAATGCTCAGCGGCTGGAAAAGATTTCCTTCTCGGTGCCGGTCGATCACGTCAACGAACAGGTGATCGTCGCCAAAACCGATAAATCGTTACAGCGGGTACGTGACCTGAATGGCAAACGAGTCATGGTAAGTCGCGACACAACCTTCTGGCATGCGCTCACCTGGCTCAAGGATAATCGATACCCCGAGATTGAAATTCTGGAAACACCCGATGGAATTCAAAACGAAGCCGTACTCGACGACCTGGCAGCCGGCGAAATAGATGCCACGATTATGGACAGTAACCTGGTCGAAATTTACAAATCTTTTCGCGACGATATCAGGGTGGCGACCAACTTCAGCAGCCAGCGTGATATCGGCTGGGGCGTGCGTAAAAATGCACCGCGGTTGGTCAGCGAAATCAATCGTTATTTACAGCTTGAATTCCAGGTCGAGGATCATGACAAGCAATTTACCGGTGATTTCGACCAGATCAGGAAACGCCGGGTTCTGCGAGTGTTGCTGCGTAACAACTCGGCCTCATATTTTCTCTACCGCGGGGAGTTGATGGGCTTCGAATACGAGCTTGCACGTGAATTTGCCGATTATCATGGATTGCGCCTGGAGGTTGTAGTGCCGCCAGGCTACCGGGAATTAACGACCTGGTTGCTGGAGGGCAAGGCTGACATTGCGATGGGGTTTCTCGAGCCTGATGATCTGCAGCGTCGGCTCGGCATTGATTATTCCGATCCCTATCACTACGCGAAACAACATATCGTGGTGCACAAAGACGATAGCGCAATCTCTTTGGCTGACCTCGATGATCAAACTATTTCTGTTCGCTCGCGCAGTCATTACTGGAAAAGTCTCTCGCGGTTGCAAAATGGAGGAGCGGGCTTCAGCCTGCGCGCCACCGACGATGATGTCGAGACCGAGTACTTGATTCAACAGGTAGCGCACGGCAAGTACCAGGCAACCATGGCCGATGAGCATTTGCTCAATATTGAACTTGCCAAGTCGATTCCGGTGCGTTCGGCTCATACATTAGAGTTGGAAGTCCCGCACTCGATTGCATTGCGCAAACGTAATCCAGGACTGAAGCAAGCACTCGACGAGTTTGTCAAACGCATATACAAAAGCGAGTTCTATAACGTTACCTACCTGGAGTATTTCAAGAACAGGGGCTCGGTACAGCGCCTGGCACGTGGGCGTATCATCGATCCATTGAAGGGGCAGATTTCGCCTTACGACAAACTGGTTCGCAAGTATTCGGACCACTATGGATTCGACTGGCGACTGGTAACCGCGCAGATGTACCAGGAAAGTAAGTTCAATCCCAAGGCGAAATCACATATCGGTGCCAGGGGCTTGATGCAGTTAATGCCGCGCACCGCCAAGGAAATGGGGGTCAAAGACATCAGTGATCCCGCCAGCAGTATTCGCGGCGGGGTCAAGTATCTTGACTGGCTGCGTGATCGTTTTGATGCCGACCTGCCGATATCCGATCGGCTCTGGTTTACGCTCGCCGCTTACAACGCGGGTGCGGGCCATGTACATGATGCGCGCCGCCTTGCCGGGCAGTTGGGGCATGATCCGGATCGCTGGTTCGGGCACACCGAGCAGGCGATGCTGTTGCTCGAGAAAAAACAATACGCTAAAAAAGCGCGCTACGGTTACGTCAATGGAAGTGAACCGGTCAACTACGTTCGCGACATCAAGCAGCGCTTCGAGGCTTACGTTGATCTCAGTCGGGATGTGGCTATGACATCGCCAGGGCTTTCAGGTCGGTTGCCGGATCGGCGACTTGCGCAGCTGTTGGATGTTTTCCTGCCTCGATAATTTTCCTGCCGAAGGCATACGATTTGGGTTCATTCATCGAATCGATCGCGAGCAATTCCGCATCGCGGTAATACCAGACCGACATGCTCGAAGCGTTGGCGCCGGGACGAACCACCGTTTGATTGTGCCCCTGGTTGAGACCGACGATTTGTAACTTGCAATCGTACTGGTCTGACCAGAACCAGGGCAGGGCCGTATAGGTCACGGCTTCTCCGGCCAATACCCGTGCCACCAGGTCGCCCTGGTCAGCGGCGTTCTGTACCGATTCAAGCCGAATCTGCTGCCCGTTACGTAAAAAGCTGGTGCAGTCGCCGGCGGCATAAATACCCGGATCGGAAGTCTGGCAGATTTCGTTTACACGGATTCCGTTGTCGCAATCAAGGCCTGCTGCCTGCGCCAGTTCAGTATTGGGACTGCTGCCGATTCCGGTCAGTACCAGGTCGGCATCGATTACTTCGCCCGATTCCAGCTCCGCACCACGAACTGCACCGTCTTCACCCAGCAGCCTGGTCATACGAACCGATTCCCGCAGGTCTACACCGTGCCCGCTATGCAGGTCACGAAAATAATTCGATGTTTCCGCGGCAGCGACGCGTTGCAGGATACGATCGGCCAATTCAAGCACCGTGACCTCGAGACCTAGCTGGCGGCTGGTCGCTGCCGCTTCGAGTCCGATATAGCCACCGCCGACAATAAGCAGCTTGCGGCCAGCCTGGAACTGGGACGACATCTTATCGATGTCGGCAATACTGCGCAGCGTAAACACGTTGTCGAGGGTACCGCCGATATCGGCGGGCAGGCTGCGAGCACTGGCGCCGGTACACAGCAGCAATTTATCGTATTCGACGGACTCCCCGTCACTAGTGACAATTTTCTTAAGGTTACGATCGATAGAGTCAATACGGGTATCGAAACGCAACTCGACCGCCTGGTCTGCATACCATTCCAATGGACGGATGAACAGGCGTTCGCGTTCGAGTGCTCCGAGCAGGTATTTCTTGGACAGCGGCGGGCGCTGGTAAGGTGGGTGTGCTTCGTCGCCGATTAGCAATACGGGTTGTTGGCTACCGAGCGCCACGTGTCGCGAAATAAACGAGGCCGCCGCCTGACCCGCACCAACAATGACGATTGGGGCGGCCAAGGTTTACTCGGGTTCGGGGACGCGGAGTATTAACCCGTCCAGCGCGGCCGACGCGACTATCTGGCAGCTTAGACGACTATTGTCCTCGCGTTCGACATCGGTCATTTCGAGCATGGTGTCTTCGATGTCATCGATCTCCCCGGTTTTGGCAAACCAATCAGGATCGACAAACACGTGGCAGGTGGCACAGGAAAGACAACCACCACATTCACCCTCGATGTGTGGAACGTTATTCGCGGTTGCAGCTTCCATCAGGTTCAAACCGTCTTTAACCTCGGCGCTGATTTCGCTGCCGTCTTCCATTATCCAGGTGATATTGGCCATAGTGTAACGTGCTAGTGATTGTGAAAGTCGCGTAATGTATCCTTTTTTAATGCCGATGTCTTTTTGAATTTTACGCGCGTCCCCCGTTTAAAAAGTCGACTCCTCTACCTGTTGTTGTATCAGTGCCCACAGTTTTTCAATATGGGCCCGGGTGGTGGCCTCGACCCCGACCGAAACCCGCACCATCCAGCGTTCGTTGAGTATCGATGGACTCATAAAAGCCGCCCCGGATTGATTGATCGCGTTGACCCAGGCGAGGGTATGTCGATCCAGTGCCTCGCCCTCGAGCCCCGGGGGTTGGTGACGGATGCAGACGGTTTGTAATTCAACCGGCGCCAACACCTGCCAGTTCTCCGCGTTGGCGACAAGTTCGGCAAACCAGCGCGCGTTGTCGAGGTCACGTCGCAGGCGCTCGCGAATCGATTCGATACCGTCGATGCCGAGGTGATACCAGAGTTTTAGCGCACGAAACCGACGCCCCAGCGGAATGCCCCAATCGCGGTACTGCTTGACTTCATCGTCAACGCTCGAACGCAGGTAACTGGGATTGGTTGACATGACCCGTACCAGGTGCTGCACGTCGCGCACGTACATCAGCGAGCAGTCGAGAATTGTCCCCATCCACTTGTGCGGATTCCAGGCGATGGAATCTGCCGCTTCAACGCCTTCCCACAGGTAACGGCATTCCGGTAGTAGCATGGCGCTGCCAGCCATGGCCGCATCGACGTGCAACCAGATGTCGTGACGGGTTGTTATCTCGGCGATTTCAGCGACCGGGTCGAAGGCCGTGACCCCGGTCGAACCGACCGAGGCGATTACAGCCGCGGGAATGCATCCACTGGCGATATCCGCTGCCACCATTTGTGCCAGGCTCTCTGCCTGCATCGAACGCTTTTCAGGGTCCATCGCGACCATGCGCAGATTATCGCTACCGAACCCGGCCAGTAAGGCGGCCTTGACCACCGATGAATGTGCCTCGGCGGTGGTATAGACCACGAGAGGTTGATCCGTCGCCTGCAGGCCACCATGATTTTGTGCATAGTCGCTGGCCCTTTCGCGTGCCAACAACAGGGACGTCAAGCAGGAAGTCGAAGCGGTATCCTGGATACATCCTTCCCAGCTGTCGGAAAGCCCGGTCAATTGGCGCATCCAGTCACAGACGACTTCCTCGACCTCGGTCAGTGCCGGGCAACTTTCCCAGGAGATTCCAAGCGTGCCTAGACCGGAACTCGCGATATCACCCAGTACCGAGGCAAGTGACGCGTTAGATGGAAACCAGCCGTAATGCATCGGGTGTTGTACCAGCGTGAGCGCGGGTAGTACGCGTTGTTCCAGTTCGTTCAGTAATTGCCCGGGCGACTGTGGTGTTTCAGGCGCACTGACCGGGAAGCTGCGCCTTGTATCGCCGGGATTTACCTGGGCCCGAACCGGTCGCTTTTCCAGGTTGCTGCGATAATCTGCGATCCAGTCGATCAGATCGTGGCCGGCCTGGCGGAAGTCTTCGGGTGTCATAGGTTATCTCGAATCGCTTGTGAAGGGTTTTAAAGTATGGATTTTCAGGTATCGTAGGTTTTTGAGTCAATCGGTATTATTCAGATAGAAGAATGAACAACGCTATCAACATCGCTATCCTGGATTCAGTGCCGGAGAGCTACTGGGCGGATGACCTGGGAATTACCGATGCGCAGAAATTTATCGATTTGTTGCAGCCACTCAATCCATCGGCTCACTTCGGTGTCTACTTTACAACCAAAAACCAGTTCCCCGACAACCTTGACGACTACGATGCAATCCTGGTCACTGGGAGCCCCTGCAGCGTACACGATGACCTTGACTGGATTCGTAAGCTGAACGATATGACCCTGGCTGCGAACAACAAAGGACTCAGGATCATAGGGTCCTGTTTCGGCCATCAGTTGGTGGCGCGGGCCTTTGGTGGAGACGTGGCTCACAACGAGAATGGCTGGGTCATTGGAAACTACCCGGTGCACATTACAAATGATTACGACTGGATGCAGCCGATGGCAAGCATCACCGGTTTGTATCATTTCAACCAGGAACGCGTTACCCGCTTACCCGAGGGAGCGGTTTCGTTTGCTCATACCGATGAGCATGCAGACTACGGTTTTACCCTGGGTGACAATGTCATGTGTTTCCAGGGCCATCCCGAGCAGCCGCTGCGCGCGATGGTGAATTTTCTGAAAGCAACGGACAGCCTGACGCGAGAAGAGCATGCCAAAGCCAAGCGTTATATTCACGAGGGTGAGCCCGACTCGCAAATCTGGGCAGAATGGATGATGCGTTTTTTCGCGACTGAATCTGATCTCTAATTAACGGGAGATAGCCATGAAACTTTTTTACGCAATTGCAGTTTTCTTTTTATATCCGGGTTCTTCGCAGGCAGCCGATATCGACAATGGTAACGACCTGCATTTCACGAACTGCACCGGTTGCCACGATGAATCGGTATACACCCGTGAAAACAGGCGAGTCAGCAGCTTGCCTCGCCTCGGGACGCAGGTGCGTTTTTGTAAAGATTCGCTGGGATTAACCTGGTTTGACGACGAAGTCGAGGACGTGATCGAGTATCTAAACACCACCTACTATCATTTTTAAGCCGATCTCCAGGCTTATTTATCACCAACGGCCGATAATGATGCCATTCGCTTCATCGCGCTCGGGTCCCATGCCTGCAAGATTGTCGTAAGGCACACCGACACGCGGTTTTAACCGCCGCCGAGAATCAACCAGCAGTTGCTGCATTTCGCTACAGGTCTTTTTATAGGTCGGGTCATCACCGAGATCGTTCAATTCGTTCGGATCTCTTTGCATATCGAATAACTGGGATCGGAACAGGCTATGCTGGATATATTTCCAGCGCTTGTCGCGAATCATGGTGGCCCGGCAATCATAAGCCGCGATGTTCAACAGGGTTCGGGGTCCGCGGTCTGAATAGTCGATTTCGCTTAACACGTACTGACGCCAGTTGCCGGGCGCGATATGTGAATGCAGTAGCGGCATCAGCGAACAGCCTTCCACCCGTTCATGGCAGATATTGCCGCCGGCAAATTCGACGAAAGTCGGCAACAGGTCAACCGCTTCTACCATCTCGGTACAAACGCTGCCCCGGGTTTCGTCAGCGGTCGCGTTCGGATTGACGATGATAAGTGGGATTCTTACCGAGGCCTCGTGGAACAGGTCTTTCTCACCGAGCCAGTGGTCACCCAGGTAATCGCCGTGGTCGCTGGTGAACACGATCAGGGTTTGTTCGAACAATCCGGTTTGTTTCATGTAATCGAACAGGCGACCGAGTTGATCATCGACCTGCCGGATCAGTCCCATGTAAACCGGAATCATGCGCTCGCGCACGTCTTCCCGGGCGTAGCTTTCGCTGTATTCCTGCTCCATGAAAGCCTTGTACACCGGGTGCGGGTTATGGAGCTCGGTGTCGGAACGCACCACCGGTTGAACATCATTGCTGTTGTAAAGATCGTGATACGGTGCCGGCGCGATCAACGGCCAGTGCGGCTTGATATAGGATAGGTGCAGGCACCAGGGTTGGTCGCCTTCCTGTTGTTCCAGGAAATCGATCGCACGGTTGGTGATAAACGTGGTTTCCGAATGTTCTTCGGCGACACGCGATGGGTAAATCGAGTTTCGCAGTCGCCAGCCCGAGCAAACATTACCATCCCTGTCTTCTCCGCTATTGGCGTATTCCTGCCAGGGGTTATCGCCCGGGTACCCCTTGCGCTGGAGGAAGGCGGTATAACCATGATCCTGCGGCAGGCTTCCATCTGGATAGAGCCCATCGTGCAGTTCGAACGGTTCAAAGCCGCCGCTACCGGCAAAGCGGGCATAGTCGGAATCCAGGCTTACGCCGAGTGCCCGCATAGCAGCAATGCTTTTCCGGTTGTGGGCTTTACCTGCCAGCGCGCTTCGATATCCCGAGGGTTTCAGGTAATCGGTAATCGTCAATTCATCGGTTCGCATTGGATCCGAGTTTGCCATGACGCCGTGGCTCGACAGGTAGCGTCCGGTGTAGAAACTGGCGCGAGATGGACCACAGATCGGTGCCTGGCAATAAGCATTGTCAAAGCGTACGCCGCGAGCGGCCAGTGAATCGATGTTCGGAGTGTTGAGTTTCAGGTGTCCATAGCAGGACAGGTAGTCCCAGCGTAACTGGTCGCACATGATGAAGAGAATGTTACGAGGCATTAATAAAGCCCCCGAATTATGCTACACCCTTGTAAAGCTTCGGATTAAATACGTCGCGTAAAAAATCCCCCATCAGGTTAATCGCAATAACGATTATTACCAGGAAAAAACCGGGTATCAGCGTAATCCACCATGAGCCGGAGAAAAGGTATTCTTTACCGATACTGATCAGCGATCCCAGGCTCGGTTCGGTGACCGGCATGCCAAGCCCGAGAAACGACAACGCGGCTTCGGTAATAATCGCGTTTGCAATCTGCAGGGTGGCGATAACAAAAATCGGTGACAGGCAATTGGGCAATATGTGCTTGAACATGATTCGCGTCGACCCGAAGCCCATCACGTGGGCGGCATCGACATATTCCTTTTCCTTTTCCGCGAGTACCGAGGAACGCACGGTGCGCGCAATTTGCGGCCATTCGGACAAACCAATTACGAGAATCAAAATGAACATGGCCCAGCTACTATAGGTATCAGCACCGAAGGCGTTTTTAACAATCGCAAGTACGATGATGGCTACCATCAGCGTCGAAAAGGATAGCTGCACGTCGGCGATACGCATCAGGATACTGTCGACTCTGCCACCGATATAACCTGAAACCAGGCCGATGACGATACCGATTGTGGCTTGCAGCAGTACCGCGAAGATGCCGATCAGTAGCGATACGCGCATGCCGTAGAGAATTGTGCTCCACAGGTCGCGTCCCTGGTCGTCGGTGCCGAGTAAGAAGCGTTCGTCCGCGCCCTCCTGCCAGACGGGTGGCATTTCGGAGTCCATCAGGTCTATCTGTGTCAGATCGTAGGGATCAAACGGCGCGATCACCGGCGAAAACAAGGCCATTAAGGCAAGAATCAGGAACACGGTGCTGCTGGTGATCGCAACCTTGTCGCGCTTGAAGTGATAAACCAGGTCAGACTGGAGCAATCGTTGCCAGTGTGAAATTGTCTGGTCCATTACTTCCCGCTTACCAGGTCAACCATCGGATTGATCAGCCCGTAAAGCAGGTCGACCAGCGTGTTGACGATCACGAAAAGAAATCCGACGAACATGATATAGGCGGTGATCAAGGGGATGTCGGAACGGTTAACCGCTTCGAGGAACATGAATCCCATTCCCGGCCATTGAAATACCGACTCGGTCAATATGGTATAGGCCACCATGATGCCGATTTGTACCCCACCGACCGTGATTACCGGCAGCATCGTATTCTTTAGTGCGTGCTTAAAATAAACGGTTAACGAATCCATACCCTTGGCACGCGCGAACTTGACGTATTCAGAACTGAGCACTTCGAGCATTTCAGCCCTGACCAGTCGAATGAACAGGGGTAACATGATCGACGACAACGCGATGGCCGGCATGATGATATGCAAGATGCCGTCCCAGCTTGCGAAATTCGTGCTCCAGTAGCCCCAGACTTCGACGATTTCACCACGGCCGAACGACGGCATCCAGCCCAGCGTGATCGAGAATATAAAAATCAGCGCGAGTGCGGTTAAAAAAACCGGGATCGATATGCCGATTACGCTAACCGCCATGGTAAATTTGGCGAACCAGTGGCGCGGTCGAATCGCACAAAAAACACCGAGCGGAATCGAGATTGTTATGATGATAATCGATGCCGCGAAGGCAAGCTCCAGGGTTGCGGGTAATTTTTTCAATATTACGGTGAGGGCCGGTTCCTTGAAGAAATAGGAGGTTCCCAGGTCACCCTGCACTGCACGGCCGACAAAACGTCCATACTGCACCAGCAGGGGATCGTTTAACCCCAGGGTATCTTTTAGATTTTCCCTTTCTTCATCGGACATTGACATTGCGGCCAATTCCCGGGTCGGATCACCGAGACTGTCCTGGATGCCAAAACAGAAGGCACTGATGACGAACATCACCACTATCACCTGCAACAGACGTTTCAGTAGAAATTGGGCCATAGGTTAATTACCCGAGAAGCGGGTGGACAAGTCGCCCACCCGTTTCTCGTGATACCTATTGGACGACGAGGTCGCCGAGATAGGGAAAGTTGAGCGCATTAACTATCGGATCAACATCAACGCCTTTACGCGCCGCCCAGGCCAGGTTCTGCCAGTGCAGCGGGATAAACCCGGCATCCTGGTAAATCTTGGCTTCGATCGCCTGCAGCATTTCAGCACGTTTGCCCGAATCGGTTTCCCGGTTCGCTGCCAACGTGGTGGTATCGACATAGTCGCTGCTATAGTTGCCCGAGTTGTAGACACCCATGCCGGTGCTCTGGTCCGGCGTCATTGCCAGGAACTCGTAAAAGTTGGCGCTGTCTTCGGTGTCCGAGTGCCATCCAATCATCATGATATCGGCGGCGCGGTCGTCGAATGCAGGCCAGTACTGCGCCTTGGGCATGGTTTGCAGATCAACCTTGATATTAATTTTTGACAGCATCGCGGCGACTGCCTGTGCGATCTTGTCGTCATTAACATAGCGGTTGTTCGGCGCCATCATGGTGACGCTAAAGCCATTCTCGTAACCCGCATCCTTCATCAATTGCTTGGCAAGCTGGAGATCGTAACGAGGTTTCAGTTTCGGGTTGTATCCCAGGTACCCCGCGGGGCTCATTTGTCCCGCGGTGGTTGCAAAACCCTTCATGATTTTCTTGACGATGGCATCGTTGTTAACCGCGTGCACGATCGCCATTCTGACGCGTTGATCCTGTAATTCTTTCTTACGTTTCTGATTCATCTGGAAGGTGATGATTCGCGTGCCAGGCAAGGTAATCAGTTCTGCATTACTGGCGGCCTTGATTTGTCCGAAATCGTTGGGAGAAACCGGTGCGATAAAATCGACATCGCCGGATAACAGCGCTGCAACGCGGGTTTGCTCATCCTTGATCGGTGTGAATACGATGCGGTCGACATTGCCGGGAGATTGCTTGTCCCAGTAGCCATCAAAGCGTTCAAACACAATTTTTACGCCCTGTTCGCGCGAGGTGATCTTGAACGGGCCGGTGCCCGACATGTTGGTGGAGGCAAAGGAAGCCCCGTTTTTGACGATTGCGCCCTTGTCGTTGCCGTTGGCATCGGTGCCGGTGTAGAACTTGCTATCCATTGGGAAAATGTAGGTCGAGGTATGCAATACCAGCGGGTAGGGACCGCTGGTCACCAGGTCGATGGTGTGGTCATCGATCACGTTGAGTTCGGTGAAGTTGGCAAATATCCCCTTGAAATCAGGGCTGACCTTGAGGCGATCGAAGGTCCATTTAAAATCCGCCGCGGTCATCGGGTTGCCACTATGGAACTTGACGCCCTTACGCAGGTTAAAGCGTACCGTGGTCGGGTTAAGTCGTTTGTAGCTGGTGGCCAGGCGATTTTCAAACGCAAGGTCCTTGGTCCAGCGAATCAGTGGATCGAAAGACATATGCGACAGTTGCAACATGCCGCCCGATAGCTGCTCGTGAATATCCAGCGTCACCGGGTCTGCATCGTAAGCCAATCTCAGGTCTTTCGCGTTAACGGTGGTGAAGGACAGCAGGCTCGCCATCACCAGGCAGGTGGTTAATAGAAAACGATTTTTCATCGTATTATCTCCTTTGTCAGTGTGTGTCGTGCTTCATATTTCGGTTTTTAAAAAACCGTCAAAAATCGATTATTTTAAATTATACGGTTGCTTCGACTTCATAAATTTTATCAAAGCGTGGCATCAAGCCGAGTAATTCAATGCTGTATTCATTCTGCGGATGCTCAAAGAAATCCTCGCTTTCAGCGGTTTCAAGTATACGACCATGCCGCATGATCGCAACCCGATCACACATTTGCCGGATTACCGGTAAGTCATGGCTGATAAATAACATCGTCAGGCCCAGTTCGTCTTGCAGGTCTTTCAGCAGGTTCAGAATTTGTGCCTGTACCGAAACGTCCAACGCCGAAGTCGGCTCATCACAGATCAGCAGCCTCGGTCGGCTGGCGAGCGCCCGCGCGATCGAAATTCGCTGTCGCTGTCCACCGGAAAATTCATGTGGATACTTGAGCCCGGCAGCACGGCCGAGCCCGACATGGTCGAGCAGGTCGCCGACGATGGTTCTGATTTCCTGTGGTGGCGCGAGGCGATGAAACCGGATCGGTTCGGCGATGATATCGTCTACCTTCATCCGACTATTTAGCGAAGAGTAGGGATTCTGAAATACCATTTGCATTTGCAGTCTTACCTGCTGGACGGCAACTGGGTCCGGATTATCAACCAGCTCGATCCCGTCGAACTTGATCGAGCCGCTGTCGGGTTTTTGCAGGCCCGCCACCATGCGCGCGATGGTCGATTTTCCTGAGCCGCTTTCACCCACCAGGCCGAAGGTTTCGCCCTGTTTTACGGTCAGGTTGACATCCCGGGTTGCCTGCAAATACTTGCGGTTCTTCTTCAGAAAAGCGTCCCGGGTTACAAAACTTAAATTGAGATCTTTTATTTCCAGTAAGTCCTGAATGTTTTCGTGACGCGTGCCCTGGCCCAGCCAATGGGTTTTGACATCGATGTGTTTAAGTCCTTTTGCCGTGGTTTCGATGTATTCAACGAGGGGAAATCGCTCAATTTTCTTGCTGGATCGCGGGACCGCGCTGATCAGGCTCCTGGTGTATTCATGTTTGGGTGAGGTCAGAAGCTCGGCGGTTTTACCGATCTCCACCATTTTGCCGCGGTACATGACCGCAACCCGATCGGTGACACTGGCGATAACGCCCATGTCGTGGGTAACCAGCAGGCAGCCGACCTGGCGTTCCCGGCATAGCTTGCGAATCAACGACAGGATCTGGTCCTGCACCGAAACGTCGAGCGCGGTAGTGGGTTCATCGGCAATGAGCAGTTCCGGATCACCCGCCAGCGCGATAGCGATCACCACGCGTTGGCGCATGCCACCGGAAAATTGATGCGGGAATTGCTTAATGCGCACTTCGGGATCCGGAATCCCGACCTGATCGAGCAAATCGACCGCGATTCGGGAGGCTTCTTTGCTGTCTTCAATGCCCAGGTTTTTATTAATGGTTTCGGTCAGCTGGTTTTCAACCGTAAATAGCGGATTCAGCGAGGTCATCGGATCCTGGAAAATAAAGCCGACGCGGGAGCCTCGAATCTTGATGATCTCCTTGCTGCTAAAGGTCGATATCTTGGTGTTATTGAGGAAAATATCGCCCGACGAAACCCGGCCGGGGGCGCTCAGCAACTGCACGATGCCGTTACCGATGGTGGATTTACCGGCCCCGGATTCGCCGACCAGGCCGAGAATTTCGCCGGGGCTAAGTTCGAAGCTCACCTCGTCAACCGCACGCTCGGTGCCGTGTCGGCCCGGAAACTCAATACAGAGATTCTTGATGGTCAATAAACTCATGTTGCGGGAGCCTGTCTAGCTAAACGCGAAGTATGATACATGTCCTGAGCTGTGGTGATACTAGTTATAGTTATAAGCGCTCTACTCTAACATTCGGTTAACGGTACCGCTATATTTGTTTAGTCATTGCGGGAAACGTTCCCGGACCAAACCGGATGTTATCGCCGCGGTTAGTAAGTGGGGACCTCTCCAAGCAGCCACTCCACCTCGTTATCACTGTCCAGGGACAGGCGTTTTCGGGTCTGGTAATTGAGTTGGGGGGCGGATAATAGTAGTTGCTGGTAAGCCCCCGCTTCGATGGCGATCAATCCGCAATCGGTGGTCGCGGTCATTTCAACGATGTGATTTTCGGTGTAGGGACGCCAGCCCAGTTCCGTACCATTGACAATTGTTTCTTCGCCGCCGTCTTCGCCGGCAATCGACCCGGAACCCTCGACAAAGATATACATATGAGTGTCTTCGAGTTGCCTGGTTGTACCATTTTCGATCACCTGCCATTCAGCGATACGTGCAATCTTGTCGGTGACCATGGCGGATATTTCGGCAAACTGGGGCAGTAGCTTGATTACGGGGCGCAGCAGCCAGCGATTTTCGAGTATTGCCTGTAAGCCACTGTAACGAATGAAGCTGCGAAAGGTTTCTTCGGCAAAAACACAGACGGTCACGGGTGTCCTGGCGATAACGCTGGCGTTGCGTATGCCGGTCCCGGTGAGTATCGCCATTTCACCGATAACATCACCGGCCTGCAGCAACGCGACTGTCTCGCGATTATCCTCCGTGACTCGTACGACTTCACAGTAGCCGGTGAGAATCAGGTAGACCGAACCATGGCTTTCCGTCTCCTGCACGATAATCACATCCTCGGTGTTGTAGCGATAGATTTCCTGCTCGGCGAGCAGGTTGCGCATCCAGCGGTTGGGGAATGGTTGTCCCAACCACAGGCTTAAGTAATGGTTGATCTGCGAGGCATAGATCATGCTGTCACCCTCGATCAGGGTGTAGCGCTTACCCGCGCTGGCGAGCGAGAAAGTTGTTTGCAAGGCCTGCGGTACTTCTTCGACATGAACGAAGACAACGCGGTCGGCCTGTGATTGTAGTGCGTCGTTTGGATCGCCATGAATTTCGCCGGCACCGCCATCGGCAATCAGCAGGTGAAAATTATGCGTGTAGAGTCGCTCCAGGTTGGCAAGCGTCTCTGCGCGCACGATTCCGGATTTTCCCAATTCACGGACCCGGGCCATATTCTGGTTGTCGCCAACGATGCAAACGTCTCGAAACTGACCTTTGTGAGTAGTTGAGAAGGTGGCGCCTATGGTCGGTATACTGTGTACCGTGTTATGGATTTCAATGTTGAGCCCGTAGTAGTTAATGGTGTCACCGGGCTTAACCTTGATTAACTCGAAGTGCTCCCTGACCGTGTCGGGACTCCAGCCGAGACCGCAACCCAGTTTCTCCATTGCCATGTTGAAAATTTCCAGGGTGGTGATGACCTCGACACGATGCGGCATTTCCATTAATGGAAACATCGCACAATGGTCATCGTGGAGGTGAGTCAGGAATATTGCCGAGATCTGGTTTTTGGAGATGCCGCGCGCAAACAGGTGTTGATCGAGAAACGGGATCGAATCGATCAACAGGTAATCGCCGTTGTAACAAAGTGCGAGTCCGCTACAGGGTTCCTCGGTCGCAAATCCCGATGCCCCGCCCAACACCTCGATTCCCAGCTTGGCCAGGCCCCCGGGAACATAGTCTGTCGGTACCGGGTAGGGCGGGGTGACTTCGACATCTTCGTTCAGGTCGACGTAAACGTCACCTCCCTGGCTCGACACCAGGTAACTATCGACGCCTTTGCGCTCGATCGCAAAATCACCGGCGACCGCAATACCGTTTTCGAACGGCACCTGGTTGAAAAAATCCTCAATCGGGATCGCCTGGTCGGAGTCGTCCTTGATGGCAAGTGCTTCTGATACACCCAGCCATTCGTCTTTAAGTGCGGCCTCGGTGTCCCAGTCGTCCAGCTCTGCGCGGGTTGGTCCGAACAGGGTGAAACGCAACAGGCGTAATGCATGGCTGATAGACCTGGCATCGCCAACCAGGTTGATCTTGCGCTTTTCGGCAAGACCGTTGGAAAAAAACAGGAAGAAATAGATTGGAAATTCGAGATTATTCAGCAACGAGCCGTTTTTCTCGCGGATATCAGGCAGCACCAGGGTATCGAATCTCGAGATCCCCTCACGCAACAGGCCTTTTAAAACTTCGGGTGGCTGACCAAACAGGATGACTTCGGAATCATCAGTCACGATCCGGCTGCCCGGGGCTGGGGTTAGTATTTTTGGTTCAGCCATTTTCCTGATAATTATTGCTGAACGTTAAAGTGTAACCTGCCACTTTAAACAGCGAAAGGCGAAATCATGTCAGATCGTTTATATAAACCGGGTCTGCAACAGGTAAGTTTGAAATCAGGGTTGTAATCGGTATTGGTAAAGGTCTTCATAGTATGGTCGGGCTCGCAGTGCGATCTCGCGATCCTTGTCTGAAAGGCTGTAATTTTTTTCATGGTAGGGCGCGAATCCGGTCGAATTACACACCGAATCATACCAGTATTTCGCCCACACACCGTCGCTGGCGCGAACGCCTTTCGGCCAGCTCAGCATCTCCGGAACAAAACCGATATCGAGCCTGGCACATATCGCCTGCAGCATAGTCTCCGGGTCCAGCAGAAACTCGCGGCTATCGATAACCATCGGAACCTCATCGTTCATGGCACGCACCTGCTCGAACAATTCAGCCTGCTGGATGAAGCCGATATCCTCCAGCGTCGCATCACTGCGCACCTCGGCATAGGATGCAATCACCGCTTCGGGTTCACGAATGAGAAAACAGTTAACCAGTGCCGACAACCAGGAGCGCTCGATTTCCGGTAACAGGTGTAGAGTCATATGCTTCTGGTAAAAGATTTGCCTGCCTTCGGGTATGTCGCCGGTGCAGCGGGCGATGATTGAGCCCAGGTCGGTGCCCTGCGCGTCTATCACCTCGGCTGCGCCCGGATGTTGTATCCCGGTCGCCTGCAGATAATAACCGTAAAGGGGTTCGTCCCAGACGACACAATCAGCACGATTTTCCCAGGCACGCATTAACGCGGTTGAGATATTGCGTGGTCCCGACCACATAGCAATGCGCAGTGGGGTCAGACGCATTCCTGCTCTAGCATCTTGAGGTAAAGTTGCTGCAGTTTTTCGACCATCGGGCCACGCTCGCCGTCCCCGATTATGCGACCGTCAATTTCGCGCACTGGCGCAAGCCCTGCGAAGGTGCCGGTCACGAAGGCCTCGTTAGCACTGTAAACATCGGTCAGGCTGAAGTTCTTCTGCCTTACCGGTATCTGGTTTTGCTCGCATAACTCGATGACCTTGCCACGGGTTATGCCGCCCAGGCAGTAATCACCAGTTGAAGTCCACACTTCATCCTTGCGCAGGATAAAAAAATGGGTCGAGTTGCAGGTCGCGACAAAGCCATGCGGATCGAGCATTAAGGCCTCGTCAGCCCCGGCCTTGGCGGCCTGGATGCAGGCGGTAATGCAGTTCAGCTTGGAATGGCTGTTGAGTTTCGGGTCCTGCACGTCAGGATAACCGCGACGCACATGGACCGTAAACAGCTTGATGCCTTTTACCGCGGTTTGCGGAAGCGCCTGCTTGTACTCCGGCACAATCACGATGGTCGGCGGCGTAATGGTGATGCGGGGGTCCTGGTACGGCGTTGCCTTGACCCCGCGCGACACCATGAGCCGGATATGAACCCCGTCGTGCATGTTGTTTTTTTCGAGAAGTCGATACAGGCGCTCACCGAGTTCTCCGGCAGTGATTTCCATTTCCATGTCGAGCGCCTTCGCCCCGCCATACAGGCGCTCCAGGTGCTGGTCGAGAAACGCGATCTTGCCGTGGTGCACGCGCAACCCCTCCCAGACGCCGTCGCCGAGCACGAAGCCGCTATCGAAAACCGAGACTTTCGCCTCGCCGCGGGCGAAATACCCGCCGTTGATATCGATAATGATGTCCGCGTTGCGCGGGTCATCCTGGTATTCGTGGGTGCCCTTGGTTTGATTATTCATCGGTGCTTCCTAGTTCAAATTCTTCGCCCTGGCTGGTAACGCTCAGGTAACCGACGCCATCGCGTTTAGTTTCGGTTGCGAGGTTGAGCAGATCGTAAAACGCGCTGCGGCTGATCAATGCATCCAGGCCTTCGCGCAGGTGCACGTAAGGTCGGGGTTCACTGGTTGTTGCGTCGATAGCGACTCGAATCGGATGCTCATGATCGACGACGATCTTGTCACCAATATTAGTGGTAAACACGATTGCCGGTTGACCCCTGTCCTCGATAGATTCGACCAGAGTCGCAACAAATGGCGCATCTTCTACCTGGATGCGCAGTTTTTCCGCCGGGGTAACCAGGAAATACGCGTCATCTTCACGGCGTAAAATCCCGGCAAACAATTTCACCATTGAATCGCGCTTGAACCTGCGCCCCTGGTGGAACCAGGTGCCGTCGGCGGCGATACGGATATCGATCTTACCCTGGTTGTGCGGATTCCAGTCTCGCCTGGCCGCCTGGGTCGCTGTGCTTGATTCGATATCAGCCAGGATCTGCTCGAGTTCGGACATGGGGTTCCATTTCATTTAACCAGCCTCGATGTTATCCCCGGTGCAAACTAATGTCATCAGGCGACTCGTTCCAATTGGGCGAATCCATCGGGTAGAACCGGCCACTGGTCACGAACTTTCTGCGATCGGGATTGCGAGCTACCGAAAGCCGAATAGTTAATCTATAATTTTGGGACTTGCGCCATCCACGAGGAACAATCGAACATGAAACGCAGAGGATTTGTGAAATTATGTGCGTCTGCGGTCGCCGGTATTACGGCAAGTCCTGAACTGCTGGCCCGGGAAAACCAGGTATACCATCGGTATGGACGGGTAGCATTGGTCGATTCCTATAGCGGCAAACCGGTAAGGGCTGCGTCGCTGGATGTGGGTGAAGCCTACCTGTTCAACTACCCCTATGTTTCCACCCCTTGTTTTTTAATCGACCTGGGCAAATCAGTGACATCCAGAAGCAATCTCAAAACCCGGGACGGTGAGCGTTATCGCTGGCAGGGCGGTTCCGGAAAAAAGAACTCGGTGGTTGCATTCTCGGCCATTTGCGCGCACAAGATGAGCCACCCGGCGCCATCGGTGAGCTTTATTAATTACCGGCACCGGGAAGTCAGATTCCGCAACAGTAACGATGAAATAGAACAACGCGCCGGTGTTATCTATTGCTGTTCGGAAAACAGCGTATACGATCCCGCCCATGGTGGCCGGGTGCTGGGAGGTCCGGCGCCACAGCCACTCGCGTCTATCGAACTTGAGTACGATCCGGAGCAGGATATTTTTTATGCTACCGCAACCATCGGCGGTGAAATGTTCGATCGCTATTTCAGCAATTTTCACGATCGGCTGGTACTGCAACATGGGCGCACCGATATCGATCATGCAATGACCGGCAGTACTGGCCTGATGCGACTCAGGGACTACACCAATAACCAGGTCGGCTGCCAGGCCTGATCTGACGAAAATTGGCAGCGGTTCCGGCGAAATCCCTGCAAATCTTATGTGCTAGACTGCATGCTTGTTGATTCCATCCGGATTTCTGATGGCAGCTAAACAGTTATCAGGCAAGCTCGCAGTTATCCTGCATGCGGATGTGGTCGGGTCAACCGCGCTGGTGCAACAGGACGAGCAAAAAGCTCACGCGCGCATCCAGGATTCCTTTCAGCGTTTCGGTAGTACGATTTCGAACTATCATGGTCAGGTGCGTGAACTCCGTGGCGATGCACTGCTGGCGGAGTTCGAGCGGGCCTCGGATGCCATTTCCGCGGCGCTGTGTTTTCAGTCAGACCAGTCAAATTACAACGCGCAACTCGAAGACGATATCCGCCCGCTGGTACGGGTCGGGATCGCCATGGGTGAAGTCGTGATTGCCGACGACACCATTACAGGTGCCGGCGTGGTGCTGGCACAGCGCCTGGAGCAATTGGCGGCTCCCGGCGGATTGTGCATAACGCCGGCAATCCGTGAAGCCGTGCCGCGGCGCCTGCCGTTCGAGCTTGAGAATATCGGTGAACAGGCTTTAAAGGGATTCGATGAGCCGGTCGGGGTTTATCGGGTCGAGTTGACCTCCGGAGCAACAGTTCCGCCTCCGCAGCCGGGTCGGAGTAGCGGTCCTGACGAGGCCTCGCCCAGGCTCAGGATTGTGGCAACCGCGGTTGTACTGGCGGTTATTGCTGTCGCTGTCTATGGCTTTGTCACCTGGCAATCAAGAGAATCTGTCATTTCCGAATCCGCGGAACAGATGGCCTCCGAAAAACCTTCAATCGCGGTTTTACCTTTCGATAACATGAGCGGCGACCCCGACCAGGAGTATTTTGCCGACGGCATCACCGAGGATCTGACCACCGATCTATCGAGAATTTCGGGGCTGTTCGTGGTCGCGCGCAACTCGGCTTTTTCCTACAAGGGCCGATCGGTCGACGTGCGTACGGTCGCTGAGGAACTGGGCGTGCGCTATGTGTTGGAGGGCAGCATTCGCCGAGCCAATGACCAGATTCGCATCAATGCACAGCTTATCGACGGATCCAGTGGTGGTCATATCTGGGCCGAGCGCTTCGATGGCACCATGGCCGATGTATTCGCGCTGCAGGACAACGTGAATCGTAAAATCGTCGCCGCGCTCGAGGTCAGCCTGACGGCCGCCGATGAAAGGAGATTTGACCAGGTAGAAACAACTAATCCAGAGGCTTATGACCTATTGCTA
>Ga0265303_10000372_pt1 | contig 24777 bp, 21 predicted proteins | sample Helome_2_FD_192494 | JGI IMG/M metagenome (GOLD analysis project Ga0265303, IMG submission 192494) | Marine sediment microbial communities from subtidal zone of North Sea - Hel_20160317 (Illumina Assembly) | ecosystem: Environmental > Aquatic > Marine > Subtidal zone > Sediment ... | reverse complement strand
TCGGTATACTTTGCTATGCCCTATATTGAAGGACAGCTAGAAAGTGGACATTGGAAGGATGGCTACCAAGCCCTTCAGGATGTGCTGCCGAATCAACCGATCATGAAAGAAGCCGTAGAAATTGAAGTCAATCAGGGAATTGTGACACTCAAGCAAGTTATTCACGAGATAAAGGCCCTTCTCAACGAAGCCAAAATCCAATTAGGCAGTGAATTTAAAGTTGAATATTCCCACCATTATGGTCTAGAAAATTTTCGAAAAACTGGTGCCGTGATCATTGAATGTATTAATCGGGAATATTGCAAAAAACTGGTTGTCCAACTTCCTGGACAACGGCACCCTTCTCATTACCATGCGCGGAAAGAGGAAACGTTTCAGGTCCTCTATGGAGTTTTGCAAGTCAACACTGACGGGTGCCCGCGCATTCTCCATCCAGGAGAAACCATGCTCATTCAACCAGGAGTGTGGCATTCTTTTTGGACAGACAACGGAGTCATATTTGAAGAAGTTTCCACCACCCATTACAATAATGACTCGTTTTATGCGGATAAACGAATTAATAAACTTGCCCGATCAGAACGAAAAACAATGGTTGACCATTGGGGGCGATTCCAAATCATTCCCGAGCCAAACTCACAGAAAGCGGATGAGATCGCCGTAGCAGACCCTCAGGTACCATGATACGAGGTATTGTCTTTGATTTCGATGGTACGCTGGTTGACTCTAATGACATAAAACTTCAGACCTTTTACGACGTCACGAAGTCCCATGATCCAACGGGTTCCACCGTTACCCGGATTCTCAAGCAATTCCCCAATAAAGACCGGTATGGTCTTTTTCATGCCATCATTCGAGAGTTCTTTGCCCAAAACCAGACTGAAGACTCTAAAGATTTAGAAACCTTGGCGGCCCAATGGGCTGAGGATTATACGGTCAGATGTGAAAAATCTATCGAAAACTGTGAGGAAGTCTCTGGCACATCGGAGACCTTACAGTGGCTCTCTAAACAACGCCTTCCGATATTTATCAATTCCCGAACACCAACAACGACCCTCAAGCGATTGGTAACCTTACGATCTCTTCATTCGTACGTTTCTGATACATACGGAGCCCCGACAACCAAGTCCGAAAACTTACGACTTATCCAAAATCAGACCCAAGCGCAACCGAAGGAAATACTCTTTGTAGGAGACAGCGATGATGATCGAGACGCTGCCGGTGAGGTAGGCTGCCACTTTGTCGGAGTCGTCTTACGGGATAGACCTCGTTTTTCAGACCCTCACCCAGAACGGTGGATTACCAATCTCTATCAACTCCAAATAATCGTGGAAGGCCTTCAGATGAAAGATCCTCCAGGAAATAATACCGATTAAAATCTTTTTCGCCATCCAGACAAAATTGAAAAATCATTTATGACATCTAACGTACAGAAACAATTCAAGAGCGAAATATTGTGCTATGACGTCCATCAAACGAATGAGAATCCTTCTTGATACACAATAAAAAAATTCTGGCAGTGTGTCCTGCACGCGGGGGCAGCAAGGGGATTCCTCTCAAAAACCTAGTGCCTTTCCTTGGCGTCCCGTTAGTGGCCCGAGTCGGACATCTGGTTTCCGAAATTTCAATTATTGACAGAGCCATCGTATCTACCGATCACCAAGAGATTGCCGAAGTCGCACGTCAATCCGGGTTAGAGGCCCCCTTCTTTCGACCCGAAAACCTTTCTGGAGACCAAATATCTGACGCACAAGTGCTCATTCATGCCCTCAAAGAAATGGAACATCTTGATAAGGTGCAATATGACCTTGTTGTCATGCTCCAGCCGACCTCCCCTTTACGTCGACCAGAACACATCGTTCAAGCCATCGAAATGTTCGTACAAGGAAATTGGGATGCAGTTTGGACCGTCTCTGAAACTGATTCCAAACATCATCCCCATAAGCAACTAAAGATTGAAGCCGGCCAACTCAGTTACTATGATCCAGCCGGGAATCAGATAATCGCACGACAACAGCTGACCCCCCTTTATCATCGCAACGGGGTGGCATATGTGATTTCCCGAGACTGCTTACTTTCTCATAAAAATATCAACGGCGAAAGGACCGGAGCTCTGATCCTCCCTGAATATTACGTCAGCATTGATACCATGTGGGATTTAAAATTATCAGAATTCATATACCACTCATTACCAGAACTCCATAAATCAAAAGAGCGTTCATACACCTAATTTCACAATTAGCATGCCAAGCACTTTTCCTGTAGAACATTCTTCTCCTTCTATTCTTGGAGCAACCTCGACTATATGTGATCTTTGCCATTCCACCAAATTTTCTGTGGTAATGGATGCGACGGAAGGAAGCAGTGGCATCCTCATATGCGAAAACTGTCGACTGATGCATGCATCCCCTCCATTATCCCCCGAAGCCCTTGACAATTTTTATGACGATACATTTGCCAACGACCCCGGATGCCAGTTAAGGGCCGGATCGAACTTTCCGCCAGATAAAGATCGAAAAAAAGAAGAAATTCACGCTGAAACTTGGGGAATTAAAATTATTAAACGATACATTGATCCACGCGGAAAGCATATTCTTGATTTGAGGTGTCGAACTGGAGCACTGACCGCCATTCTCCAAGGCGAGGGAGCGGAAGTTTTGGGGGTCGAGCCGTTTCAGGGAAATGCGAATTACGCCAGGCAGGTGCGCGGGTTATCGAATATTGTTGACTTACCATTTTCCAGGTTTCATCAATTCCCTTCCCCACAAGATGAATATTTCGATATTGTGAATATACTCCCACATCATGTCCTTGCACATGTCCTTTCTCCACGCAGATTATTAGAACAAATATTTAAAGCCCTCAAACCGGGAGGATATGTTTTTTTAGATGAAAAGGATGTGTTGCATCCAGACCGGCATAAGAAACAATCTCCTCTTGATTCAGGCCCTGCTCACCAATTTCACCTGACGCTCCATACTACCGCGCACTATTTTTTTTCTACTGGATTTGAGCTTTTAGAATGTGAACTCGACAAGAACCGCAGCAGCGATTTTCGCCATATTCGTGTAGTCGCACGAAAACCTGCGGAAAGAAAAACTTCCTCAGGCTTTGCACAACAGCTTAAGATTCCCGAAGCTCGAAGCGTAGAGGCCATTCACCGGCGCTTGTGGTGGCTTGAAAGGACATGGCGTATCCGCCTGGCAAGGGTACGGTACAATCGAAAATTTCAGCGCAAGTTACAGAAGTTTGGTTGGTAAGGTTCCTGTAGAAGGACATTTCAACCTTAATTGATTCCTAAGGCAAGTTTTTGTACTAAATCCGGTGCGAAATTTTGAATACTCTGCGGAACTTGAAAGGGAGCAGTGGGGCGATAAGAAGAGTGGAACTTAAGAAATTGAATGATCAAAACAAGGCGATCTTTCTGATTGAAACGACTTCCATAGTGGAGACACCGAGAGGTATCCAAAAATGCCCCTGAACCACTGGGCCCAACCAATTTGAGTTCACACCCTTTCCCGCTTGCCTCATAAATACGTTCGTCCCGAACACGACCGAGGATGTTCCCCAGCTTTCTTTGGACTTGATTAGATATATGAGCAGGCAGGAAAGTGAGCGGCCCCTGATCTTCCTGCGTCTCTAAAATATTGATGAATACCTTGAGCTGTGTTAAATCTTCGAAATCGAAGTGAAAGAGTTGGCTGGAAAGAGCTGTTTCGTTTGGGGGAGACCAGCATAACCGCGCTGACGCCAATCGAGGAACGGCTCCAAAATAGGCTGTGGCCGCATCCAATATGGGTCGTGAGACCATAAATTGGATTAATTGAGGATGCCCGGAGAATTCAACTCCCTCAAGAATGGAAAGGAGAAACCTTTTGGTTGGATGCTTTTGAAGATCCTCCAGAGGATAGTCTCTACGTGATCCCTCATACAATTGACGGCAATAATTGACAACTTTGGAGATTCCGGGAATTTCCTCAGGTTGAAAAAAGAGATATCCTTCTTTCTGTGAAATAAACAGCTGTTTTTTGGGTGTCGAAATAATTTCCCTTGCCAACCGCTTTCGCAATTGATATTGGACTGGATTCCCAGCGACCCTCACCGCAATGATGAATGATTGTATAAATTTTTGCGAAATCTTAAGCCGTTTGTGTAAAAATTTATGAAGTCGGTTATTGCGAACTGTTTGCTTTCCTTGCTCAGATCGAGGATGGAAGTACATGATGAGAAATTTTAAGTTTCCATGCGCTTAAATAAAGTCACTACTCGAAAACGGGAAATCAAAATTCCCAATTCCTATCATTCCTGGACAAATCCATTCTGTCAATAATTAACATATGAGGTTATGAGCTATCCATCCCGCACATGAATACCTTCCCTGTAGGTTAATTGCTGAAAGTCAACGGGACAGTCATGGATTCTTGTTTACCGTCTTATCTTGGTCCCCAAACGATAACGTGGCACATCATATTTGAATTATTCGCTTGTTGGGGCTTCCATTTCTTGATATTGGGAAATTTCTGCAGGAAAATCGGGGCTTACCAGGGATGATTTGGCAGGAAGCAGCTTAGGTATGAGCTTTCTGTGATGATCACGTATAACTGGGCTTGATTTACGAAATTACGTAAACATACCTAATTTTAGTCGGTATATAAAAAACTTAAAGGTTATTCTTTTTCTTAACGTCAAACACCTATTTGTTTTCTCCCGCACACTCAGAGCGTTGGAATTGCTCACTTCTAACTGCCTTACCCCTTTTAAGAATTCCATACACTGCTGTAACATCCTGGATAGCTTTACGAATATCATAATTTTTCCGGATATAGTCAATTCCACGACTCCCCATTTCTCGCCCCTGATCAGGCAACATGAGAATCTGGCTTACGGCTGCTGACAAAGATTCGACACATTGACTAGGAACCAAGATCCCATGACCGACTTGTTTTATGAGGTCCTCTTCAAAACCTAAATCAAATCCTACCATGGGAAGACCCATGGCCATAGCCTCAAAACATGTAGTATTTCTCTCCTCCAACAACATGGTACGAAGGTACACTGTCGAAGCAGCGTAAAAAGGTAGGGGTCTATCCTGATGGCCTAACAGATGAACATGGTGAAAAATACCCAAAGATTTTGCACGTTCCTCTAATTCACCGCGTTGTTTCCCCTCACCAACAACCAACCAATGAAGTTTAGGAAATTGCCTGACCAGAGGCTTTAGGGCCTTCAGTGCATATATATGCCCCTTTGTTGGATCCAATCGACCGACGGAAAGAGCAATTACAGCATCGGCAGGCAAGTGAGTTAATTCCCTAATCTTCTTTTGATATTGCTGTCGCTCCTGTCGCACCACGTTAATTTCTTGAAAATCAACACCACCCCCTTTGACAAGGACTTTTTGACCTGGGACTCCTATGGAGAGCAACTCTTTCCGAGCGGAGACACCAGAAATGAAACAATCGATCAAGGAATGAAACCTAGCATAAAACTTTGGCACCCAGGCTTTCCCTGTATGAACCATTTGGGAAAACAGAATAGCCACATCATGTACCACAGGAAGCCGCAACAGCACCTTTAACGGTAGAGCAACCGTTAATGAATAGCTCGTATGCACATGGATAATATGGGGTCGAAACCAGATTAACGATTGTAGAACATGCCAAAGTGCCAAAAAGTAACGGACGAAAAACCATACCCAATTTCTATGACCGAGTTTTAGAAGACCAGTTTTAGGAAATGGGCGATAAACACCCTTATTCTGCAGGCACTCGGAAAAATACCAGTTTCTCTGATCCGGGGAAAATGAAATGACAAAGTGTTTAACCTCTTTTGACGAGGTCAGGTTCACAATGTTCCATAGTATCCTTGTGGTGCCATAACCAGTAATCCTGTCAATCAGATGGAGTACACGAATCGGCACCTCATCCTTTTCACATTTCTGGTCTTTTTCCATACCAATCTAGTTTTTTTGTCCTTAAACTCTAGAAATCATATTTAACCCAAAGATACTAAAGAAATTCCCGCGCAGGGTAAGTTTAGGATTCAAGAATAATCAGAGAACCCAGGGCTTTAACGGGTTGAACCCTTGAGTTATTTATGAGCCCAAACACACGTTGGTAAAGTCTTGAAGAAGCATGGAAAATTAATTCAACAAGAAACGGTTTGAAAAGATTCAGACGTCACATGCATCCTTTCAAGATGTCTTTCAAAGTGACAGCGACCATTGCAACATGTTCTTCGGGCATGGCTGGGTAAAAAGGGAGAGAAATCGTAGAACCCCCAATTTGTTCGGCCACGGGAAACGCCCCTGATTGGAACCCAAACTCTTTTTTAAAAAAAGTCAGAAGGTGAAGGGCTCGGTAGTTAACAACCACCCCAATCCCTTTTGCCTGCAAACCCCTTATGACATCATCCCTAAATTTTTCGTTCACCCAGATTGGGAAAAGGTGGCGGGCATGGCGAACGCCTGGTAACGTCTTAGGGAATGTGATGTGGGGTTCCTCTTCAAGTAACGCCTCATAACGCCTTGCCAAATCGTCACGCTTCTTCCAATTATTTTCGATACGTTCCATTTGCGGCAGGAGGAAAGCTGCTTGAATGTTGCTCATGTTGTATTTCCACCCAAGGATCTCCATATCCCAGTGTTGATAACCTTCTCGATGCCTATCTGATGCAGTTTTGCTCATACCATGTGTATTGAGGAGACGTAGTTGCTGAGCCAAGACATCATTATTAGTGACTAAAGCCCCACCTTCTCCAGAGGTAATGCTTTTGGTAGCATAAAAAGAAAAACAGGCCGTATCTCCAAGTTCCCCAGGACGAACTCCTTCTCGTGATCCTTCTACACAGTGCGCTGCATCCTCAATCACAGACAGGCCGTAATTGTCTGCGATCTTTCGTATGGTCTGCATATCGCACATCTGTCCATAGAGATGGACGGGAACTATAGCTTTTGTTTGAGTTGTAATCGCCGATTCGATTTTGGAAACATCCATATTCCCAGTTTCCGGCTCCACATCCACGAAAACCGGTTTAGCTCCTGCTTCCAGTATTGCCGTCGCCGTGGCGACGAAAGTCATAGGGGTTGTGATGACTTCATCACCCCTCCCGATTCCTAATGCCACGAGCGACAAATGCAAGGCTCCCGTACAACTGCTCATGGCCAATGCATGCCTACGGCCGAGATATTCTGCAAACCCATGTTCGAATTGTTCGACAGTTTCTCCCGTGGTGAGAATAGGACCAGCCAATACTTCGGCTACAGCATCCAATTCAGCTTGTCCCAAGTCATGGTGAAAGAAGGGCACCTTAATCATTCAATGCAACTCTCGTTTTCCAGAAGCGGTAATAATTGGAATATGTCGCATCCACACCTGTGGGCGCCACCAATCCTCATGGTCTCGATACCACTTGATGGTTCGACTGAGCCCTTCCTCGAAAGACACACGAGGCTCCCATCCCAAAAGCTCCTTGGCCCTGGAGGGATCGCAGGTGTGCCGGGAAACCTGAGCAGGTCGGTTGCCTATAAATTCAATTGGGCTATTGGACGGCCTCATAGCATCCTGTACGGCCTCTGCGATTTCAATGATATTTCTATGCCGACCCGTGCCTAAATTAATGACCTCTCCGATTATTTTTTCACCCTCAATATGTAAAATTTTATCCAATGCCTCACAATGGTCTTGAACAAACAACCAATCTCTTGCAGCAGAACCATCTCCATGAACGGTTAAGGGTTCTTCTGAGAGACAACTGGTAATGAAACGAGGAACCACCTTTTCCAAATGCTGATAGGGCCCGTAATTATTAAAAGGTCTCACAATGATAGCCGGCAATCCATACGTCGCCCAGTAGGAGTAGATCAGACGATCCGCCCCACATTTGGCCGAGGCATAAGGGCTCATAGGAAAGAGAGGGTGCTGTTCGTCCATTTTTTCCGTCAAGGCAGATCCATACACTTCTGATGTAGAAATGTGAATAAACCTTTCTATTGAATCCTTATATTTCAAGGCTGCGTTCGCCACAGTTTGGGTGCCAAGGACGTCAGTTTCAAAGAAGAGGTAATTATCATAAATTGAGCGAGACACATGGGATTCGGCCGCGAAATGGATAATCATATTTGACTCGGCAACAAGAGTATCCATCAATTCCCCGTTTCGCACATTCCCATACCAAAACGTCAGACGATCATTTGGCCCATCGTTGATATTCACTGGAAGGTTTTGGATGTTCCCTGCATATGTGAGAGCATCCAAAACGATAAGACGATATGATGGATAATTTTCATAGAGATAACGGACGAAATTACTTCCAATGAAGCCGGCACCGCCGGTGATGAGAATGGTTTTCACTTTTCCTCCTCTTCCAGGCCAAAATTTAATATCGGGGGTCTTTTCTCGCTAATATAGGCAGGCCAGAAGCTATAAATGGAATACATATGCTTTCTCACATAGGAGGTTCACAGAAATAATGACAAGACTTTCACTAAATCTGCCCCAACAATTCAACTCCGTAACGCTTGAGCTAAAAATCACAAATATGATCCTGTTTTTGGTGGAATTGAACCAATTCTTCGGTTGAAAAAAGCGCAGGGACGATGAAGACCCCTACCGGTTAGGAGACTCTATGTTGGATGCAAACTCATCCGATACCGTAATCCTCTATATACCCAGGTATTCTTGATAAGATTCCAATGAATTTCTCCATTAACAATTTGACGATGACACAAAGTGTGTTTGATTATCTGGTCATGGCTCAGTTTATGGGATTACCCGATAATAGGCACCAGCAGCAGGATAAACCCGATGGATTCAAGAATCAAACAAATTAAATTTTCAATTTTTAAAAGTTTTATTGCCTATTTGGTTCTATGAGAGGAGTGGAAACAAAAACTCTACCTTCTCAAGAAAACCCGCTGAAAGCGAGCTAATCTTCGCCAGCCGCCACTCAATCCGTAAAGCATATCGTTGGGACAATATATTGATAGTCAAGAAAGTGTTTCATTAATCTTGCTCCAATACTGCCAAGCCGAAGCCAGTTTTGCCATATCCATTTCCGTTGTACAGCATATACCGTTGACCGTCATGATCAAAAATGAAAGGGTATTCAATCATTTCTGAATCCCAGTCGCTATCCTCTGAAACATCGATCCCAACTTTATCATCCATCCTGGCCCACACTTTTCCGTTGACCGATTCGGCGTAGCCCATCCGATAAAAGGGCCCCTTTTTTCTCGAATACCACATCTTAAAAATATTGTTCTCTTGAATAACATGAGGTCGTGCGATGGCATCCTCGTGTGGGGAATTGCAACCTAACGTCACTTCGCCAGTCCGTGTCCAGGTAATGCCATCATTAGATTCTGCATATTTCAAGGAAAATTCGTAATCCGATACTTTGGGACCATCCCACTCTAGACACGAGCCATACCAAATTCGATATCGCCCCTCATCCCATAGCAGGAAGGGATAACTTATGGAGATTGGATCAACATTATTTCTATCAATCAATGGTCCTTCTGAAACACGTACAAATTCTTGGCTATCCTGCTCTGATACGGCAACTCCAATCGCGTTCCTAAATGGAATTGCCACTGAAAGATTCCAACCGAGATAGTAGAGCAGTCGCTGTGTATCTTGGTAAACCAGTCCTGTTACCGTAACGCCATTATCATCAAATCGACTGTGCTTGCCATGGGTCAACACAAGCCGGAGAGATCCCTCCACAACAGAAGCCTTGCCCTTAGATAGTTTCATAACTAACGATGCAATCTGGCCGCGGTTTTTTGAGTCTCTAGGGCTACAATAAACCCTGAACAGGTCCCCCTCCAGAAACTCAACAACCGGATTTGTTGCGTGAGACTGCATCCATTCAACACCACCGGTGGGACAGAAAACTAGACCAAGTTTTTTCCATTTCATGTTTGCCCTCAGATCCTTCTTAACTTCCTACTTGGTACTCTTGACCGCTCTGTTTGTGTACCCATATAAACGCCTTCAGGCTCCGCATCAGCAAGCAACAGGGCATCGGCCCCAATTACGCATCTTTCGCCGATCATGATATGGTCGCGCAGCGTTGCATTCACACCAATAAAGCATTGCTCACCAATCTCAACACCACCTGATATCACCACATGAGAAGCAATGAAGCAATGGTCCTTGATGGTGGAGTGATGGCCAATATGATTTCCACTCCAAAGCGTGACGTTGTTTCCAATTGTTACGAATGGTTGGATGGTGTTGTCTTCAAAAATGAAACAGTTCTCGCCGATACGCCCATCATTCAGAATGGTGGCATGCGAACTAATGAAGCTGGCCAATCGGTAGCCCATTGCTTTGGCTGCTAAATATTTTTCCTTCCGAATCGCATTAAGCTTAGAATAGCCAACGGCTATAAAGAGCTCATATAGGTCTGGATTGTATTGCTTGGAGATTTCTTCGAAGGCAATGACCGGAAGGCCGCAGAAAGTTGTGTCAGTCAGATAGGCAGAGTCAACCGTAAAGGCGACAACTTCATATTCTGAGTCGGTGCTGAAATAAAAGTGGGCAAGTTGAGCTATTTCGCTAGAACCGAAGACAACTAAGGGGGTTTTCATGCCTGTTTCCTAACAAGAATTGTGAACTCATAAAGCCCGTAGTCGTGGAGAAGCGACACGTTGCGAGAATAGCGGCGTTTTCAGAGATTAAACTACGTCCAAGTGTTGGCGAAATTAAGATTATCCCGAACCTTGTCCGTATCGGAATAGGAAGGCAACCAGGCAAAGGCTAAATCAAAGCGACTGATATGGTCAAGTGTGTCCTAGGGTAGCTTCGAGATAAGATCGCCATTCATAATTTGATTGGCTTCATGGAGTGGTAATGAAATGTCTTGGTGGTTATCCAGCTAGCCATCGTTGAACAAAACACAATCGAAATCCTCGCCTACGAGTTGTCGGACAGCCACACCTACCTGTGAATGAAATTCGGCAATATAAGCCAGCGATTGGTAGAGCGAAGCATAACAATAGAAAATTTCATAAATGGACATGCCTGAGGTAGCGAGGGGCATCTTTCCCGCAGTTAAACAGCAGATCAAGAATCGTGACCTTGTGGGTGAATTCGCCCCAAAGTTGTGGATATTCGGAGTATCCAGAGTACTCGAACCAAGTCAGGTTGATGCCCCGATCCCCGAATACGCTCTCTTCGATGTAGTTCTTGGCAGCAGGGCCTGAGATGTACTCCGTACCGCCCGCCTGGGCACACAGGTCGGCCAAACGCTCCGTTTTCCCCTCAAAAATGGTGTAATTCCATGAATAGTTGATGACCGTCTTAATGCCCAGGTAATTGCATACAGCTTCGATGAACCTGCGATTCAACGTTGAAAGATGCGTATAAGTCTCAGCAAAGTAGAGCGGTTCGAGCCAACCTGCAATTTCTTTAAAGTGAGGTGCCGAGCGGTAGCTATGCGTCAATGCTTTCCAGTGCACCAATGCCCAGCCTATGCCGTCAATCTCGGTATCTTTAATTTTCTGATGATACTTGCCTTTTACTTTAACCGGGACCGTTAGCCACTGCAAACCCTGGGGAGTCTTGATCTGGTTTCGGTTTCGCCAATCACGACGAGTGTACTGCATATCATCGTAGAGAATGAACTCATCTACAGAGGCGATCAGGTCGAAATAACCCTTCCAAGGGATGTAGTTAGATTGGAGAATGGCCACTTTTTTCATTGCGAACTCCATTTTACCCGGCAAATCTGATAAGCCGGATTGGGCGAATCAGGAAAATTGACATGCCTCTACTGATTAGGCCACCTGTGAAGCGGGGCGCCAACCAAAATTAATACCAGCCGCCCAAAGTGGAGCACGGGGGAAATTTATCCCTCCGACATTAATTTGTCTTGTTGAGCGACCCCATTATCTGAGAGACAATCGTTTCGGCAATAATCCTATGGGCATATTCATTTGGATGGCCATCAACCAGCCTCGGTGGGTCACCACGCCAATGACTGTATTGTTTTTGATAACTGTTTTCATCGATAGTTGACAGTCGGTTCAATAATTCACCCTGCGCATCTACGAGTAGGGCATCGGTTGGGAAAAGATCTTTTTGTACAGGAACAGGGTGGTAATTCTCGCCTAATACTACAATAATTAGCTTAGCGCCATTTTGTTCTGTTAATTTGAAGATTTCTCCATATGCGTATTGAATCACTGCCGAACGATTTTTCGTTGGTCGATCTTTCAAACTCAACAACTTAGCGAGAGTATACGCTGTCATATTGAAATCATCGTGAAGAAAAAGAGGCCAGCCGACATTCCCAAAAAAGGAAAAGAAATCGAAAAATCCGACAGGTGAATTTCGGTAATGATCCAAAGGAAGATCATATATCTTTGTTTGAAAGACTGGCGGTTTTATGGCCAGATTACCTTCTTCGGCATAGTATGGATTAGGAATCTTTCCATAATACGATGGTGCAAACGAACGGACTGCTCGCTTCACCAGCCAGGGTGAATACTGAACGATGACATAATCAGGGTTATGACCAGGAATCAATTGTTTCGCAATAATTACCATTTGGGAAAGTCCATAACCGCAAACTCCTGCGTTCTTCGTGGATCCCCCCATATAGTTTCCAACTAAATAAGGAAACGTCTTCTTCGCAGGAGTAGCAGCACCATAGGTAAAAGAGCATCCTAATGTGAGCACAATTGGATGAATATGTTCGGTATGTAACGTATCGTCCATCGGAATTCTAAAACCGTCTTTGTCGAATCGCATGGGAATATCTGGCCCGATAGGCATTATTTCCGAACCACGCGAATTGGGAATAGGACTAAAACCGAGCATTCTATGCGCTTCATGAACTTTTCCACTCCAACCACGCTGATTAGTTTTGACATAGGTATATAATTGGTTGGTTCTATACGCGATAGCCCCCAAATAAATTAATGCTATAGTTACTGCTGGAATAAGGAATAAGAGTATATGAAAGAGCTTTCTTTCTTTGGTGCTCAGTTTCCCCTCATGCATCATGCTCTTCCCTTCTTAAAGCGGCCCCAAAACTATAGCTCATTCTCCACAAACCATACGACGGCCTCTCGCTTGAATTCTGGACTGTGGTTCCTGCGTGGTCTTTTCATCTCAAACCTCGTTTCGAATCATTATATGATTCTTAACTCGGTGTCCGGTAGCGTAAGAGACGATCAAGGTGATCCTCCTCCACAACCTCGGACACGAGGTTAAGCTGCCTTCTCAAATAAAAAAGAGCCGACATTCAATTGTCCCATATATCACACTCTGATTAGGTCTTTATAAAAGACTGTCACGACAGAGTCCCTTTAATAACGTAAAAGGCAATTAATGGAAATCGGAATTGTGAGTTTTCATGGATCCTGTGTTTCGTAATTCCTCTGAAAACACCTTTTGAAGACGCTCCACTATGAATTGCGCCAAAGCTTCAGAACCTTTTGGCACAACATGCACATGATCATCAAAAGCCCATTCCTTTCCCGAGAGGTGGGCCGACGCATCAAGCAACATAGCACCTTTTTCAGCTGAGACTTTTCGAACGATGGCATCTAACTGATCGAATGCTTCAATCAACGCTTCATGACTCAATCCAACATAATGATAGTCAACTCGCTTTCGTTTTTCCGGCGTAAGGATACTCGAAGCATGCACTAGGCGCGCCTGAGTCATAAGAATCGGTTCGGCACCAATATTGCGCGCCAAATCCACAAACATTTCCATCGCAAGCTGATATTGCCGGAAGCCATTGGGGTCGAGAGTACCAATGGAATGCTGCGTATCTCCGGCTTTTCTCATTCCCTCCTTACCTAATTTTAATTTTTTCTTGTAATAGACCCTTCTCAAAACGGTGTACAATTGGGACCACTCACACAACCAACGGTCAACAATGTTTGTATATTGAATTCGGGGGTCAAATCCCTGTGATGAAGGTCGTAAGGTACGCAGCGCCGTTTTATGAGAACTAAAGTATTTAATATCGTTCCAGGCATTATAGATCAGGACATAATCTGGTTCGAACGCATAGCCTTCTGCGAACAATCTTCCGACTGATTCGAGGGCGGTATGAGCGATAATACCCGCATTGATGACTTCTACATTGGAAAAGCCCGCTTCTTTTAATTTGCCTTGCACTCGATGGGGCCAATCTTCGCCCTTAGTACTTACTATATCGAATACTGCAGACCCACCAAAAATGATAATCCGGATCGTACCATCCGGCTTTTTAACCTCAAAATTTTGGCCTCGGTATCCCTTTTCGTTTATTTCCCAAACTATTCCCTTCTTCCTGCCAAATAATCTTTTGACCATGCGTGCTTCTTGCTTGAACGCATGCCTGGCAAAAACAACTGGTTCATACTGCACAGATCGATTTCTCAAGATTTCAGGGGTAATGTCACCATTTTTCACAAACAGACGAACCCCTACTTCCCCCAAGACAATAAGGACTCCGATTGACAGGAGGATCGTGAGTACAGTGAACACATTTTTTTGTGGGGAATAAACCATTCTCCTCTTCGCTCTTTTAAAAGAAAACATAGAATTTCATGCCAGATTATTCATCACCCACTGATACTATTTGAAAGGAACACCGTATTTTTCTTTGAAATCTGGACGGAGACTAGCATATCGCTGATCTCTGTCCAGAATGTCGGCTGCGCAGCCCATTACCAAGCCTGCCAAATTCACACGCCCTGCCTTATTCAGCCCATGCATGCCAGAAGCCATAAAATACCCGGACAAAAATGCCAGAAGTTCGCTCCGTTCTCCTCGACCAATCGTGAAGGCTCCCTTGATCCAAATCTCGGCTAACGTCTTTGCTCGCTGCGTTAACGAAATATTCACCTGACGAGTCAGCCCACGTTCACGGTCAATGACCACAAGGCATTTCCGAAAAGTCTCATAATCCTGAGAAACACATATTAAGTCCCTCAGGTGCACCTTGGTCTCAATTCCTTTCTGATGCAAGGTACCCATCAACTCGCCATGTACCCGCATAAGACGCCGCCGACTTCGTAACGAGGCATCTCGATAAACCTCAACAAATTCCCTTCCAACAACCTCCTCCACCAAAATAAACCCTCTTACAGACCAGCCAAGAACCCTGCATTCTCCCCAGGCCACAGGGTTCATCACTGGAATTTCATGATCACGAAATAACTCAAGTATTAAAAGCTCACGGGCCGTCTCTGAACGAGGCAGTTGGAATTTACACCAGGCTTTCAGTGCTACCTGGAGGGATTGCATACCTGTTTGCTTGAGAAAATACTTTCTTTTCTGTCCAGCAACGTCAATATAAAGGGTACGTACATGGCGTTTGGAAGGGCGGGACACAAGCTTCCCAGCTGAATACTTGACAAAATCTTGGAATTTAGAAATCCCAATATTGGCCAGGAAGGGCCTTATGCTTGGATCGATATGTAAGCTCTTACAAAAAAACATATGTTGGAGAGAGGAAACCAATGGACCTAAGACAAGTTATTATAAAACTACAAACGCAAATATTGGCATTTGACTCCGCCTCCATTTCATGAATGTTTCTCCTGCATGGCCCCAGTCTATTTTATTGTCGGAAACCCGTAAAAATGGTAACTTAAGCCTTCATAAATAATCTAATGATTACGAACCAATAGCCTGACTTTTTTCTCAGCCTTTCAAGCTGCCCCCAAAATAACTAGCAAGAGAGCCCATGTTTTCTGGTGTAAAAACTAAGCATGACAGTTCCTTCAGGAGCTTGGGAAAGGAGTAGTTTTTTCGGAGCCAAAAAATTGCAAGATAATAACGAATATACTCTTTTGAATCTTCAATTTTGGACGAATCTCTAAAGGCCAGCATCCTTCCAAAGTCATCTAAAACTTGGCGTCTTGATTTTGACCCATTGCCGCAATAAAAATCAGCAATCGACTTCCTTCACTGTGCTTTTCGAATTGAAACTTAGGACCAACAATTAATGGCAACTCTCACAATCCTCCGACACGGAAAAAGTATATGGAATAAGGAAAAACGCTTTACTGGGTGGACGGACATCGCATTAAGCCCACGTGGCATCGCAGAAGCCAAGCGTGCAGGCCAACTTCTCAAGGCGCGAGGTGTGACTTTTGACCTTTGCTTTACTTCTTATTTGAATCGTGCAAGCGAAACACTTCGAATTGTGCTCGATACTATGAACTTATCACATGTCCCTGTACAGAAAGATTGGCGCTTAAATGAACGTCATTATGGAAAACTTCAAGGTTTAAACTGGTGGGAAGCCACAAAAAAATATGGGGCCAAACAGGTCCTGGCCTGGCAAAGACATTTTGACGCCCCACCACCACCTCTGGAGGTGACAGATACTCGTTTCCCCGGGAATGACCCACTGTACGCTCATCTATCGCCGGCCGATCTTCCACAAAGTGAAAGTCTGAAAGACACGCTTGCACGCCTTCTTCCCTTCTGGCACGATGTAGCCGTACCTGAGCTCCACAGGGGAAAGCATATCCTTATCGTGGCGCATCATAATAGTCTACGGGGATTACTGAAGCACCTGGATAACATCAGTGACGCTGACATTGCGAACATTCGGATCCGCACCGCCGACCCAATACTGTATCAACTGGACGAAGAGATCGTCCCCATTTGTCGAGAACACCTTCAACAACGCTCGACATTCAGTCAATTCGCTCAGAAAATAATAGGCCATTGGATTCAAGGCCTCTCTCGGTAAGGAGAAGGAATGACGTTTCTAGATTTCCAACGCCTGGCAGCCATTGACCCACAAAAATTTCAACAAGAAAAACCTTATCCATGGATCAATCCTGAAGGTTTACTGACAACAGATGGGCATCAACAGCTACTTGCGACTCTCCCAGATGTTTCCTTGTTTCAACGACGATTTGGGGTTGCACGAGCCCATGGCCAACAAAGTCACGATCGGTTCACTCTTGAATACCAGGATGCACTTCCCCTCGCACCACCGTGGAAAACATTCATCGAAGAACTGCGCGGGAAGGAATATCAGGCTTGGCTCAAACGTTTATTCAACGTCAATTCTTTGGACTTAACCCTTCACTGGCACTACACGCCCAATGGTTGCTCTGTCTCACCGCATTGCGATGCCAAACATAAACTTGGATCCCACATCTTTTATTTCAACACCGAGAACAATTGGGAGGAAGGTTGGGGCGGAGAAACGGTTATTCTTGATGATGAGGGTCAATTTGACCGTCAATCAGCACCAAAATTTGAAGATTTCAAAAATGCCACTGTTTCAAAGGCGATAGGAAACTATAGTTTGTTGTTTGCCCGAAAAGGCAATTCCTGGCATGGGGTCAGAGAAATTCAATGTCCAAGCGACCAGATGCGAAAAGTGTTTATTGTGGTGATCAATCGCTTTACCCTACGTGATCGTGTTAAACGTTTTTTCGGAAAATCCCCAAAAGGGTATTAAGCTACGAGAAAGTCTTTCACCTGGCTGCTCAAGATGCGCGCAAACAGGTATCGTCTCCTCCCATGAACAAACTCGCCTCATTTCTTAACGCCTCATTCTCTAAATAATACTCAAACGTAAAATGTTCCCCAGCAAGCATTGGGGGGCAAGGACAGATCTTCACGAACCAAGGAGCGTCCAGTGGCTACTACGGATGACGAAACCGCTCAAACAAATTCGGGTCAATCACTTTCCAATCGTGTTCCAGAAAAGCTCGTTTCATCCATTTGGCAAGAAAACACAATTCCACAAAGCTGAAATACTTCTGAATATCAGGTGCACCTTGTTTGGCAAGTGAGGGAAAGAACAGGGACCGATAAGGACCAAGCCACCGAACACAGGCTTTGGCCACCCCAGTACCTAAAAGCTGATTCTCGGCCAACCCATCAACATCCACCACACAAATCCGCCCAGTCTCTGGACGCAAAATAAAATTTTTAAGGACGGGATCGGTATAATCATAGCCCACCCATACTTGCTCCGGAATCAAATCAGGCACCGCAACTTGAAGATCCTGATAGGAGGCTTGGGTTAAGACGCCGATTTGATGGAGAAAACGAAGGTCCTGAAGAAGCCTTTCAGGAAATTTTGATTTCTTCGTATCTACCAATGCAGAGTTTATCCCATAAACCGTGGCATAAAATTCTGCAATTTTGATGACAAATTGCTCATCAACCGATTTTATAGAGATGCCCTCAACGAACTCGAGCCAAATCTCATGTTCGTATCGCGCAACGACAGGCGGGAAATAGCCACTTTGGGTAAAGTTTCCCAGATACCGCTCAATTTCACTTGCGAGATACGAATCACATAGAAGGAGACGTTTGTATCGATGTCCATTTACCGTGACAAAATGGATACCCTTAGCCTTTTGAAGTCGGGTGCCAAACGACCGAGAGAGAAAGTATTTTATCCGTTTCAGGAAAAAGGGAGAGGACTGTTGCGTAGATCGTTTTAAATTCATAATCAAGAATTTTTCAATACGTCAAAATCCAAGAAAAAACTTGGATTTGGCAATTACCCTTTGGGTTCTATAAGATCTGCGGGCCACTTAATTAGACCAGTAAAGAGGAAGGATGCTGCTGAAAATTGAGAAGTTTCCTACAAAGCGCAATTGTAGCAAACACTCAGCATCTGGCAAAGCATGTGATCCTGATAGACTATTCATAGCAAAATGGGCATCCGAAATATGGCAAGCAACAATTTAATTAACCACATGATCTGGCAAGACACTGTCAGCCCCACACGTTCATCCGTTATCTAATTAATCCTTCCTTTTCCTGATGATCAATTCTAAAAACCCTAAAGTCACCGTTTTCATCCCGGTTTATAATCGCGAACAATACGTTGGAGAAGCCATTGAAAGTATTTTGGCTCAAACATTTTCAGATTTCGAAATCCTTTTGGTCGATGATGGATCGACTGACCACAGTGTGGACAAGATCCGCTCCTTTCCTGACCCACGCATTCGTTTAGTCTGCAATGAAGGAAATCTTGGGATTCCCAAAACCCGAAATAAAGGAGTCGAGCTTGCTCGCGGACAATACATAGCCATGCTCGATAGTGACGACCGTGCCTACCCTGAACGCCTTGAAAAACAGATTGCTTTTCTAGACCTGCATTCGGAATATGCCCAGGTAGGAAGCTGGTGCCGCATGATGGATGCGCAGGGACGCGCTTTAAACAAAATTAAACGACAACCTGTTTTACCAGATGACATTCATGCGCAATTCTTGTTTCGGTGCGCGATGAGCAATCGTTCTATTATGGCAAGAACCGCCATTTTGCAAGAATATCGGTATCGCAATGATTACCCACGCTGCCAGGATTATGAACTCCACGTGCGCCTCGCCAAACACTATAAATTAGGCAACTTGCCGGAGTGTCTGGTCTATGGACGAATTCACCCCCAGCAAATCACCGGACAAACCACGAACCTTGGAGATACCAAAAAACGAGAGATTATCAGTAAACAACTGAATGAACTGGGAGTCACCTTTTTTCAGGCGGACCTTGATCCTCATTTAACCCTTTCTCGGATGAGAAAATCCCGTTTCATCCCTGACGCTAGCTATCTCGACTGGGCCAGAGAATGGTTAGTACGCTTGCAACAGGCCAATAAACAGACCCACGGTTATGCCGAGCCCGCATTTTCTCATGCACTCAGCGAAAAGTGGCTCCAAGCCTGCTGGGCCGCCCGCCCAAAGGTAGGTTGGGCTGTTTGGAAATATTTCTTCAGTTCTTCTTTGAGTAAGGATGTAGTTTCGACCCTGCGGCGACAGATAAATCGAAAAAGGTATTAAGAGACCAGAAGAAAAATTGCATACTCCTTTCATCTCTCGAGAAGGTTTTTACTCTGATCAAACAAGGCTTCGAAAACAAAGGAACTCCCATCAAAAACTCCTCGCAAGCTCTGCAAAAACATCTGGCCATTTTTATTCCCTCGTTGGAAGGAGGAGGTGTCGCACGAGTGATGCTTCACTTGGCAAAGGCTTTCGTCACCTCTGGCCACAAGGTTGATCTTCTTCTGTGTCAGACGAAGGGAGCCTTTCTCGATACCGTCCCTTCAACTATCAATATCGTTGCCCTTAAGCCCTCTCCAAGTTGTATGAGTCGACTTCAGATCCTCATGGCTAATCCCACCCTAGCTCTGCCCCTTCTTCTCCCCGTTCTCTTACCCAGAAAACCACCAAAAACGATTCGGTATCTTTCTGATTTGACCACCTACCTTGTTCGAGAACAACCAAATGCGCTCCTTTCAGCAAAAACACATGCCAACCTGGTTGCGATATGGGCTAGAAAAAATGCTGATGTTCGAACCCGAGTTGTCGTCAGTGAACGATCCACGATGTCCACGGTTATCCAGAATTCCCAAAAATGGCGTTGGCGCTTTGTGCGACCGTTAATACAAAAAGTTTACCCAAAAGCCGATCTTATCATTGCGGTTTCCAACGGAGTCGCTGACGATGTTGCCTCTCACACAGATCTCTCCCGTGATCGAATCACCACTATTTATAACCCTATGCTCACCGACCACATCAAAACTCAATCAATCCTTCCTGCCTCGCATCCTTGGTTTGATACCGACAAGATTCCAATCATCTTAGGCGTCGGAAGACTGGTGCCAGCAAAAGACTTCTCTACCCTGTTGAAAGCATTTTCACACATTTGTGCCAAACGCCCTGCACGACTCGTTATTCTTGGTGAGGGACGCGAAAGGCCAGCACTCGAAAAGTTGGCGGTTGAATTAGGCATTGCTTCTGATCTCTCACTTCCAGGATTTGAACCCAACCCCTATGCGTATATGGCACGTGCAAAGGTCTTTGTTTTATCTTCACTTTTAGAAGGCCTACCCAATGCACTCATTGAAGCCCTCGCATGTGGGTGTCCTGTCGTCAGCACAAATTGCCGCAGTGGGCCACAAGAAATTCTGGCCAATGGAGCCTTTGGCTCATTAGCCCCTGTAGGGGATGATAAAGCTTTGGCAGATGCCATACTCTACACTTTGGACCATCCCCCAAATGCGGAGCGACTCCGATCACGGGCAGCAGAATTTGATATCCACACGATAGCAGGGCAGTATTTACAAGCCTTACTTCCCGAATAAACCCTCTATCGTTCATTATAAAAGGAACACCTCGCTGTGTGCGGGATTTGCGGTTTTTTTAACCCACATCGACTGACCTCAAAGGAATGGATGCAATCCGTTTCACATCGGATGACTGATGCGCTTGTGCATCGTGGGCCAGATGACGTCGGAGTCTGGACTGATACCAAAACAGGAGTGGCTTTGGGGCACAGGCGACTTTCTATCCAAGATCTCTCGAGCGAGGGGCATCAACCCATGACGTCCGCCTGCGATCGCTTTGTGATGAGCTATAACGGCGAAATCTATAATTTCAATGAATTACGCAAAGAACTTGAACACCATGGATTTCAATTCCGAGGTCATTCAGATACAGAAGTCCTTCTGGGCGCCATAACAGAATGGGGTGTGGAGAAAACCCTGAAGCAAATTATTGGGATGTTTGCTTTTGCCCTATGGGACAAAGAACAGGAGTCCCTCACATTGGTTCGGGATCCTGTTGGTAAGAAGCCGTTGTACTATGGATGGTGCAACAACACATTTCTCTTTGGATCCGAGCTCAAAGCGCTACGTGCCCACCCAATATTTGATTTGCCTATCGATCCAGATGCCCTAGGTCTCTTTATCAAATACTCCTGGGTCCCTGCGCCCTTTTGCATCTATAAGGGCATTCGCAAGCTCCCTCCTGGCCATCTGATGACGATCAACTCCAAAAGCACATTAGAAAATACGATCCCTCGATCGTATTGGTCCGCACGAACAGTTGCTGAAAATGGGGAACAAACACCATTCACCGGTTCATTGGAAGATGCCGCAGACGAGTTAGAGAAGCTTTTGCAAAACACAGTGGGTTGTCGAATGATCGCTGATGTCAGCCTAGGAGCCTTATTATCCGGGGGGTTTGACTCCACCATGGTGGTGTCAATGATGCAATCGATGAGTACTCGCCCCATCAAGACTTTCTCCATTGGGTTTTGGGAATCGGAATACAATGAAGCCCAGCATGCCCAAGATATCGCTCGACACCTTGGAACTGATCACACCGAACTCTATATTTCGCCAAAGGATGCCCTGGCAGTCATCCCAGAGCTACCCAAAATTTACGACGAACCATTCGCCGACTCCTCTCAGATACCAACCCTCCTTCTTTCAAAGTTAGCTCGCAAGGAAGTCCAAGTGGCCCTTAGTGGGGATGGGGGAGATGAACTCTTTGCCGGATATACTAAATATCCCGAATGTCTCAAACGATGGGAAACCTGGGGGAACAGACCCCTCTGGGTTCGCCAGCGACTTGCTGACGCCATGACGTCGATCGGACAAGCCAGTTGGAGTCTATTGGGGTCATCCAAAAATTTGGAAACAGGTGAAATTCCCAAATGGCAAAAATTCTTCGGTAGGATTGAAAAAAAATCCAGGTGGATTCCTGCAGCCAGTCCTGTAGATCTCGTGGCGCGAAGGCATGCTCGATGTCGACGAATTCAAGATTATGTTCTCCATGCAGAAGATACGAACTGCTTGCTGACGAATTCGAGGGACTGGGCGGCAGTGTCAAATCCGGTCCAAGGCATGATGCATCTAGACTTTGTCACATTTCTGACCGATGACATTCTTGTTAAAGTCGATCGCGCCAGCATGTCCGTTAGCCTCGAGGTCCGCTGTCCTTTACTGGATACCCGGCTTATTGAATTTGCCTGGAGCCTTCCCCTTTCTATGCGGTTAAATGGGCGTAAAGGAAAAATCGTCCTTCGAAAGGTGCTGGAACGGTATGTGCCTCGCGAACTTACTGAACGCCCTAAGATGGGATTCGCCGTACCGGTATCGGATTGGATAAAAGGCCCATTACGCAATTGGGCTGAACATTTATTGAATGAGACACGTATTCGAGAACAAGGTTTATTGGTTCCAAAGGCTGTGCACCGTATTTGGCAGCAACACCTTTCAGGATGGCAAGACCATGATACGCTCCTCTGGAGCCTCCTTATGTTCCAGGCATGGCATGAGGAATCTATTGAGTGACCACTCTCCAAACTCATGAAGTATTGTCTTTTTCTTGAATGTTTCAATTTTGAAAAACATTACCATTCATTTAAGAAACTGACTCTCGCTCTCCCTCTTTTCCCACGAGGCCAAACCCTCTAGATTTCTTTCTGAAAATACGGTAGAGTTTTTATTTATTCCTACCTTGCTTCCAAAGAGAATTCAGTCCATTTTTTCCTACAAATTTTTCTTAGGTCTGATCCCCTTATGAATCTTTATTGGCTGGAAACACCCTGTTCAAACTCGATGGGGCAACTTTCATATTTCCATAGCTTGAATATCTCAAGGAGGCTATGTGAGGGTTCTGGGTAGGGGTTAATAAAATTCGAACGGGGAAGCCGGAAAATATTGGTCATCTACTCGAGAACCGCAACTTTTCTTTCCCTGACGAAACTACCCAGTTTAGTGAAGACCTGATGAGGACCTACCCTTGATTCCATGACATCGACACCGGAATGGCCAGGATTTTTCATACCTATGGGCCTCGCATATTGGCTTTTAACTTAGACCAGTACGGCGGGAGGTCTAAGAAAACAGTAGTGGCTTTTATCCGCAAAAACATTCTTTCATTCCTCCTATCTTCTCAGCCTTCTTCAATTAAAACAAAATGGATGCTCAATTCTCGTTTCAAGTTAGGCCGTTTTTAGACTGGCCTCTTATCTATCTGACACAATGCCTTTCAGGATTATTTCAATAAAACATGATTATCCATGGTTTTGCAGTCTGATTTACAGAATTGCCTGGATCAGGGAAAAGTACTTTGGCAAGACTTCTAAAAGAGGCATTGCAGCAACATGGATTGAGGAGTGAAATTCTTGATGGAGATGAAATACCCCTGGATCGGTCCGGCAATGTTTTCACAAGAATTATATCTTTACGACCATCCCCGTAAATGAAGTCGAACGGTTGACACCCAAGCTCAATCATTCTCGCGAAAGGCCCTCGAATTTCGTTCCCCCCATGAGATATTCTATGATAAATCCCATGGTGCACTAGCGAGTTGAAATCAAGTTTACAAAAGATCTCACTACGGTATCTTTCTACTTTGTTAATGGAACAATCCCTGGCCAACCCTCCTGACTCATGTGCCCTCCTATACCAATTTTTTAATTGGACCTCGGGCATAGAAAGTGTAAAAATCACGGGATGCAAGTCATTCCGGAAAGGGGCTATTACGCGGAAAGAACTAAAAATGTGCGATTTATATTTCTCGCACATCTTTCCCAAGTGGAAATAAATTATAGGAGGGAATGATGATTGGTGTAAAAACAATTGGTAACGCTACCCTCATTGCGTTCGATGATATACCCATCATTGCCACTGATCCCTGGCTAGGCGGGGGAACGGGCGCTTATTTCGGAAGCTGGCAACTCTCGCACCAAATTCCACGGCAGGAAATGGAAGATATTCTTGCCTGCCAATATGTGTGGTTTAGCCACGGCCATCCGGACCATATGAACGCGGAATCTATCGAATCGTTTCGGAACACGTGTATTTTGCTTCCGGATCACGTGGGGAGCCGAATTTTTAATGATTTACAGACTCAGGGGTACACCGTTCGGATACTTCCGAACCGGGAATGGACACAACTTTCCAAGAACGTCCGCATCTGTTGTGCTTCAGACGTCAACCAAGATGCCCTTCTGCTCGTCGATGTGAATGGACACCTTTTTGTCAATCTT
>Ga0265303_10000369_pt1 | contig 24816 bp, 18 predicted proteins | sample Helome_2_FD_192494 | JGI IMG/M metagenome (GOLD analysis project Ga0265303, IMG submission 192494) | Marine sediment microbial communities from subtidal zone of North Sea - Hel_20160317 (Illumina Assembly) | ecosystem: Environmental > Aquatic > Marine > Subtidal zone > Sediment ... | reverse complement strand
CAGCGCGTGAGCTGAATCCGGACCTGGTGATCCTGGATATCCGCATGCCCGGGCGCTCCGGGCTCGAGGTGCTGCCGGAGTTCAGGACGCTGCAACCGGCGCCTCACATCATCATGATCACCGCCTTTCATGATATGGACACCACGATCGAGGCGATGCAGCAGGGCGCCGAGGACTACATCCACAAACCGTTGGATATCGATGAACTGGATGCCGCCATCGAGCGCATTCTGGGCCTCGGGCGAGCGGATAATCTGGTGCCTACCAGTGACGTCGCCGGTGGCCGATTCGAGATGGTCGGGCGCAGCCGCGCCATGAAGGATGTGTTCAAGAACATCGGCCTGGTCGCGCGCAGCAAGACGACCGTTTTGATCACCGGTGAGAGCGGCACCGGCAAGGAGCTGGTTGCGCGGGGCATCCACAATGCGAGCGGAAATGCGGCAGGCCCCTTCGTGGTCGTCAATTGCGCCGCCGTTGTCGAGACTCTGCTGGAATCGGATATGTTCGGCCACGAGAAGGGTGCATTCACCGGCGCGGTCGGTCGTCAGCCGGGCAAGTTTGCGCTGGCCGCGGGAGGCACCATCTTTCTCGACGAGGTCGGTGAGATGTCGCCCGGCATGCAGGCCAAGCTGCTGCGGGTACTGCAGTACAAGGACTTCACGCCGCTTGGATCGAAGACGGCGGAGCGTACGGATGCCCGCATCATCGCGGCGACCAACATCGAACTGGCGGATCTCGTCAAGCAGGGTCGCTTCCGCGAGGATCTTTACTACCGGCTGCGGGTGGTGAATGTGCACCTGCCGCCACTGCGGGAGCGCCCCGAAGACCTGCCGGACCTTGTTCAGGCGCTTCTGGCGAGGATCAACGCCGATCTGCGCAGCGGTATCACGCACATCGATCAGGCGGTGCTCGACTGCCTTGGTGACTATGCCTGGCCGGGCAACGTGCGTGAACTCGAAAACATCCTGTTGAAAACGGTGGCGCTCACGGCGGGCAACACGCTGGCACTCGACCAACTGCCACCGGAACTGCAGGGTGCTCGCGTGACGCAGAAGAAGTCGCCATTACCGGCTGCGGCAGGGCTCGGCAGCCTGGCGGAGATGGAGCGACATCATGTCGCGCGGGTATTGCAGGCGACCGGATGGCACCGGGGTCAGGCCTGCGAGATCCTGGATATTTCGCGCCCCAGGCTGCGCCGGATCATGCGTGAATACAGCCTGGAGCCGCCGGCCGATGCACAGGAGAATGAAAACGGCGACGACTGAAGCTTGTCCATGCCATTGAACGATTCGTTCAACCTGTCTTTGTCCGAATTTCCCTATTGAACATCTCGTTCCCTGCAACGGTCTTCGCGGGCCGCCGGTGCCGGCGCAAGGGTTCGCCGCCGCGATGTATAACTTATTGAAATTAGGGTTTTGTTCAGATCGTGTTTGATCTGAGTCAAGCGGTTGCGTGTGCCCGTTATTTGCGGCATGAAACCTGCTGTTTCATAGGGGTATTTCTGAAGAATCAAGCGTCGACGCCGATCGACGTCGCTGATGCACTAACGGAGAACCCGATGAAAAGAATACTAACCGCGCTGGCAATCCTGCTGATTGCCGGTGTGACCCAGGCAGCCGTCACCAAGACCGCGCCCTCTGGCAAGACCGGCTGTCTGGCCTGCCATGAAGGCATCGAAGACATTAGAGACGACGCGTCCGTCATGATGCTGCAGATCAAGGCCATCGGCGCCGCCAATGGCGATCCCGAGGGCTGTGTCGTCTGCCACGGCGGCGACCCCAAGGGCACCTCGGTGGAGACCGCGCACAAGGGCGCGCCGGACGGCCTGAAAAAGGGCAACGGCCCGAAGACCTATTATCCGGATCCGGGTTCGGTCTGGATCGCGAAGAACACCTGCGGCCAGTGTCACGTCGGTTATGCCTACCGCGTCGAGCGCTCCCTGATGAACACCGAGGCCGGCAAGATCCAGGGCAACCTGCATACCTGGGGCATCGCCGAGGTGCAGAACCACAAGGTTCCCTGGGGCAACTACGACGTAAAGGATACCGATGGCCAGGTCCCGCAGGTCGGTACCGAAGAGTACAAGCAGTACATGAAGGCCATGGTCGCCGCACACGGCGATCAGTTTCCGACCGAGCTCACGCAGATTCCTCAGCCCACGGTTGAAGAGATCGAGAAGGATCCCAAGCTCGCCGGCTTCACCTATCAGCGTCAGCAGTGTCAGCGCTGCCACGTCGGCGTGAAAGGTCGTGAGAAGCGCGGCGACTACCGCGGTATGGGTTGCTCCTCCTGCCACATTCCGTATGGCAACGAGGGCTACTACGAGGGCAAGGACCCGACCATCAACAAGGAACAGAAGGGTCATATGCTGACCCACAAGATCCAGGCCACACGCAAGACCAGGGTCAAGCACGGTGATGTGGAATATTCCGGTATCCCGGTCGAGAGCTGTAACTCCTGCCACAACCGCGGCAAGCGTATCGGTGTCACGTACCAGGGTCTGATGGAATTTCCTTACGGTTCGCCGTACAACGCCCAAGGAGGCAAACAGCCCAAGCTGCATACCAAGAAGTACCTGTTCATCTCCGACGATCTGCACCATCAGATCGAATCTCGGCCCGAGAACCCGAAGGGTGGCCTGCTGTGTCAGGACTGCCACACCACCATCGACATGCACGGCGACGGCAACATCTTCGGCACCACCCTGGCCCAGGTCGAGGTGGAGTGTCAGGACTGCCACGGCACGACGTCCCAGTTCCCCTGGGAACTGCCGCTCGGTTATTCCGAAGAGTTCGCCAAGGACCTGCCGAAGGGTGAGCGTGGTCTGACCAACGATCTGTTGACGGAGACGGCGGCATTCGCCACCACCTATGACAAGCGCGAGGGCTATCTGAAGACCGCACGCGGCAACCCGTTCGGTAATGTTGTGAAAGACGGCGACAAGGTCATCATGCACTCGGCCACGGGTAACGACTTCGAGGTGCCGCTGCTCAAGCAGCTGAAGATCGACAACAAGTGGAAGAGCCCGGACGCCATGGTTGCCATGAGCAGCGTGCTCAAGCACAACGACAGCCTCGAGTGCTATGCCTGTCATGCCTCCTGGGTGCCGCAGTGCTATGGTTGCCACGTTCAGGTCAACTACGGCAAGGACAAAGACGGCAAGCCATACGAGGATGCTGACTGGATTTCGGGCGGCAGCGTGCGCGACGAGCATGGTCAGACCGCCGAGTCCCCTCTGGGTACGCACGGCATCAAGAGCCCCGGAAAGGTGTTCGAGACGCGCGCCTACCTGCGTTGGGAAGAGCCGGTCCTGGGTATCAATGGCGAAGGTCGCGTGACCCCGCTGATGCCGGGTTGTCAGATCGTCTACACGGTATTCGACCGCAACAACAAGGTGGTCGCGCTGAACCAGCTCGGCAAGTCACTCGACGAGCAGAAAGAGCTTGGCCAGGAACGCACCCCGGATGCGATCGACATGGCCCCGGTGCAGCCGCATTCTGCACAGCGCAAGGCGCGTACCTGCGAGTCTTGCCACAACAATCCGAAGGCCATGGGCTACGGTATCTCCGGCGGCGTGTTCCAGACCCGCTACCCGGTCGATATCGTCGAGGATCTGATCGACCAGAAGACCGGCCAGGTCATTCCCGGCCGTCACGTGATCCAGATCCCGAAGATTGCCGATCTGGACTACGACTGGTCGACCATCATCAAGGATAATCAGCAGGTCCAGACCGTCGGTACCCACTGGCCGCTGTCGCGCGCATTGCCGAAATCGGTGCGTGACGGCATGGAGCGGACCGGCCTGTGCCTGGGTTGCCATCGCGAGATGACCAACGAGGCGCTCTGGTCCAAGGTTGCCCAGCCGGGTACCCTGACCGACAACGAGCACATCGAGATGCTCAACAAGTTGCTCAAGACGTACGCTGCGTCGAAGAAGTAACTGACACCCTGACAGCGTCCCCGGTATCATGCCGGGGACGCTTTTTTTATCTCTGAAGTAACCCCATGACACGATATTCCGGTCTGTTTTCCCTTTCGCTCGCCCTCTTCTTGATCGTCGGCTGCAGCGAGTCCACACCACCCCCAGTTGCTGAGACGCCGGCGCAGGAGCCGATGCCCAAGGTTGAGATGGCGCCCCCCGCTGTGCCGGCCGTTGCAGTGGCCGAGGCGGATCCGGCTGCAGCGCCCAAACCGGCAAAGCCGGTCGGTCCGCACGGGCAGCATGACCCGCATTCCACGCTCGATCCTGAGCGCCTGATCAAGGTCGCGCTGCAGCACGAGAGCGAGGGACGTCTTGAACTGGCATTCAAGACTCTGGCCGAGGGCATCGAGAAATTCCCGAACTCGGCAGAGCTTTATGCGGTGCGTGCCAGTCTGCGTCTGCAGATGCAGCAGGTCAGCGCCGCGCTGAGCGACCTCGAAAAGGCTGTTTCCCTGGCCCCGGACGACGCCATGATCCGGGTCAACCGGGCCCAGGCCTATCGTTCCTTCGGCCGGTTCGACGAGGCCATGAAGGACCTGGACGTCGCCGTGCAGGAAGACCCCAATCTGTTGCCCGCACGCTTCAATCGTGGCGCGCTACTTTATGCTGGCGGTGATTTCGATAAGGCCCTGGTCGATTTCGATCAATGCATCGCGACCGATCCTCATGCGCCGGCACCCTACTTCAATCGCGGCTCGACCTACTGGGAGTTGAGTCGCAGCGATGAGGCCATGGCCGATCTGGAACGTTTCCTGGAGTTGTCAGACAACGACAAATGGAAGAAGGCGGCAGAAGACCTGATCAAAAACTGGAGGACCGCCCTGGAAAAAGAGGCTGTTGCGGCCAAGGGTGACTCATGAAAGCCCTGCTGATCGCCCTGCTGTTGCTGATCTCGCCCTGGGCTACCGCCGACCAAGAGGCATTGGGCGACAACAGTTTCGAGAGCCTGCTGATAGAGGCCGAACTGCTGTTCAACCCGCCCCAGGGATTTGAGGATTTGCCCGCCGGTCTTACGCCGGTGCTGGACTACGAGCGCGCGCTGCGCAGCCCGGACGGCCTTCTGGAGATCCGCATCGCGGTACGCCCGCTGAAGCGCCTGCGCATCGATTACGATGATCCGCACGGTGCGGTACCCAATCCGAATCATATCTTCCCGCTGGTATTCGAATCGCTGGCGACGCGTCTCAGTGGCGGCCGTCATGCCCCGAGTAACGAATATCCACCCGATGGTGCACGTGAGAAATTCAATGCCGACTGGGCCGCTGCCGCGGTGTTCGACACCGTAAAAGAGTTCGACACCGAGCGTAAACAGGGCCTGCTGGTGGCGATGCATCGCAACAAGGTCTCGGATGCCTATGTGGTATTCCTTTTCGATGACTACGCGACCGTCAAAGAAACCCTGAACGCGGCGATGAAGACCCTGGTCTTTGCGCCGGCCCCAGATGCTATGGAAGAGGTCGCCGAGACTGGCGCCAGCTAAAATGGCTTCATGCCTGCGGTCATCCCGCAGGTGCGCACCGTCGACTGCTCCCGCGACCTTCCTGTCTCCGCTTCACCGCTCGATTTTCTTCTGCTTCATCGAGTGTTTACAAATTCCGATACGGCGTCACATTTTTGACCAGATTTTAGGAATGAATTTCCCGTCCTGCGTCCATGCGGTTGCCAATCTGACCCTCTCGTGCGATAAGACGATCGTGAGTCAGGGATAACCCTAGGTTTATCCACCGGTTGACCCATATCGTCTAGCAACAAATGCTGCCTGGCCGGTTTTATCAATCCGGCCTGGAGCCGCATGGAGCATTACCGTGATCGGGCCCAGAAGGCCCTCAGCGGAAACGGCAGCCAGCCAATCGGGCAGATCGGCTGCCCTCATCGGGTCGGATGCAACCGGCCGTCAAGGAAGAATTCCAGAAACTGCCACTGCAGCCAATATGGCTTCGGCGGGTATGCGCGACTGCGCCGTTTTGGGCGGGTCGCTGAAACGGGCTGGTTTGAAACAACAAGAGAGGCTCACAGACATCAGAGCCCGACAAAAAAGAAACAGGGATATGTGTCAATAACTTAGAGAAGAGGAACTTCCTGTGCCGAACACCAATACGCAGTACGACCGGACGGTTGATATCGTTCGCAATGCGATTCCACGCATGTCCGAGTTAAAGATACCGATTACGCCGTCCAACTACGCGGTCTGGTACGAGTACCTGAGCGATTCCAACCAGGCGTTGCGGCAGGAGATGGATGTCCTGCTCAGCCGCGGGCAGCCGATCACCAACAGTGAGATGAAGGGGCTCTACGAACGCTTCCTGAAGGAGCGCAACGAGGAACAGTGGGTGGCCAAGACGGCGTTGAGCCAGATGGTCTCCACGCTGATGAGTCATATCGAAAACGCCGACGGACACTACGGCGGTTTTAGCTCGGAACTGAACGACATCGCGTCCAGCCTGAACGGTGACGTCTCGTCAAAGGAACTCGACGAGCTGATGGAGCGGGCCGTGCAAGCGACCAACGCCGCGCTAGAACAGGGCAAGAACCTGAAACAGAAGTTGTCATCACTGGCGACCGAGATGGAGGACGTGCGCGGCAAGCTTGAACGTTCGCAGAAAGAGGCGCGCGCGGATGCGCTTACCGGGCTGCACAACCGCCTGGCGTTTCAGGAGGAACTGGCCGCACTGCCCCGCTTTGCGGCGCAGGATTCCCACGCGCCCTGCCTGCTGCTCATCGACGTTGACTTCTTCAAACGCGTAAACGACGACTATGGCCACCCGGTCGGTGATCATGTACTCCGCGCCGTTGCGCGCGAGATCAAGGCCTGTGTCCGCGGGCGCGATATGGTGGCCCGTTATGGTGGTGAGGAGTTCGCGGTGCTGCTGCGTGATACACCACGCTCGGGTTGCATGGCCGTAGCGGAGCACGTGCGGGCCGGTATCGAACGTCAGATGATAAAGGTGCCGGAAGAGCTGCTTGCAGACGAGCTGATCGCGGTCACGTCCTCGGTCGGTGGCGCCTGGTTCCGCGAAGAGGAAACACCCGAGGCGATCGTCGACCGCGCCGATCGTGCGCTCTACCTGTCGAAGCAGGAAGGCCGCAACAGGGTGACCTGGGAGGGGCGGAATACCGAGTCCTGACGTTTTTGTGCGCTAATGCGCGGTGTTGTTTTTGATGTGCGCGGCGGCGCACATTCGCATTTTGATGCGCTGGGCTCAGCGCGCCAGCCCTTCTTTCTTTTGCTTGTCCAAAAGAAAGAAGGCAAAGAAAAGGACCCCCGACGACTTGCCCCTTGCTTTCGCAAGGGGTCCCCTGCGCTTCTCGGCCAAAACCGGCGCTGCGGAACTCGCGATCTTCGATCGCTCAGACAGTCCTCGCTTCTCCCGGTTTTGTCCTGTGATGCTCGGCGGCGTCAACGGGTCAGGGGTGTACTGATCTGACTACGGAGTGCCCCGTCCCCTTGGTGCAGCCGAGCATCGCAGCCGTTTCCGGAGGCAAGCGCGTGCATGTCTGACCGACCGCAGGGAGGGAGTTCACGCGCGCCGGAAACGGCGAGAAGCACAGGGAAGTCGCAGCGCAGCGCAGACCAAGCCGTGGGGTGCCCTTACTTTTGGTTGCTTTTCTTTGGGCAAGCAAAGAAAAGTAACGCGGGCGCGCGTCGCCGAGCGCATTCAAAAAATACCCGCGCGCAAGCGCACAAATAGCCGAACCAACCTTCCCCACCCGAACAGCAACCACGCAACCACGCAACCCAGCGATCAAGCGAGATCGCTCTCGCCAAAACTCTCGGTGTGATACCGGTAGACCTCAACCCGGTCCGACCAGTGATTCGCGGCCAGCCCGGCCTTGTGCTTCAGATGGACCAGAAAATCGACCGGATTCGGCAGGCTTTCCCAGACGGAAGGGAGAAATGTCCCCCGGTTTGGGCCATCCTGGAGGATCAGGCCATCCTCCCCTGCCCTGATCTGGCCGATCAGATCGGCCTCGTCGCCGAACTGCATTTGCTCGGGGGTGGTCAGCAGTGACAGATGGACATCGACATCCGGCCATTCGTCGGCAGTCAGGGGCGAGAAGCGCGGGTCGCGAAAGGCCGCTGCAAAGGCGTTTTCCGCCACGTCAACGACTACCGGCTGTGCCGCCTCCAGGTGACCGATACAGCCGCGAAGCTGGCCATTTTTCTCCAGCGTCACAAAGCTCGCTCGCACCGCTTTCAAATCACGATGGTACTCGGAAGGGGTGACCACCAGCGGTTGCCCAATCGCCAGGCCATGTTCGATCGAACGCCGCGCGACCCCCATCAGGGTGGCTCGTTGCGCGGGCTCCAGCGGCTTGGCTAGCTCAGTAGAATTCATAGGCGCCGTATCCCACCACACGTGATTTGTCGCCCGCCGTATCGCCCGAATTGCGCAGATCCAACGTCCGCACGCGCCAGCCGTGACGCCGCGCGCTCTTCAGCAGACCCCGGACCGGGAAGGCACCGCAGGCGTCGTAGGGCCCGATATCATCTGCCTGCATGTTTTCGATCAACGCTGAAGTGGAAAGGTCGCGCCGTTGGCAGGTGCTGTACTCGAGAAAATGACTGAGGTCGGAACTGACCACAATCAGCGTCTCGGGGGACAGCAGCGTGTCGATGATTCGGCTGACGTCTTCAATGTCGGCTTCGCCAACGACCAGCGGAACCAGCTCGAATTCTGCAAGGACGGTCTGCAGAAAGGGCAGCTGGACTTCCAACGCATGCTCCTGGGCGAACGCCTCATCCAGTCTGAGTACCCCTGACATGGTGCTCAACTGTTTCACTGCGGCGCAGTCGACCGGAATATCACCCAGGGGCGTCTGAAAAACGTCGGCGCTGCTGGTCGCAATGCCCCTAAACCCGATCCTGTGTGAGGGTGCGAGCACCACCACCCGACGGATCTGGTTGGCCCAGGGCCCCAGCGTCGCATAGGCGCTGGCCGCAACTGGGCCGGAATACTGGTAGCCTGCATGGGGTGCGATAAGGGCGTAGGGGCGTTCTTTCGAGGTTGCGCTGGCGGTCTGCATCAGTTCGTCCAGCGTGGCGCTCAATTCGCGTGCCGTGCCCGGGTAGAACATCCCGGCCACGACCGGGCGTTTGACGTGCATCATGGCTGTCCCTCACTAGCGGGTCTATAAGGTAAATGGGTCATCGCGGAACAGATGTCAAGCCGGCGATCGTCCGAGAAGCCGTCCAGGCCGGTCCTAAGGAGGTTGGCACAATGATCAAAGACACCGTACCCGGCCGTTATTGGCACCTGCTCGAAGACGGGCGCATTCAGTGCGATCTGTGTCCGCGATACTGTCATGTAAAGGATGGCCAGCGCGGCCTGTGTTTCGTCCGCGCCCGTCAGGGTGACCAGATGGTTTTGACCACCTACGGCCGCTCCAGCGGCTTCTGCGTCGATCCGATCGAGAAAAAGCCACTGAATCATTTTCTGCCGGGGACGCCGGTGTTTTCGTTCGGCACGGCCGGCTGCAATCTGGCCTGCAAGTTCTGCCAGAACTGGGATATCAGCAAGTCGCGCGAGATAGACACCCTGGCCGCAAGCGCCTCGCCAGAGAATATCGCTGCCACCGCCGAGCGCCTGGGGTGTCGTAGCGTCGCCTATACGTACAACGATCCGGTGATCTTCCTCGAATACGCCGTCGATACCGCTTTGGCCTGTCGTGAGCGGGGCCTGAAATCCGTGGCGGTGACCGCTGGTTATATCTGCGAGGAGCCGCGGCGCGAGTTTTTCGCCCATATGGACGCGGCCAATGTCGACCTGAAGGCCTTCACCGAGGATTTCTACCACAAGCTCACCGGCGGCCATCTGCAGCCGGTGCTCGACACCCTGGAATACATCCACCATGAAACCGACTGCTGGCTCGAGCTGACCACCCTGTTGATCCCCGGTCACAATGACGACGATGTCGAACTGCACCGGCTGGCCGAGTGGTGCCTGGAAAAACTGGGGCCGGATGTCCCCCTGCACTTCTCCGCTTTCCACCCCGACTACAAGATGACCGACGTCGCCCCGACGCCGGCGGCGACACTCAAACATGCGCGGCAAATCGCACTGGATACCGGCCTGCATTATGTCTACGTCGGAAATGTGCACGATACCGAGGGCGACAGTACTTATTGCCCGGGCTGTGGTAAACGCGTCATCGAGCGTGACTGGTACCAGCTCGGCGAGTGGCAGCTGAGCAACGGTGGGCACTGTGCCCATTGCGGACATAAGATCGCCGGCGTGTTCGAAGAGCGCCCCGGGAACTGGGGGCCGCGGCGCCTGCCGGTATCCATGCATGAAGCGGTTGAGAGCGCTGCCGCGGCCCCCGATTGAACCCTGCGACTACGGCTGGTTTGGCCTCTTCTGAGGTTTCGAGGACCAAGGACTCGATTACTGCACGGATTAATTTTTTTGTTCACCTTGGCAAGCTTTGCGGTGGCTTTTGCCTTGTCGGTATCACCAAAGCCAATAAAGCCGCCCGGCACCATGTAGTAGAAACTGCCGAGTGTCGTATAGACAGCACCATTTAAACCAGGGTTAGCGTTCCAATCGCGCGAGGCGAGCCTTGATGTCATCCAGGGTTTCCTGCATCTCCAGCACGAGCTGCTCCAACTCATCGAGACGTCGTTCCGGCTTCTGTGTTTCCGTTGCGGAAACCTCGACTGCAGGGGATGCGGCAAGCTCGGTTTCGCGGTCGCCGAACAGATGCACATAACGGGGCTCGCGCGTCCCCGCATCGCGGGCCAGACGGGCGGCAAACGGCCCATCGCCGCGTTCAATCAAGCCTTTCAATACCGCCTCGGTCTCGTGGACATCTTCGAATCGGCACAGGCGATTACTTCGAGTGCGAAGCTCTCCCGCGGTCTGCGGGCCGCGCAGCAACAGCATGCAGATTATCCCGAGTTCCTGGGCCGTGAACTCCAGGCTGCCAAAGCCGACATTGCCAAACCGGTGTTGATACTTGGTTACCCGACTGCCAAATCCGCCGCGGTCACTAACCAGATGCTTCTTCAGCAAGCCATCGACGATCTGCTGGACCTCCGCTTCACTCAAGTGCATGACTGGGTAACGACTACTTTTCTGGTTGCAGGCGCTGGCGAGCGCGCTGAGAGAGAGGGGGTACTGCGCCGGGGTAGTGATCTCCTTCTCGATCAGACAGCCAACAACCCTGGCTTCGGGTGGGGTGAGTTCGATGCGCATAGACAGACTCGTCGGCGTGTGATGCCGTTGATGGTCGATGAGCGCCATGGTAAGTCAGGTGCGGTTATGGTGGTATGGGCATTGTCCTGTGGGCTCCGACTATCGCCCGATCCTGTCTGCAAAGGGCGCCGTCAGCTCGATTACCCGTGCTCCCGGCGTGACTCCCATTGCTGGACACCCTGAATCAGGCTAGTGTCCCGAATCAGATGTTCGCATCGATTCAGGACACTAGATTCAAGCCATGTCGAAATCTGCTGTGATCGGTAGTTGTCTGTGCGGGAACGTGACCTACGAAGTCACGGGTACTCTCGGCATATTTCAGTATTGTCACTGTTCAAGATGCCGCAAGTTCACCGGCAGCGCTTTCGCTGCGAATCTGTTGGTTTCACCTGATCAGTTCCATTGGGTTTCGGGTGAAGACTTTGTTGGAAGATACGAAGGCGTCGACGCGAAATATTTCGCAACTTCGTTCTGCAAACAATGCGGCTCATCCCTCCCGTGGATGGATAAGACGGGAAAAGCTGTAGTCATACCTGCAGGCACCCTGGATGGAAATCCTGATATAAGGCCCTTTCAGAACATCTTCTGTGCATCACGAGCCGTATGGTACGAAGCCCCTGGTTCGCTACCGGAATACGACGAGCTTCCGTCGAAGCGGCGCTGAAGTATGGCCAGTCAGTAACCTGCGGAATCGGTTTTCGTTGAAACGCTGGAGAATCTTGGCGCCTTCTCCGAAGTTCGCAGTTGTTTACGAATCTTCGGCATAGTGACGATTGTTTTGCCTAACATCGACAGCTCTTTGAATAACCAGCTAGCCCGGCTCCAGCGCGTGTGCATGACGTCTGTCTCAATCAGCTGATCGAAGTGCCAGGTAATCTTCAGGAAGCCTGGAACCTGGGTCAGCAGGCTCGCGTAGATTTTCTTCACTGCGGCAGATCGATTTCTGGCGAGGTACCAGTGCATCCTGTACCTCAGTTCATCCCTGGCCAGTGCCGGGGATGAAACAGAGGTCTTTCTTTTCGTAAAGACCCACATCAGGTTGATATTTCTCTCGTCGAGAGCCCTTACCTTGTGATACCAAAGCGGCGGCAGGTAAAGCATATCGCCGGGGTTTGTTACAAATTTCGTGTAGATCTTGTTTTTTAGAATCTCTTCATCTTCTTCCAATACAACGAAGTTCGAAAACGGATAGCATTTGGGGGGCGTTTGTGGAGAAACAATGGTCCATTCCTTCCGACCAATTATCTGGGTGTTGAAATTATTCACGACACCGGTATCGAAATGCCATGCAGATATGTTGTTCCGCGAATTGATCCATATCCGGGTGTTGGATTTGTAGGGGAAGATTTTTGCGGGGTCGTCCAGTTTGCTTATGAAGTCTGGATAAGAAAAATCCTCAGTAAGGACGTCATTGTCCAACAATAGAAAAAGCACGACATGTTTTACTGATGGTTCACTGGAGAGCCTCTCCCGCAGATAGTCGGGGTTCCATTTTTCGAGCGCCGGCCACTCGCGGCCGGCACCTTCTATGATTACGGGTGCTTCCGGTTCAAAATAGTCGCGATAAAAATCTTCGCAAGAAATGTCGCCCCGAACTCGGGGGATTTCGAAGAACCCTGGTTTATCTCGCATAGTGACCTTTGGGCCTGGCCGATCCCGGCCAGTCTACGATACCTGCCGGATCGCGGTCGAGCGCCACCGTGACTGCAATCGTCTTCTTGTGCACATCCAGTCCGATGAACGCCGCCGCCGTCTGTTCTCTCGCCTGCTCTGCGATACGCTTGCTCATGGCCCGTTCCCGCAATTTGGCTCTGTGTAAAGGTGTCCAACCTCAACATAATCCCCGCCCGTTGAGGCTGGGCAGGTCAAAACATCATTTCTAAGGTACGCGAACCTCGGAGAAAAAAGACCCTTTCAGGTGCCCCGTTCGATCGACCGACATTCCTCAAACAGCCATCGGAACTCGGCGAAGGTATCGACGATGGCCAAAGGCTGGTGGGGATGTGCGGGTGTGCCGGGGAAGACCTTTTCCAGCCAGACATGCTCCCAGCCGGCACCGTTGAAGAACAGTGGGCTTACGCCAGCGCGGCGGGAACTCGCTACGTCTGTCGAGCTGTCGCCGAGATACCAGCACGCCAGGTCCGCAGGTTGGTCCAGCAGTTCCAGCGCCTTCAAGATCGGCTCGGGATTCGGCTTTCGGCGAAATGTGTCGCCGCCACAGACGGTGACGTCGAACAGGTTCAACCAGGTACCGTCCTCGACGGCTGCCAACTCGTGCTCGAAGAACTCGCGATCGCGGTTGGTGAGTGCACCGATGTTGACATCGAACTCTCGCAATTCGCGCAGCAGCGCCAGCTCGCCGCCGTCGAACGGACGCACCTCACCGTAGTGACGTCGATAGGCTTCATTGAACGCCTCGTGTGCGATGTGTTTCACATCCTCGTCATCGCCGAACAGAATCTGAAAGATGTCGGTGCGTGAGATGCGGCGGTCGGCCTTGACCCTGGGGTGCAGGCGGCCATGCTGGCGCACGTGTTCGACCAGGCGCGCATCCTCCGCTGACCTGCTCCGGGAGGGTGGTAAGAGCTGGTCCACCAGTCCGAGCTCCGGCAGCCGCGGCAATATCTCGTCGACAGCGGTGTACATGGCGTCGAGGGTGTCTACGAGCGTTGCATGCCAGTCGAACAGTACCACCCGGGGTGGCGTGAGTATCCGCGCGGCTTCGGCAAGATCACGAATCACGACGGAATCATCCCGTTTGGGATGATTCCCAGCGAGGGGCAAGACCTACAAAGGTGACAGGTGCCCTTTCCCATCCTACGGTTGGCTATTGGCCAGCGATCTTTCAGTGACATTTGCGCAATTGCTTTTCCTACGTCCGCACCTCGACAACTTCATCCGTCGCTGGTGTCGCCTGGTGATCACGCGCGAGTATCAGGTACACGGCGGGCACCACGAACAGCGTAAACAGCGTCCCGATTCCCAGCCCGGTGGTGATTACCAGACCGATGTGGAAGCGGCTGACCGCGCCGGGGCCGCTGGCGGTCAGCAGCGGAATCATGGCCACCAGCATGGCCACCGTGGTCATCAATATCGGGCGCAGACGGATCGCCGAGGCGCGCTCGATGGCGTTGCGCTTGTCCAGCCCATGCTCGATCTGCAACTGATTGGCGAACTCGACGATCAGGATGCCGTTCTTGGCGATCAGCCCGATCAGGGTGATCAGGCCGACCTGGGTGTAGATATTGACCGTGGCAAAGCCGAGGGTCAGGAAGGCCACCGCGCCCGCGATCGACATCGGCACCGAGACCAGGATGATCAGCGGGTCGCGCCAGCTCTCGAACTGCGCCGCAAGCACCAGGTAGATCACCAGTAGCGACATGAAGAAGGTTACGACCAGGGCACTGCCCTGCTGCGCAAACTGGCGTGTTCCACCCGTATAGTCTTTGCTGAAGCCGAGCGGAAACTCTTCCGCGGCGATCTCTTCCATGGCCGCCATCGCCTGCCCTTCGGAAACCCCGGGCGCCATCAATCCCTCCACGGTGAGCGAGTTCAGCTGCTGGAACTGGCTGCGCTTGCTGGGCTCGACTGAACGCTCGATGCGCACTAGTGAGGACAGGGGTACCTGGTCACCGCTCGCGGCGCGCAGGTAGAAGTCACCGAGCATTTCGGGGGTCAGGCGAAACTCACGCTCGGCCTGCGGTATGACTTTATAACTGCGCCCGTCGAGGCTGAATCGGTTGACGTAGTTGCCGCCAAGCAGGGTGCCGAGATTTTTCCCGATGTCCTCCATCGAGATACCCAGATCGGCCGCACGGTCACGGTCGACCACCAGCACCGCCTTGGGGCGGGTGAACTCCACGGATTTGCGCAGGAAGACGAACTGGCCGCTGCCCATGCCCCGCCCCACCAGCTGGTCGGCGACCCGGTCGAGCTCCCGGTAGTCGCTGTCGCTCTGGATGACGAACTGAAACGGCAGCCCGCTGCTACCGGGCAGACTGGGCCGCGGGAAGACCGCCATCTGAAAACCTGCGATCTGGCTCATCAGTCCCTGCAGTTCCGGCTGGACCTCCATCTGCGAGCGCTCGCGCCGGTCCGGCTGCTCCATCTTGAAACCCCCGAACACGACATTGTCTTCGCCGCGGAACCCCAGCAGCAGGAAGCTCTCGTGATATTCGGGCACGGCCTCGAACCCTTTGATGATCTCGCGCGTATAGGCCTCGTTGTATTCCAGCGAGGCCGTCTGCGGGGACACGGCCTGGAAGAACAGGATACTCTGGTCCTCGGTCGGCGCCAGCTCGCTCTTGCTGCTCGTGAACATGAAGTAAATGCTGCCGAGCACCACCAGGGCAAACAGCATGGTCGCCGGCAGGTAGTTCAGCGCGCCCTGCAACCGCCGCAGATAGAGGCGTGCAAGCCCCTCGAAGAAGTGTTCGACCGCCTGCTCGAAGCGCCCGGGATTACCGGCCGGCCGCAAGACCCTGGATGACAGCATCGGTGACAGGGTCAGGGCTACGACGCCGGATATCAGCACCGCACCCGCCAGCGAAAATGCGAATTCGGTGAACAGGGTGCCGACCAGCCCGCCCATGAATCCGATCGGGGCATACACCGCCACCAGAGTGGTGGTCATGGCGATGATCGGCAGGCCGAGTTCGCGCGCGCCGTCGATGGCGGCCTGGATGCGGGGCTTGCCCATCTCGATGTGGCGGTGCACGTTCTCCACCACGACGATGGCATCGTCGACCACCAGGCCGATAGCCAGCACCATCGCCAGCAGGGTCAGCAGGTTGATCGAGAAGCCGGCCAGCAGCATCAGAAATGCCGCGCCGACCAGGGACAGCGGGACGACGACTGCGGGCACGATCGCCGCGCGCAGCGAACCCAGTGAAAGAAAGATCACTATCAGCACGATCGCGACCGCCTCGACCAGCGTGATAAACACCTCGTCGATCGAATCCTGGATAAAAGCGCTGGCATCGTATGGCACGTGTGCCTCCAGCCCGGCCGGCAGCTGGCTGCGGATATCATCCATCGCCGCATGGACGAACTTGGCCACGGTCAGCGGGTTGGAGCCGGGCGCCTGCTCGACGCCGACGAAGATTGCCGGGTTGCCCTTGTACCAGGTGGTGCTCTCATAATCCTCGGAGCCGAGCTCGGTGCGCGCCACATCACGCAGACGTACCAGGGAGCCGCCGCTGTTACGCACCACCAGGTTGCGAAAATCGTCTGCCTCGGCGACATCGGTGGTCGCGACCAGGTCGATGACGTTGTACTCGCCGCGCGCCTGCCCTATCCCGGACAGATAATTGTTGCTGCGCAGCACATCGGCCACGTCCTGCGCGGTGACGTCGAGTGCCGCCAAGCGCCGCGGGTCCAGCCAGATGCGCATGGCGAAGGTCTTGTCGCCGATCAGTCCGGCCTTGGCCACCCCCGGCAGGGCCTGCAGTTTCGGTTGCACCACCCGCAGCAGGTAGTCGTTGATCTGCGAGGCCTTCATCTGCTCGCTGTAGAACGCGAGATACATCAGCGCGGTCGCGTCGCCGGTGCGCGAGCTGATGACCGGGTCCTGCGCGTCTTCCGGGAGCACATTGCGGCGGCTTGCCACCTTGGCCTGGATCTCCGCCACGGCCGCGTTTGGCGGATAGTTCAGACGCATGTGCGCCTCGATCACCGACTGACCCTGAGTACTGGTCGACGACAGGTAGTCGATCCCCTGCGCCTCGGCGATAGCCTGTTGCAGAGGCGTGGTGATGAAGCCCTTCACGAGTTCGCTGCTCGCCCCCGGGTAGCTGGTCGATACCGTGACCACCGTGTCCTGGGTCTCGGGATACTGACGTACCTCCAGTACGCCAATGGCGCGCAGGCCCACGACGAAGATCAGCAGACTGATCACGCTCGCCAGGACCGGACGCCGGATATACAGATCAGTGAATCTCATGCGGCGGGAGTCCCACCGGTGTCGCGATCGGCCGGGGCTGGTTTACTGTCGATCACCACCGCCTGGCCGCTGCGCAGCTTGTTGTGACCGGCGCTCACGACCTGCTCGCCCTCGCTGAGTCCGGAAAGCACCTCCACCCTGCCCTCGCGGGTGCCGCCGGTCTCGATCTGGCGGCGTACTACCGTGCTCTTTTCATCCTGCTGTTCGATCAAGAACACCGAGTCGCCGTAAGGCGCGTAGCTGATGGCCGTGTCAGGTATCGTGAGGACGCCTTCTTTCTCCGGCAGCAGCACCCGGACATCGGCAAACATACCGGGCCGCAGGCGCTGGTCGCGGTTGGCGAGCACCGCCTGCAGGCGAAAACTGCGATTGCCCACATTCACGCCGGGATCGATGGCGGTGATCTCACCGCTGAATCTGTCCTGCGGATAGGCCTGCACCTGGACTTCGATGGCCTGCCCCTCGGTGATCCGTGCCAGCTCACGCTCCGGCAGGTTGAACTCGGTAAAAATGGGATCGAGTTTTTCCAGTGGGACGATTGCCGCCCCGGGGCTGAGATACTCTCCCAGGTCGACCCGCCGAATACCCAGACGGCCGGCAAACGGCGCCCGTATACGTTTTTTCTCGATCAGGGCCTGTTTTGCCGCCACCGCGGCCTCGGCATTGTCGAGGGTCGCTCGCGCCTCGTCATAGTCTGACTTGGAGACCGACTTGTCCTTCACCAGCTTTGCGACGCGCTCGAACTTCAGGCGTCCCAGGGTCTGTTCGGCCACCAGGCCTTTGAGTTCGGCCTGGTCGGTGCGGTTGTCGATTTCCAGCAAAAGATCGCCCTGCTCGGCCGTCCCGCCCGACTTGAAATGTATCGCGCTGACCTGGCCACCGACCTCGCTGCTGACCTCGATGCCAGCGACGGCGGCCAGACTTCCCACCACTTGCACGTAAGGCCGCCAGTTTTCGCGCCGGACCCGGTCGGCGGCAATAACGGCCGGTGGCGGGCCGCCTGCCTGGGACGCGGCCATCTGCTGAGTCTTGTGCTGTTTCCAGCCGAATATGCCGCCGAATACCACGGCTAGAGCGAGGGCTACCAGGATGAGGCGCGAAATCATTTGTTAATCCTTAGGGAACCTCTGATTAATTCCGGGCGAAGCAGATTGCGCTCGTGAATTTTCAGATTCAAGGCGCAAATTGCACGTAATAGCCGGCTATCGCGAAGATTTGCAACGCAGAAGCTGGAAATTATAAGTGCAAGATGCGAGTCCATGGATTGATCAGAGGATCCTTTGCAAACACGGAACCGTAGGAGCTTCAGTGATCCCTGCCTATCAGACCCGGCAGCATAACCCGGTCGCTCGCGATTAAAATCATCAGTCGCAAATCAGGCAGAAAGTATACTGCACGGTGTAGTATACTACTGATTCGGCGGCCGTAAACGATCCCGTTTCGAATCAACCATCGGCCAACAAGAGATCCACGGTGGAGCAGGGCGCCAAGAGACACCCGATGAAGTCACGCACACTGACCCAGCAAAAAAGGCGAGACATCCTCAAGGCCGCCCTGAGGGAGTTCGATGCGCGCGGATTCCGAGAGACCAGCATGGACCGGATCGCGCAGACGGCGCAGGTTTCTAAGCGCACGGTTTACAATCACTTCGCCAGCAAGGACGCGCTTTTCGATGTCATTACGGCGGAACTGAGCGAACGCGTGCAGCGGGTTACGGATTACCGTTACGACCCAACGCGGCCGATCGATCAGCAGTTGCGGAGTATCGGCGAGCAGATGCTCGATATGCTCGCAGCGCCCAGTTTCGTCAGTCTGGCGAAAGTGGCCCTGGCGGAGATGCTGCATTCACCGGACTTGGCAAGGAATACATACCAGCTGTTCCGAGAGCGGCAATCGGGGCTGGCGGCCTGGTTGGCCGCGGCGTCGGCTGACGGACAGATTGCGGTCGCAGACCCTGTCTGGGCCGCCGACCAGTTCTTTGGCCTGATCAAATCGTTTGCATTCTGGCCTCAGATCCTGGGCGGACAGCCGGCGCCCGACAGTGCGGCGCGCGATCAGATACTGGACTCGTCGGTGGCGTTTTTTCTGCGCGCTTACCGAGAGCGGGTTGCGGATGCACCACGTAAGAAAAAGAAGCGCAAGAATAAACACAAAAGTAAGTAATCACTTCGATTTATATATTCTAAATTAAAGGTTTATTGCGTTTGTTTCTCGTGTTGGTCGCTGGCACATAGCGCACCGACCGATGTTTGCGGGCCGGGTGTATGGCGACATCGTCGGGTGGGGCGAGCCCTGCTTTGCGTCAGGATCGGCCGGGGAGGGTCCGGTTGGCGCCCGGGGTGCTGCGGCAGATATAGCCGCCCGATCACCGCGCCATTCGACGTCCAGGGCGAATAAACGCCAGTTTAGCCAATGCAAAAGGGGTGTGAGTACTCACTAAGCACTTATGGGCGCGCGACACAACGCCTTGGCTGGATGCTTTACGTTAGAATTGCTCGCTTGAAAAGCCGCCCCGGTCCGGGCTCTGACCTGTTTCTTGCGCTAAAAGGCCAACGCTCCAAACATGCAAAAACTTGTTTCCAAACTGCCCAGACGCCTGATTCTCATCGTGTCCATCGTCCTCCTTGGGGTGGTCCTGGTCCATTTTGCCGGCGTGGCCCTGTTGCGCCACTACGCAGAGGAGTTCCTGCACCCGCAATTGCCGCAGGGCACCAGAATAGGGGAGGTGGACCTGAATCTTTTCACCGGCACCCTGCAGGTAAAGGAATTCGAGCTGGAGAACGAGGACGGGCCGAGGCTTCGGTTCGGCAAGCTTGAACTGAAGATCAGCCCCTGGCGATTATTCGCCGGCAAGGTACACGTGCAGCGCGCACGCCTGTCAGACGGTTTCGTACGCATCGATCGCCGTCAGGATGGCTCGTATGATCTGGGTGTGCCGCCATTCGGCGACCAGGAGCCAGCGCCGGACAATACTGAACCGGTCGCATTCAGCCTCGCCGGGGCGGTTTTGGAAGACATTGCCTTCGAGTACCACGACGGCAAATTCAATTCGCTTGCACACCTCGGCAAGATCGAAATGGGTGCTTACTCGGCCAGGGCGAAGACCCAGGAGGTCCCGCTTAGCTGGCAGTTGTCACTGGACGAGCGCGAGATCAGCGGCGAGGGCGGCCTCACGATTGATCAGGGACAGGTCGCGGCAAAGGGCGAGTTGAAGACGGCGCTACTGGACCTGGCCCGTATCCAGCGTATGGCGGCGCTCGACCCGTTGGCCAAAGGTGAGGTGGCGTACCAAGGGCGTTTCAGCTGGGAGGGGCCGCAGCTTGTCCTTGCAGGTGCGCTGCAAGCACCCACCGTCGTCTATAAGATTGGGGATCGGCTGGTGAGCATCGGCGGGCTGGATCTGCCGGATTTCGAACTCAAACTCTTTACTGCACCTGAACTGGCCGTGGAGCTGGCACCGCGCAAAGGTTCGCGTGCGGACAGCGTGGAATGGAAGACGGCAGAACAACTGGCCTCGGCCGGCAAGGTGCGCATTGCCGGTCAGTTTCGCTACGAAGACAACAAGCTGGTGAATGTTCAGGGCCTGCGGTTCAATGCCGCCAGTTTCGGCTGGCAGGGCGGCAGTCAGCGGGTTTCTGTCTCGGAGTTTGGCGTCACAGGTACCCTGCAGCAAGGCATCGCCGGCGAGCTGCGCCTGCCGTCCGCGGATCTGCAACTGAAAGCGGGACGGTTCGAATTCGAGGATACGCAGGAGGGGCTGTCGGTCGCGCTTGACGGACTGGAGGCCGAGGGCCTGAAACTCAGGCCGGTCGAGGGTGCTGACGGCAGCCGCCAGATTGAAGGCCGGCTGAGTGTGGCGGCCAGCCGGGTGGGGCAGGCCGATACGGTTTTGAATTTGTCGGCATTGGCTGTCGACCTCGGGGGCAACGCCGGTCTGACCGAGGTCCGGATCGTCTCAGATGCAAGCCTCAGCGAACTCAAGCTCGAAAACCCGGTACTGGCGAACGGCCCCCTGCAGATCGCAAGTATCAGTGCCGAAGGCCTGCAACTGGGCACCGAGAGCCAGTTCCAGACGCTGACGCTGCAGGGAATACAGCTGGCCGGGGACCTGCCGGAGACCGGGGTGAAAGTCGCCACGCTGAGTTTCAACGATGGATCCTATGCCGTGGAAAAAGGTGTCGACGTCGGCGAGATCGTTATCGATGGCCTGCAAACGGCAGTGATCCGTGACAAATCCGGGCAATGGCGGCACCCGGGCACTGCGGTTCAGGCGCAGGAACCCAAGTCGAAGCCGAAACAGCCAGTGCAGGAGGCATCGGGTGAAACACCGGCCCTGGCCTGGCGCGTCGGCAGCCTCAAGGTGACCGGCGACAGCTTTGTCACCACGGGCGACCGCACCAATCCGGCCGCCGATCTGCAGCGGAACAGGATTGCCGTCCTGACGTTCGGGGAGCTGGCAAGCGCCACACCGGGTCAGGACACCCCGTTTGAGATCGACCTGCGGCCAGACAAATACACCAGCTTTCAGATCAAGGGCGTGACAAGGCCGCTCGTCGAGCCCGTCTATCTGGATGCGAAGGGTGAACTGCAGGGCCTCGGCATGCCCAGATTGAACGGATATATCGCCAACGACCTGGGCCACAAGTTTACCGAAGGCCAGTTGGACGCCCGCTTCGAGGTGAAGATCGCGAACAACAAGCTGAAGATGGGTAACTTCCTGGAACTGCACGACGCGATCGTGGAGCCGCTGGAAGGCAAGGGCGGGCCTCCACTAGGCACCGCGATTGCGCTGCTCGAGGACAGAGACGGCTACGTGAAGCTCGATGTGCCGGTCGAGGGCCGGCTCGACGACCCAAACTTCCGGGTCCTGGCGGCACTCAATCCCATCATCATGAAGGCGGTTGCCGGGACGGCGGCGCTGGCCATTCAGCCCCTCGGGTCTGTGCTGCTGGTGGGCGGCCTGTTGGCCGACCAGGCTCTTAAGGTCACTTTCAATCCCGCGCTGTTCGAGTCTGGTAGCACGCAGCTCGATCCCAACACGCAAAAATACCTCGGCGAACTGGCTGGCAAGCTCAAAGAGAAGCCGAAACTCGCCGTGCGGATCTGTGGCGTGGTGGTTGACGCGGAACGCCAGAAAGACAAAAAGGGTGCCTACCTGGATACGGAAGAGCAGTTGCTGGAAATGGCCCAGCAGCGTGCTGATGAGGTGCGCGCCTATATGACCGGCCAGGGTACCGGCAAGAAGCAGCTGCGTTCCTGCCGTCCACAGCTGGACGCAAAACCCGAGGCAAAGCCGCGGGTTGATATCAGGCTTTAGTACCCCAGAGTAAGCTGACAGACTGCGTAGAAACAGGAGAATTCCTTGGACTCACATCCATACGACGTTCTGCCGCTCGAACAAGGCCGCAGACAGGGGAGATAAGACATGAATAGCCAATTACCGACCGTCATTTTGCTGGGATTTGCGATGGGTGCCAGCGCGGCGCTTGCATCGCCTGATAAATCCAGGCCCACCTGCGATGAGAAGCCGGGGCTGCGTGATTGTGTAAAAGTGGAAGATCCGGATGCCAGCGCACCAGCGCCGTCTGTATACCGGAAAAAGAAGCCGGCGCATCCGATCGCCGGGCCAAAGCCAGCCGCCGGAGCCGCCAAAGCCAGGTGATGATTTATGCGTTGTCGCGAGCTGGCGCAGATGCCTTTAGTTCGCACGATGTTCTAGTACGGCAAAGTTTTGCCACCTGACACCGATAACCGCTTTATCGACGCAAGCCACCGCGCCTTATGCGCGCTGTGACTTGCGGGACGTTACAAGGAGCGGTGAAAAATATGGCGAATATCGACGTACCCCGAATTCTTCAGGTCATGGTCAAGAATGGCGCTGCTGATGTATTTCTGTACACCGGCGCCAAGATCTCGATGAAGACGCCCAAGGGGTTTGCCCAGCTCGGTGAGCCGCTGGGTGATGGTGACGCCGAAAGGGCCATCCGGGAAATCCTCACCGACGACAAGCTAAAGCAGTTCGAAGAAAACGGTGAGGTGGATTTTTCTCTGTCCTACAACGGCATCGGACGTTTTCGCGGCAATGCCTTCCGGCAGCGTGGTGAGGCCTCACTGGTTCTGAGACATATCAATACCGAAGTGCCGACCACCGAAAGCCTCGGAGTGCCAAAGGTCCTCGAAGAACTTGTGATGCAACGTAACGGCCTGATCCTGGTCGTAGGCGCCACGGGCTCGGGCAAGTCCACCACCCTGGCGGCGATGATCGATTACCGAAACAGCAACGCCGGGGGACATATTCTGACCCTCGAAGACCCGATCGAGTTCGTGCACAACCACAAGAAAGCTATCGTGGCGCAACGTGAGGTTGGGACCGATACCAAATCGTTCAGCAATGGCATGAGGGCTGCAATGCGCGAATCGCCCGATGTCATCCTGATGGGTGAGATCCGCGACCTCGAGACCATGGAGTTTGCGCAGAAGTTCGCCAATACCGGCCACCTCGCCTTATCAACGCTGCATGCCAACAACGCCATCACCACCATGGAGCGTGTCTTCGGGTTCTACCCCAAAGACGGCATCGAGCAGCAGGCAAAGCGGATCGCACAGAATCTGCGCGCGATCGTCTGCCAGCGCCTGGTGCCTGGAAAGGAGGGCGGCAAGGTCGCCGCGGTCGAGGTGCTGGTCAATACTGGTTACATCGCCGACATGATCGCGAAGATGGAACTCGGCGGTATCAAGGATGCGATAGAGCGCGGCGGCAACTACAAAATGCAGTCGTTCGATCAGCATCTGGTCAGGCTGTATTTCGAGGGACGTATCACGCAAGAGACCGCGATCGAATATGCTGATTCGGGCAGTAACGTAAAGATTCAGATAAAAACCGCGGATGCCGGCAAGAAGATCAGCAAATCGGAAAACTGGGGTGGCGGTATGTCGCTTGAGCCGACCGAGGATGATGCGGGCCATCTCGGCGACGTTGTGGCCGAATTCGGCTCAAGTTGACGGCGCCAACGACCACGAACAAATGCTCTCGACCCTGCTTATGCAGGGTCTTTTCTTATTCATGCGCCCCTCCTTTCCACAGAGTCCCGGGTAAGATACTTCGCAAATATCTACCCGGTTTCGACCGGTAGTCAAATACTGCGGAATAAAGAAGTATGACCGTTTTGATACGCCGGGTCTGCGCGCCATGGGTCCTTTTATGCGGTCTGCTGTCGTTCAATGGTGTGCAGTCCGCACCCTTGCAGGGTAGCGAGTGGAAACCGGTCATGATCGGGGAGACTGCCGTGCCGGAAGCGGCATCGGCCTTCGTGCAGTTCGGCAGCAAAGGACGCCTGCAGGGCTATGGTGGCTGCAATCGACTGTTCGCCGAATACCAGGTCGATGCAGGCCATATCTTCATCGGCCCAGTGGCGGCGACACGTATGCTATGCGCAGCGGAAGTGATGACGCGTGAAGCGGCACTCGTGACTGCACTCGAGAACGCACGTACCTATCAGCGTGTGCGAATCCTGCTGGTGTTGTTCGACATGGATGGCATCCCGATACTGGAACTGCGCCAGACGGACTGGGACTAGGAGTCTGCGCGGTAGAAATACCCGTAGCGAAAAAGTGGCACGGCGAGGACAGTTTTCTGTTCTTTTGAGGCGCATAGTGGGCATTACGCAACGAGAAAGAATAGAAAAATGGACCGCTGTGGC
>Ga0265303_10000368_pt1 | contig 24828 bp, 24 predicted proteins | sample Helome_2_FD_192494 | JGI IMG/M metagenome (GOLD analysis project Ga0265303, IMG submission 192494) | Marine sediment microbial communities from subtidal zone of North Sea - Hel_20160317 (Illumina Assembly) | ecosystem: Environmental > Aquatic > Marine > Subtidal zone > Sediment ... | reverse complement strand
GTTGCCGCTAATGACGGGTATTTGTTGCAGTATGTAAAAGCAAAAGGTATTCCATGCTTTGGTGTGGAGCCTACCACTAGCACTGCTGCAGCTGCGCGTGAAAAAGACATTACAATAATTGAAGAATTTTTTGGGCCACAACTTGCAGATAAATTAATAGCTGCAGGAAAACAAGCAGATCTAATAGTTGCAAATAATGTATTAGCGCATGTGCCAGATATTAATAGTTTTGTAGCAGGATTCGCTCCATTACTTAAGCCACAAGGTGTTGCCACATTTGAATTTCCACATCTTATACACCTCATAGAGCATACTCAGTTTGATACGATTTATCATGAGCATTTTTCATATCTATCATTGACTGCTGTAAAAAGTGTATTCGATTTCAATGGGCTCCAAATATTTGATGTTCAGAAAATCCCTACTCATGGGGGAAGTCTGCGGGTATTTGCTCAGAGAAAAGATGAGGCTAAGCATAAAATTTCTGCCTCTGTTGACATACTTATGACAGATGAAGCTAAAGCTGGTGTACAGACAGAGCAGTATTATACTAGCTTTCAGAAGCGTTCTAATGCTATCAAACAGAGTCTAATTAAGTTTCTAATAGAATCAAAACGTGAAGGGAAAAGTGTCGCGGCGTATGGTGCAGCTGCAAAAGGAAACACGTTGCTTAATTTTGCAGGTATAAACTCGGATTTACTTTCTTTCGTAGTTGATCGTAATCCATCTAAACAAGGTAAATTCTTGCCTGGTAGCCATATTCCGATTGTTAGTGAAGTGTATTTACAAAAAGAGCGTCCTAACTATGTAGTGATATTCCCCTGGAACTTAAAGGATGAAATAACAAAACAGCTAGACTATATTCGTAAATGGGATGGAAAATTTGTAACATTTATCCCGGTGCAATGCGTGGATTGAAGTTTATATGAAGATTGCAGTTACAGGCGCAAATGGATTTATTGGTCGGCATGTTTTAACAGAATTGCTAAAGCATGAAGTTGAGGTTATTGCTGTAACACGTAATTCAAATCGTCCTAGCTGGATGAACAAAGCTATCCATAATGTAGAAATTGATATTTCTAGATTCTCACAGGATTGTTTTGAGAAAATAGGTTGTCCAGAAGTCTTAATACATCTTGCTTGGGATGGCCTGCCTAATTACAAATCATCATATCATCTTAAAACCGAGCTTCCTAAGCAATTCAGTTTTCTTAGGGCAATGATTAAATCCGGTTTATCTTCACTTCTTGTGACGGGGACATGCTTTGAATATGGAATGCAATCAGGTTCCCTTTCAGAAGAAATGCAAGTCAAACCAAATAATCCATATGGGCATGCAAAGAATGAATTAAGAAAGCAGATAGAAACTTTGAAAGTAGATAATCCTTTTAGCCTGGCATGGGCAAGACTTTTCTACATGTATGGTCAGGGTCAAGCTGATACTTCACTTTATACTAAATTAAAAGAAGCAGTAATGCGTGGTGATCAAGTATTCAATATGTCTGGTGGGGAACAAATAAGAGATTATTTGCCAGTCGAAGAGGTTGCTAGATTGATTGTTAAGCTGGCAATGTTGAAACGTGATTTAGGGATTGTAAATATTTGCTCAGGAAAGCCGATTTCAGTACATAAGCTAGTTGAACAATGGTTAGCAGAGAACAACTGGAATATAGAACTTAACCTGGGCCATTATCCTTATCCTGATTATGAGCCGATGGAGTTTTGGGGAGATTCGTCACGACTTGATAGTATCAGCGTGCAAGAATTATAGATTGATACTTTGTGGAGATTTATAGTGTGTCAGATATATGTGTAGTTCATTTAGTAAGAAAAAAGAATGGTATTGGTCCTTTTCAGGATTTTCTAGAGTCATATTTAGAGTATTCTGCGGGAGCAGACCACGAACTATTAATTCTTTATAAGGGATTCCTTGGTGAGTCTGACGTTATTCCGTATGAAGAATTACTTAAAAATGTTCCTCACACCTTTCTAATGGTTTCAGATTTTGGTTTCGATCTGAGAGCTTATTTTATTGCAGCTGAAAAATGTAATAGTAAATACTGCTGTTTTTTAAATTCTTTTAGTGTCATTCTGGATAAAGACTGGCTATTGAAACTTTATCAGCACATAAGTCAACCTGGTGTAGGGTTGGTGGGAACAACTGGCTCATGGGGAAGTTTGTGTCCGAAGAAGAAGCCGTATAATAAAAATATGCCTTACTTGATGAAGCTGATAAGGTCTCTCATATTGCCAGTATTGAGGCCTTTAGTTGGAATGTACTTTGATTACTTTCCTAATTATCACATAAGAACTAATGGATTCATGATTGCACGCAGCATCATGCTGAAAATTAATCGGGTCATAATTTTTACAAAATTCCAAGCATTTTATCTTGAGAGTGGAAAGAACAGTATTACAAATCAGATTCGGAAGATGGGGCTCAAACCAGTAGTTGTAGGTAAAGATGGCAGGGGTTATGAGAAACATGAGTGGGATATTAGTAATACATTCTGGCGTGGGTCACAGGAAAACCTGTTAATTTCGGACAACCAGACGAGAAAGTATGACAGAGAAATCTTAGATTGGAAGGAAAAATGGGAGTTCTTCGCGTGGGGTAGTATCGTTAATAAATCTTTGGATCGATAAATCGGTTGTGTATAAAAGTTAGCGGACTATGAAAAAGAGCTGCCCAAATTGTCATTCTGAATCTTATCTATATTTCCAAAGTAACGACTACAATCGTAGAGTTAGTCAGGAGACATTTAATCATTACCGGTGTTCTCAGTGCGAGCTAATTTTTATATTTCCAATCCCAAATAATCTTACTGATTACTATCCTGAAACCTACCATTTCATACCTGACTCGGATGAATATTTAGAAGCTGCATCAATACCAGAACGTTATAAAATTGAACTGGTACAGCGTTTCATTAGTAGTGGCAGATTACTGGAAATTGGGCCGTCATATGGTACTTTTACTTATCTTGCTAAGAAAGCAGGGTTTGAGGTTGATGCAATTGAAATGGATATAAAGTGCTGTCAATTTCTGGAGAGAGTTGTAGGTGTAAATTCTATTAATAGCAGTGATCCTATCTCAGTTCTTCAGCAGAGAAAATCCTATGACGTGATTGTACTTTGGCACGTAATAGAGCATTTATCTGAGCCATGGGAAACATTAGGCGCCATTTTTGATGCACTAAATCCGGGAGGTATTGTGATTCTTGCTGCGCCAAATCCGGATTCATTTCAGTTTAAGATTATGGGACGTTATTGGCCACATGTTGATGCTCCACGACATTTAATGTTGATTCCAAAGAAACTTCTTGTCGAGAAGCTTGAGGAGAGAGGAATGCAGAAAGAGCTTGTTACAACAACAGATAAAGGCAGCATTGGCTGGAATATATTTGGTTGGGAGTTTTTCTTTACAAATTCATGCTCAAATTCTTACATTAAGAGAGTATTACGCTTAATTGGGAGATTTGTAAGTTTTTTATTTAGTCCGATTGAAGGGGCTGAGGGCAAGGGGAGTGCTTACACAATAATATTTAGGAAAAAAATATAAATGAAATTCTCTGTATTATTGCCAACTAGGAATCGACTAGATTTACTCTCTTATGCTATTGAGACAGTAATAAGACAGGACTATTCAGACTGGGAAATTATTATTTCAGATAACTGTTCAGAAGAAGATATTGAAGATTATGTGATTTCACTTAATGACCCAAGAATTAAATACTATTGTACTGAAGAATTTATTCCTGTTACTGAGAACTGGAATAATGCACTTGATAAAAGTAAGGGTGATTATGTCATTATGTTGGGAGATGATGATGGTCTAATGCAAGGCTACTTTTCAACATTGAAAAAAACGATCGAAGAATACAACGAGCCAGATTTAATATATACAAGTGCTTTTCAATATGCATACCCAGGTGTCATACCCGGTATACCAGATGGATATTTACATTCATACGTTAGCAGAGAAATATTCCGAAACACACGTAAACCATTTTGGTTAGAAGAACCAGATGTTAAAGAATTGGTTAATCAATCCTTAAACTTTAGGATGGGATTCGATTACAACATGCAGTTCTTTTTAGTTAGCAGAAAACTAATAGTAAGAATGGAAAAATATGGTTTGTTTTATCAGTCTCCATATCCAGATTATTATGCTGCTAACGCAGTGATGCTAAAAGCTAGAAATGTTTTGATCGTTCCACAGCCTCTTGTAGCTGTTGGGATCAGTCCAAAATCTTTTGGTTTCTATTATTTTAATGATTTAGAAAGTATGGGAAGCGAATTTTTAAAATGTTTACCAGATCCTGATATGAAACTTCGATTACAAAAAGTGATTCTTCCTGGCACCGACTTAAATACAGCGTGGTTATTTTCAATGGAAACACTTATTAATATTTTTAGTAAAGATATTAATGAAAGAGTAAATTATGATCGATACCGATATCTCCAAATTTGTGCGGTTTATTCATCGGTTTTATATGGAAAAAATATTTCAAAAACTACTGTACAGCGCCTAAAAAGCAGAATGACCATGTTGGAGAAACTTGTATACGGTGTACCAATGTCGAGCCTGGTAGGCATAGCTTTAATTTTGCCAAAGAGATTTCATTCTTTAGGAGCGGGTTTGATTATGAAATTTACTCGTTCTGTTCCTAGGAATCTTTCCTCAAAGACTTCTGATGTGATTCAAGGAAAATTTACTACAATTCTTGATGTTTTTGAGAAAATTAAACTTACATCGGGAAAATATTAGGGATAGTTTGATGACTGAGTCAAATAAACCAATAATAAGTGTTTGTATCCCTACATTTAATGGTGCAGATTATCTACGTCAGGCAGTTGAATCTGTTTTAGATCAGGATAATAGTCAGAATTATGAAATAGTAATAGTAGACAATGCTTCAGTAGATCAGACAGTAAGTATTGTTGAAGATCTGAAGAAAGAAGGAGAGGGACGTATTAGGTTTTATCGAAATAATAAAAATATAGGTCTTGCCGGGAATTTGAATAAATGTTTGGAGTATGCTCAGGGTGAGTACATTAAATTTTTGTGTGTAGATGATGTGTTACTACCTGAGTGTTTAGAGAAAATGTCAGCTGCACTAGATACACATCAGTCTGTAACGCTAGTTTGTAGTGGCAGAATCTATATTAATGAAACTAATGAGAAACTAGGATCTAAGAGATATGCTTCTCAGAGTATTATCGTTCCGGGTAAAAAGGCGATCTCAAGATGTTTATATGGTAAATGTTACATAGGTGAGCCCTCAGCAGTTATGTTTAGAAAGAAAGACCTTGTAGGACTCTTTCGTGAAGATTTATCACAGTTAATGGATATGGAGATGTGGTTTCGATTGCTAGAGAAGGGTGAACTACTAAGTATAGAAAGGCCATTATGTTCTATACGTGTACACTCTGAGCAGATGACAATTAAAAATATAAGATCAGGAAAATTGTTAGATGATAATGTAAAGCTTTTCGATAGTTATTCGAAGAAACCATACTTGGAAACTACATTCTTATTAATTATGCAACATAAATTTCTAATGGCCTATAGAGTTTGGATTTCTAGAAAATTTATTTCAGATCAAAAAAAGAAATTAGTATTGAGAAAATATGCAAGCCGATTAGCATACCTATTGATGCCACTCGTTTGGTTTGTGAAGAGTCTGCGAAAATAGATTGTACGTAAAATGAGAAATGTACATTTGTAAATTAATTTATTGTCAGAGAATATAAATCTAACTGATATTAATTATGAGAATTTCAGTCATAACAGCTTGTTATAACGCTGCCGATACATTGGGAGATACTCTTGATTCTGTTGCATCTCAGAATTATTCAGACATTGAGCATATTGTTATTGACGGTGGGTCAGTTGATGAGACTGAGAAAATAGTAAGCGAAAAAGGGCAAAGAGTATCGGTTTGGCGTTCAGAGGCAGACGAGGGGGTTTATGATGGTATGAATAAAGGGCTATTGCTAGCTACTGGTGATGTAGTTGGTTTTCTCAATGCCGATGATGTTTACATACATTCAGATGTACTTGTTAAAGTTGCAGCCACAATGACCGATCCATCTATTGATGCTTGTTATGCCGACTTAGTTTATGTTGATCGTATTAAGATCAATCGTGTGGTGCGACACTGGACATCACAAAATTATGTACCTGGTTTATTTGAGAAAGGATGGATGCCGGCTCATCCTACTTTCTTTGCTCGTAAAGCTATTTATGAAAAATTTGGTGGATTTAATCTCCGTTATCGCTTGCAATCAGACTTTGATCTTATTCTTCGTTTTATGCGTGTACATGGTATTAAGACCCGCTACATTCCAGAATTATGGGTGCGTATGAGGATGGGTGGTATGAGTAACAATAATATTTTAAATATGATAAGGGGGAATATAGAAGCCTATTCATCTTGTCGTGCCAATGGTTTAAATGTACCTCCATGGTTCATTCTGAGTAAGATGTTTTCACGGTTACCACAATTTATTAAAGCGCACCGGATGAAACAGGATTGATCACTACCTTGGAATCTCATAAAGTACTAGTTACCGGTGCTTCAGGCTTCGTTGGCAGTGCTCTGTGTAGCGACCTTTTAAAATGTGGCCATGATGTCACTGGTACGGTGAGGAAGTTACCAGTTTCACTTGTATCCGGAGTAAATTACAAAATTGTAGGTGACTTAGGTACAGATACAGCATGGTGCGATGATATCTTTTCTGGAGTAGAAATTATTATTCATTGCGCTGCCCGCGTGCATGTAATGAATGAATATGTTCAGGATCCTTTAAAAGAATTTCGACGGATTAATACACAAGGCACAGAAACTTTAGCAAGGATAGCGGCTAAAACTGGAGTCAAGAGATTAATTTTCTTAAGTTCTGTTAAAGTCAATGGTGAGAGCTCTTCGTTGTCTTCACCAATAGATGAAATGTCTCCTACGGTTCCTAAAGACTACTATGGAATTTCAAAATTAGAAGCGGAGAGATCTCTGCTGAGTATTGCAGATGAAACTGGTTTGGAAACTGTAATATTTCGTCTCCCATTAGTATATGGTCCTGGAGTTAAAGGAAACTTTCTAAGACTTTTTAAGATGGTAGACAAAGGTATCCCGTTGCCATTATCTTTGGTAGAAAATCTGCGAAGCCAAATAAATCTTGATAATCTTATTGATGTGGTTGGAGTTTGTTTGGCAGACCATAGAGCAGTTGGAAAAACTTATATGGTAAGTGATAGCAAAGATATTTCTACGGCGCAGCTAATAACCGAGATGGCGTATGCTCTAAAACGACCTGTGCGATTATGGCCCTGCCCTTTACGTTTAATCAAAATGGCTGGTACGTTGGTAGGGAGGTCAGATGAGGTTTCAAGATTACTCGGATCATTGCGTATCAATAGTAAGAAAATTTATAGCGAGCTTGGTTGGGTTCCTCCTCATACCTTAACTCAGGGGTTGTCACAAACTGCAGCTTGGTATCATCAAAAAAAATAATCTTGTAAATATGAATGATGTTTCCCCATTTCTACTTATTTCAGCACCAATACTTTCATTCGTAGTGACGTTTAGTTTTATATTCTGGCTAATTAAGTACAGTAATATAGAGATGTTTGATCATCCCAATCATCGTTCTCTTCATACAGAGTCTGTTCATAGAACCGGAGGAATTGGTTTAATTTCAGGAATTCTTGTTGCCGGGATTATGGTTCCTACCATATTTCCTTGGACAGTATGGGTAGGTATTCTCATGCTGTTTCTAGTTTCAATTTTGGATGATATTTTTAATTTACCTATTTGGTTGAGGCTGCTTGTACATTGTGTGGCAGCAATATTTGTCTCTATTGCAATGTTATTTGAAGTTCATGGCTGGTTAATTGCCTCAATAGCAGCATTCTTAATTTTATGGATGACCAATCTTTATAACTTTATGGATGGGTCAGATGGACTTGCGGGAGGTATGGCCCTATTCGGTTTTGGTTTTTATGGTTTGGCTGCTTTGTTTGGTGAGAATGAGATATTTGCTATGATTAATTTTTCTATTTCTGCAGCAGCTATAGCTTTTTTGTTCTTCAACTTTTATCCTGCACGTGTATTTATGGGCGATACCGGTTCCATTCCATTAGGATTTCTTGCTGCTGTATTAGGTATATTAGGTTGGACTGATGGTTTATGGCCAGCTTGGTTTCCATTTTTAGTGTTTTCACCATTCATTGTAGATGCTTCAATTACACTTGTAAAAAGAGGTATACGCGGCAAGAGAATATGGCAAGCACATCGTGAGCATTATTATCAGAAACTTGTTAAAGGGAGCTTTGGACATCGCACTACAGCATTGCTTTGGTATGCTTTAATGTTTTTTGTAGGCACGAGTGCAGTATGGGCTGTACAGCAAGAAATTATCGTCCAGTTTAGTACAGGTATAGTATGGAGTATAGTTTATCTGATCTTGATAATTATCTGTGAACAGTATTGGAAGCAAGGCAAGGGTGGTGGTTCAGAATGCTGACATCTAATTTATAGTATGCGCACATTTTTAAAATTTATTAACGATGTAATAGCGGTCATTCTGGCATGGTGGCTTGCTTATTTATTTCGTTTTAATTTTGAAATTCCTACCTTATATCTTTTTTCATTGGAAGAAACTTTGCCATGGGTGATTCCAATTCAAGCCGCATCGTTTTTCTGTTTTGGTCTTTATCGTGAAGTTTGGCGGTATGTGAGTTTACATGATTTGCGGCGTATTCTTTATGCTGTTCTTACAGCAGCAACAGTAGTGCCACTGGTATTATTCATGTTACAGATACTAGTAGGAGTACCGCGCTCTGTATTATTACTGGATCCAATATTACTATTATTCATGATGGGTGGAAGTCGTATTACTTTTCGTTTGTGGAAAGAGGGGCGGCTATTCAGAAAGAATAATCTACAGGGAAATCCTGTTCTTGTTTTAGGAGCAGGTGGCGCTGCAGTTAGGTTATTGAAAGAATTCTCACGGAGTATCGAATGGCGGGTAGTGGGGTTACTTGATGATAATGCTACGAAGCGTAGTAAGATTCTAGATGGCGTTCAAGTATTAGGGAAGATCTCAGATTTACCAATTTTTGCTGAGAAATTAGGTGTTTCCCATGCAATCATAGCAATGCCATCAGCTACTCATAGTGAGCGCCGTAGGGCCCTAGATGCATGTTCCTTAGCTGGGGTTAAGGCGTTGACTGTTCCTTCATATGACGATCTGGTTAGTGGCAAAATTACTGTATCACAAATTCGCAATGTCGAGCTTGACGATTTATTGGGACGTAACCCAGTAGCGCTTGATAGTGAAGGGTTATACAGACTACTGGAAGGAAAAACTGTTCTTGTTTCGGGTGCAGGAGGTTCGATTGGGTCTGAATTATGCCGACAAATCACAAAATTCAAACCAGCTCATCTTGTATTCTTTGAATTGAATGAGTTTGCGCTCTACAGCATTGAGCAAGAGTTTCGTTCTAAATTTCCAAAAATGAAAATGGCATTTATTATTGGTGATGTTAAAGATCAAGCTCGTCTTGATCAAACTTTTACTCAATTTCGTCCTGCAGTAGTTTTTCATGCTGCTGCTTATAAACACGTTCCGTTAATGGAGCAAGAAAATGCCTGGCAGGCAGTATTAAATAATGTATTGGGAACTCGGGTAATTGCACAAACTTCGATAAAATATAATGTAGAAAAATTTGTGCTAATTTCAACTGATAAGGCGGTTAATCCTACTAATGTTATGGGTGCAAGTAAGCGGCTTGCAGAGATGGTATGCCAAGCAATGCAATATCCATTTCTTTCTGACTCTGTAACAGATAAATCAGTAGCAAATAAAACAGGGATGAGTACGCGTTTCGTTATAGTTCGTTTTGGTAATGTACTTGGAAGTGCAGGAAGTGTTATACCAAAATTTCGTGAGCAGATAGCTATGGGCGGGCCTGTTACTGTTACACATCCAGATATTACTCGTTATTTTATGTCGATTCCTGAAGCAACGCAGCTAGTACTACAGGCAGGGTTGATGGGAGGTGTAAAGAGTGATAGAGAAATTTTTGTGTTAGATATGGGGGAGCCAGTTAAGATTTCTGATCTTGCAAGAGACCTGATTCGGCTATCTGGATTTAGTGAAGATGATATAAAAATAGTCTATAGTGGTTTACGTTCTGGTGAAAAGTTGTATGAAGAGCTGTTATCCGATGATGAGAGTACCTTACCTACTCCTCATAATAAATTGCGTGTTGCCCAGGCTTGCCAGGTAGATGAGAAGTGGTTAGCAGAATTGATGGAATGGTTAAACAAACATTCTGTACTATGTGATGATGAGGTTAAAGAGGGGCTTGTGAATTTTGTTCCAGAATACTCAATTACAAATTCGAAGGAATAATTATTACCTATATGTCTGCATTAGTTAACTTTATCATCTAAATGAATTGTATTTAAAGTTTAATGGTAGAGTGAGTAAAGCTTCATATAGAGTCCTCCTTCTGATAGTAGTTCTTTATGACTGCCAATTTCTTTAATACGATTCTCATCTATTACAATAATACGGTCTACTTTTTCTAAGGTTACTTTACGGCGTGCAATAATTATGGTGGTACGATTTTGCATTAAATTATCTAGTGCTGATCGCATAAGATTTTCTGACTCAGGGTTAAGCATTGTAGCTATTTCATCTATAATAAGGATAGGTGGATTTTTTAGGAGTATTTGGGCAATAGCAATATGCCGACATTGTTCTCTGGAAAGTTTTGTTCCATGATCACCTATGAGTGTTTGCATTCCTTGTGGCATTCTTCGAATAAACTCTATTGCATGAGCAGCCTGTGCTGCTGAAATTATTTCACTTTCAGTTGAGCACCTCATTTCTCCATAAGCAATATTAGCTGCAATTGAATCATTAGATAGTGGCGTCTCTTGTGATAACAATCCAACTTTAGAGCGTAGGCTAGATAATTTAATGTCTACCAACTCATAAGTATCGAGTAATATTTTTCCATCGGTAGGATGGATAAATCGTGGCACTAAATTGATGAGAATATTTTTGGTGTTATCTGAGGTGCTAACCAGGGCAATTCTTTCACCTGATCTGATAGTAAGTGAGAAATCTTCTAAGTCTTTAGAAAAACTAACATGTTCAAATTTTAGGTCTCCTTGTACATGATTAAGGATAACTTTCCCATTATCTAATTCAGTTTCTAGGTCAAGGAAAGAGAAGAGATTTTTCGCTGCAGCTAAACTATTTTGTAGTGATTTGTTTACTTTGGTAAGTTGTTTTAATGATAAAAATAAGATTAAAACCGAAATGATAAATGAAACGAAACTACCTATTGTTGTTCCATCAATAAAAGTTTGCTGGATAGTAAGATAAAATATAGTGGACAAGGCAATAGCTATAATTATATGTATTAACGGCACCCTAAAAATATTAGTATTTTTTATATCGAGTTGTTGTATCTGGTTAGCCTCATTTTGGATGCGGTGAAATACGTGCTGTTGACCCCCATTTAATATTACTGCTTTGTAATTTTCTGTTGTTTCTTTTATTATTTGAGTAAATTTTTCTGTTGTTTGATACGTCTTTTCATCGTTGTCCTGTGGTTTGCCATAGATTAATTGTGCACTTAGTAAGACTATTGGGGTTATCATAATGATTAATAATGATAACTCCCAGTTCAGATAAAACATCCATATTAATAATCCTGTAATAGTAAGTATATTCTTTACAAAAGTTATTATTGTTCTTGTTCCATCTTGAGTAACTTGGGTTAGATCTAAAGTGAGTTTTGAGACTAAGCTCTTACTTGTTTGGTCCTCGTAGAAATGGATGGGTAGCATTAAGAGCTTGTTAATGATTTCTGTTTGTAGATCTACTGTAAAGGTCCTACCTATCCAGTTGATTCCATAGCTACTAATATAACTAGATAAGCTGCGTACTAAAAATAACACGATGAAAATTAGTGGGATTAATTGTATGGAATCATAGGTCTTACTGACAAAAATACTATCCAGCATTGGTTTAATAAATACTGGTATTACTGAATCAGTGATTGCCATTAGAGTTGTCCCTAATAAGACCAATATAAATTTTAGTCGGTAGGGGGCAAGATGACCCATTAAGCGTAGATATAACTGATAATTGGTTATATTTAGAGTATTTTGCATGAACGCACAATATCAGAAATAAGAGAAATTGAGTAACTGGAGTTCCATGTTTCTAATGTAGGGAGAGTGGCTAGAAGCATCGGACTAATTTGATATTTAATAGTAATATGGAAATTATGCTCGCGAGTATGTAGTGCTGGAAACTATTTGCCCGTACCGTTTTAGTTAATAGATTAATTGTGAAACAACATTTGGAGTACTCTGTTACCGGTTGACTTGGAAGGGATTTTCAAATTATAGTGCTCTGATGGAAGCAGAACTTAAATCTCTAGAAGAAAAGATTAATCAATTTGTACAATTGTGTCACCGTCAGCGTACGGAAAATATTCAACTGCGCCAGCAATTAGCAGGAGCTACTAGTGAGAATAAGCATTTGTCAGAAAAAATAAATGTAGCGACTAATCGTTTGGAAGCCCTCTTAAATCAACTTCCTGGTAACAAATAATGTCTAACAATGCTGTGGATGTTGCCATTATGGGACGTGAATTTAGAGTTACTTGCCCTGATGAGGAACGCGAGGAATTACTTCAGGCAGTGACATATCTTGATCAAAAGATGTGTGAGATAAGGGATAACGGAAAGGTAGTGGGATCTGAGCGTATTGCAATTATGGCGGGTCTTAATATTGCCCACGAGCTTCTTGTTACAAAAGTAAAGGGAGGTTTTGACATGGGAGAATTTAAGCGTAGAATTGATCACATGCAGACGTTGCTTGATACAGCTACACCTGAGCAGGACAAATTGTTTTAATTAGAGACTGTGACAAATAAGAGTTGTCCCCTGTGATGTTAGCTTAGGTGTATATTCTTTGAGCCAATATTTATGACTGGTTGTTAACCAATGTGATGCTGTTGTGTATATCCTATATGGAAATACCTGATGCGTCCGGAAAACGACCGCTTTGAACCTTATGGTTCAAGATGATCGCCTGGCGGCATTTACGGGGGGCTTTAGTATTTAATAAAAAAAGCGGCAATGCCGCTTTTTTTATCAGGTAAGAATAATTAGAGTTAATATTATTTTCTAAATATGCGTTATTGGTTAATGAAATCTGAGCCTTCAGATGTGAGTATCGATGATCTTGGAAAAAGGCCCAACAAAACCATAGCTTGGTATGGTGTACGTAACTATCAGGCACGGAACTTTATGCGTGATCAGATGAGAGTTGGTGATCAAATCTTTTTCTATCATTCGAGTTGTAAACAGCCTGGCATAGTAGGAATTGCTGTAGTTTGTAAACTGGCATACCCTGATGCAACTCAATTTGACTCCAATAGTAAGTATTTTGATCCGAAAGCTACATCAGAATGCCCGCGCTGGTTTAATGTAGATGTAAAGCTTGTCAGTAAATCTAGGTTAATTAGTATTAAGGAACTGAGAAGTATTCCAGCTCTTGAAAATATGCGTATTTTACAAAAGGGTAATCGTTTATCTATCACACCTGTGGATCCTGCAGAGTGGAAATATATTATTGGGATCATGTAATAGTAGTTTCATGGTGGGGTCCTTATAAACAAGCCAGATTAAAAATGCTAAAACTAAATATCAATCTAAGCAGAATATAAAGTGGAATGGTGGTTGGGTTATCTGTGCTTAGGTGCAGTTGTAGGATTCTTCGCCGGATTACTTGGTATTGGCGGCGGATTGATTATGGTACCAGTATTAAGTTTTTTCTTTAGCGCACAAAATTTCCCCCCTGATCGTATTATGCATCTTGCTCTTGGTACTTCCATGGCAGCGATAATTTTTACTTCTATCTCCAGTTTACGTGTTCATCATATAAAGGGAGCAGTAAACTGGCATATAGTAAAATTTGTTACACCAGGTGTCATCTTTGGTACATTCTGTGGTGTAACTCTGGCGAATAGTCTTTCCAGCAGATACCTGAGTATATTCATTATCATATTTATTTATTATGCTGCAACCCAGATGTTGATTAATTCCATTCCCAAACCTAGTCGGCAGCTTCCAGGTAAAATTGGAATGTTTACGATGGGAAGTTTTATTGGTGGAGTTTCAAGTTTAGTAGCTATTGGTGGAGGGATATTAACTGTACCATTTCTTTCGGCGTGCAATATAAAATTACAGCATGCAATTGGCACCGCTGCTGCAATTGGCTTTCCGATTGCAATTGCAGGGACAATTGGCTATATTGCAAATGGTATTATTCAATCTAAAATTCTTCCAGAATATAGTCTGGGTTATGTTTATTTGCCGGCCCTTGCAGGGATTGTAATTTTCAGTGTGATCTCTGCTTCTATAGGCGCAAAAGTTACTCATATTACACAGACCAAAACTATTAGAAAAATCTTTGTAATGTTGCTGTATGTGTTGGGGACTAAAATGTTAGTGGGACTTTTCTAAATAATTTAGTTTATATCAATAGTTTTAATACTTCCTGATACTTTTCTGAAGTCTTAGTAAGTATATCTTCAGGTAGGGCGGGAGCAGGTGCTTTTTTGTTCCAATTCTGGGTTTCCAGCCAGTCTCTAACAAATTGTTTATCGTAACTTGGCGGATTTTTCCCTGGAGTATATTGATCGGCTGGCCAGAATCGGGAAGAATCTGGAGTGAGTGCTTCGTCAATAAGATAAAGCTTGCCTGTATTATCTTGACCAAATTCAAATTTAGTATCAGCAATAATAATACCTTTAGTTACAGCATAATCTGCCGCCTCAGTGTAAAGAGCAATTGCTTTGTCACGCACTTGTACTGCTAATGTGTTACCTAAAAGTTTTTCTGCCTCTAAAAATGAAATGTTCTCATCATGTGCACCCAATTCCGCTTTAGTCGATGGTGTAAAGATTGCACCATTAGGTAATTTAGAAGCTTCCTGTAATCCAGTAGGAAGTGTGATTCCGCAAATCGTAGTAGTTCTTTTATAGTCTTTCCAGCCAGATCCTACAACGTAACCTCGAACGATAGCCTCAATTGGAAGTGGCTTTAGTCTTTTTACTACAAACGCACGTCCCAAAACCTGGTCTAGCTCGTCATTAGATACTAGTGATTCAGGCTGAATATCAATCAGATGATTGGGTATAATGTGTCCTAGTTTATTAAACCAGAAACTAGACATAGCAGTTAGTATTTTGCCTTTACTGGGAACTGGTGTTGGCAATATTACGTCAAAAGCAGATAATCGGTCAGTTTGAATGATTAATAGTTTATCTTCATCAACGGCATAGATATCTCTTACTTTTCCCCGGTGTAAAAATTTAAGGCTAGTAAGACTAGATTCAAATAAGGTTTTTTCAGGTAAGGTCATTTTAGTTTACTCATGCTTAGGAAGTGTCATTGCATTTATCTTATCTGCCAGTGCCCCTGCAAGGTGAGCTGCTCCACCTGTACTTGCAATTATACAACGCAGGCAACGATCAATTACTGATTTAGCATATTCATGTGGATTATCTAGGGTCCGGTGAGCAGAAATAGGATAATTTGATGCTAAAAAAAACTGTATGCCGAAAAAAGTTGTATAACCATCAAGCATAGTGTGATTAAATCGTATTTTTAAAGGCGCCCTCATGTTGTCTTTTGGATTCAGGATTTAAATGGCACATTTTTTGAAAAAACTTACACAATTATCACATAGACTTATAAAATTAGGACTTACTGCAAATATTGTCACACTCTATTTTTCAACAACTATTCTAATTTCAAAATGATTAATCCACCGGTATATATTGTTATGGGTAGTGATAGCGACTGGAATGTGATGCAACATGCTGTTGCTATATTAGAAGATTTTAATATAGCGTATGGAGTCAAAATAATTTCTGCGCATCGAACACCTGATTTATTATTTCAATTTGCTGAAGAATCCAGAGGCTTGGGTATTCAATGTATCATCGCTGGTGCTGGTGGTGCAGCCCACCTGCCTGGCATGATTGCAGCAAAAACCACTGTGCCAGTTCTAGGCGTACCTGTGAATTCAAAGTATTTGCAAGGCATTGATTCCTTGCTTTCTATTGTGCAGATGCCTAAGGGAGTACCGGTTGCCTCTTTTGCAATTGGTGATGCGGGCGCGGCTAATGCTGGTTTGTTTGCTGTTGCTTTGCTGGCGGTTAACAATAGTGAGTTAGGTGAGCGATTGATTGCTTTCCGGCAAGAGCAAACAGAAAAAGTATTAGCCATGAAGTTACCACAATAATGCTTGTTATGCCTGGGGCAATGCTGGGTTTGCTGGGTGGTGGCCAGCTTGGGCGCTTGTTTACAAAGGCGGCGCAATGCTTAGGATATCAAGTCACTGTGCTGGACCCAGCACCAGAAAATCCTGCCGGTCGAGTGGCAGATCATTTTATTTGTGCCGATTATGCTGATCACCATGCCTTACTGGAACTAAGTACTCATTGTGTGGCCATTACTACAGAATTTGAAAATATCCCTGCTGAATCACTCAGAAAGCTAGCAGAAACTTGTGTAGTAAGCCCTGACGCACATAGTGTATCCATTGCGCAAAATAGAATCTATGAGAAAGAATTCCTTGTAGAAAATGATTTTTCAGTGGCACCGTTTGCAATTATTGCTAATACAGATGGGAGCGTAAAAGCTCATTACGCTGATCTTTTTCCTGGTATCTTGAAAGTTAGTCGGTTTGGGTATGATGGTAAAGGACAAAGACACGTAAGTAGTGAAGCAGAATTAAAAGCGGCTATTGATGATTTGAACAGTGAAACTTGTGTACTGGAACAGTTAATGCCACTAAGCTGCGAGATCTCTGTCATTGTTGCACGCGGTAGTGATGGAAACTTAACAAGTTTTCCTGTTTCTGAGAACCAGCATGTTAATGGCATATTGAACATTAGCATTGTTCCTGCGAGAGTTACCGGTGAATTAGCTCAGCAGGCACAAGACATAGCAACTAAAGTAGCCGAGAAACTCAATTATCAAGGCATATTATGTGTGGAGTTTTTTGTACTAGAAGATGGTCAGCTGTTGATTAATGAAATTGCACCCCGTCCTCACAACAGCGGGCATTATTCTATTGATGCTTGCTTTACGTCACAGTTTGAGCAGCAGGTAAGGGTATTGTGTGATCTGCCGCTTGGTAATACAGCCATGCATAGTGCCGCTGTGATGGTTAATCTCTTCGGTGATTTGTGGCAGAAAGGTGAGCCTGATTGGAGTCATGTGTTGCGGCAGTCATCTACTAATCTACATTTATATGGTAAAAAAGAAGCGCGACCTGGTCGTAAAATGGGGCATTTTACTGTACTGGGCGAAACGAATGATATGGCATTATCAAAAGCGATAGAAATTAAATGCCATCTCGAACAACATTTGAAGACATAATAACTCCTACTAATAGTTCTTCATTTAATTCTTCATTGGTTCTGATTACTGAGTTTTATACTCTTGCTAAATATTTATTTTAATTGAGTGCTAATATTATTCAACATCTCTACATCTACCAATTTACTTCCATAAGACTCTCCTGACAGGACAGTGAAGGGCCTTGATGGTTCGCCTAAATCAGACAGTACTACAGAGGCACCGGAAAAGTTCTGATTCTCTGTATAGTTATTAACTGTAACAACTGTGTCAAGACCTGCAGCAAGAGAAGATTTAAGTCCGCATTCAGAGTCTTCTATTGCTATACATTGTTGTGCTTGTATATCTAGATGTTCAAGCGCCCATAGATAAATATCTGGTGCTGGCTTTTTTTTAGGGACAATATCGCCTGCTGCAATAATATTAAACCAGGTAAGAGAATCTTCGCCTAATGTAGACTTGAGAAGTGTGGTTACATTTTCTGGTGTGGTAGTTGTTGCAATAGCAATCTTTATCTTGGCAGCACGTAGTTCTTGGATTAGCCGATCAACGCCTGGGCGTAGTGGGATTAGACCACTATTAAGTAATGCTACAAAATGCTTTGTTTTGGTATTGTGTAAATCAGCAATCCAGGTTTCTAATTCATTTATCTTCAATTTGTCCGAGGCATATTTCTCTAGGTAATAGCGGATACGTTCTTTCCCCCCTGTAACACTAAGTAATTCTCCGTAAAGTGGAACATTCCAGTCCCAATTAAGGCCAAAATCATTAAATGCGGCGTTAAAAGCAAGGCGGTGACCATCACGTTCGGTATCAGCCATTGTGCCGTCAACATCAAATAGCACTGCAGAAATTTTATTATTTTTAATCATTTTCATTAGGAAGAAACTGATTGGGAATATTTTATTTCAGTAATTAAACTATTATGTTTTGATAAAGGGCACACAACTTGCTCTTTGTAAACGATCTAAAACTGCTAGCCAATCAGGATCATTAGGCGGCGCTTCTAATAATAGGCGGTCATATTGTTCATTATCGAATCGGCGCAAGGTTGCATATAGTTGGCTACCATAGGCTATTGGTTCTTTAGGCATTGAGAAGTGCTTGGAGTTTTTATTCTTACATTTAGTATGAAATTTTGTTGACCATCCCAATAACATTGGATACAAACCTTGTTCCTCTAGTTCTGCAGAACGTTTCCATAATGATGTATTAGGCCAGACCTCAAGAGGTGTCAATGGAGCATAGTGGGAATTTAGAGAACCTGATACACGTATATCAGACTGTTTATCTACTGCAAGTAATATTTCTTCATCCAGCACCTCTACTAATTTTGTTACTGGAATTCCACCAGGTCGTAGGACAATTGTGGAGTTATCCTTAAAACTAACAATCGTACTTTCAATACCTATTTTACAAGGGCCGCCATCCAGAATCATATCTATTTTATCGCCAAGCTCGTCGAAGACGTGTGCTGCAGTTGTAGGACTGATCCGACCAAAGCGATTAGCTGATGGTGCAGCAAGCGCTCTTTCGGGACCCATGGCATCTAATAGAGCAAGTGCAGTAGGGTGGCCTGGTATTCTTAGGCCTACCATATCTTGACCACCTGTTACATTTAAAGATACGTGGTGGGTTCGTGGAAGAATTATCGTTAGCGGTCCAGGCCAAAAATGTTCAGCCAGTTTACGGGCAGCCTTTGGTATTTCCTGTGCCCAGTATTCAAGTTGAGATATTCGGGAGAAATGAATTATTAGCGGATGGTTTGCAGGCCTTTCTTTAACTTCATATATACGGTTAACTGCAGATGGAATCGAAATATCTGCTCCTAAGCCATATACAGTCTCTGTCGGGAAGGCGACTATCTTACCCGATTTTAGTTTAGTAACAGCGGAAGAAATTTGACTAGATAATTCTGGCATCACAATAGTAGGAATACAAATGTTGCAGAAAGTTTTTTCTGTATATCTGTATTCTAAAAAAATAGTAAATAAAATTTATTGTTTTCTAAATTCAGTAGTGTTATTTTTTCGGTTATAGCCTATCATGCCTCGCAAGAAACGGACTATATAGTAGCTTATCCAGCAAATTACATGGGTAATCCATCGTTGATTCTTCCATTTTTCTTGCAGCACTCGAATTGATTCTTCAGTTATAGCATTTTCTAGATTAAGCTTTAGTTGCATAGCAAAAGCCTTATTATCAATTACTACGTTTGCCTCTCGGGCTAGTAACAAACTGAAAGGGTCAATATTGGATGAGCCCACTGTAGACCAATGTTGGTCAATCACGGCAACTTTTGCGTGTAAATAGCTTTTGTGGTACTCATAAATCTCAATACCAGCTTCCAAAAGACTACCATAGAGGGCTTTTGTAGCATAATGTTGTAAGTGATATTCAATTTTACCTTGTAATAGTAATACCACTCGCAAACCACGTTTAGCTGCTTCACTAAGGGCTCTGCGGAAATTAATGCCTGGTAAAAAATAGGCGTTGGAAATAATAATTTCACTAGATGCGTTAGCTATAGCATGGAGATAAGTATCTTCAATGTCGTGCCTGTGTCGGAAATTATCTCGTATTATCAGTGCTCCTCGTTGATCATCAATTAATTGGTTAATAGAACTAGACATTTCACTGTATTTTATCCAGTTTTTTTTGAGTCGTGATAATGCAACTATCATCCATAAATTCTGGGCTGCTAAGAAAACTTCTCTTTGTAGTGGGCCTTCTATAGAAACTGCAAAATCAAAACGTGGAGGGAGTGGCTCAGGATTGTTAAGGTCATCAACTATATTAATTCCCCCAACAAAAGCAATACTTGAATCAATTACAGCCATTTTTCGATGCATTCTGCGTAGTCGGCTACGTTGTAGCGTCAGAGGTGAGATTTCTTTTCTAAAGATTAGCACTTGAATGCCTGCGTTTAGCATATTCTGTATTTCATACTGTGGTAAATCTTGAGAACCGAATCCATCCAATAAAAGGCGAACTACCACATTTCGTCTTGCAGCTTTCTTCAATGCTTCCGAAATCCGAATACCAGTAGCGTCGTATTCAAAAATATATGTTTCAAGATGTATAATATTATTTGCTTTGTTAATAGCAGCTTCAAGTGCAGGAAAATATTCTGATCCACTTTGTAGAAGTTTTATACGATTTCCAGTAACAAAATTAGGGGTATTCACTTACAAATCATCCTTGCAGATAACACAGCATGGTCCGAAATTTTTGACCACGGACGACCTCGGTGTACCTGAGTATTTTCCACAGAAAAACCTCTTACATAGATTCGATCTAGTCGTAATATTGGCAACCACGAAGGAAAACTTCGTGCTGCTCTTCCATTTGTATGCTCAAAAACTTCAGTTAAGCCCAATTGTTCAATCAGAGTGTGATTTGCCATCTCCCGCCAGTCATTAAAATCACCGGCAATAATTAGCGGCGCTTTTGGTGGTACCAGTTGTTCTATCCGACGATTTAGTGCTAATAACTGCTTTCTTCTTCCTGGTGTAAACAATCCAAGGTGGATACAAACACAATGTAGATTTTCCCGCCATTCTGGGATATTGATTTCACAGTGGAGCATCCCGCGATTCTCATAGCGATGCGTTGAGATATCTTCGTTGTCCCACAGCACTATGGGATAGCGGCTAAGAATTGCATTTCCATGGTGACCTTCATCATAAACTGCATTTTTTCCATAAGCAAAATCAGTCCATGTTGAATCTGCTAGAAACTCATATTGAGGACTATTTGGCCAATTTTTGTAGCGAGTAGAGTGTCTCTTATGGTGACCAATGACCTCTTGTAAGAAAATTACATCAGCATTTAAAGCACGTAAACGGTCACGTAGCTCGTGTATCATCATGCGCCGGTTAAAATTCGAAAATCCTTTATGAATATTATATGTGGCTATATGTAGCTTATCTGGCATGTGATAAACAATAGAATTAATACAAGTTATAAGATCTGGTGACAGGTAAAAGAAGGCTTCATAATTTAAGTACTTACTATACTATGAAACTTCTAACATCCGTTGTAGTGCAAGTTTTGCCAACTTTGTTTCTTCTTCTGGTACGCTAATCTGATTTACTATTTTTCCTGCTACCAAATTCTCTAGCGTCCAAGCAAGATGCTGGGGATCAATACGAGCCATAGTTGAACACATGCATACTGTTGGAGACATGAACTGTATAATCTTTTTTTCTGGCTTAAATTCTTCTGCAATGCGACTAACGAGATTTAACTCTGTTCCTACTAACCAGCGAGTATCTCTTTTTGCTTTTTTTATTGTACTAATAATAAATTCAGTAGAGCCAACATAATCAGAATTATTACAGACCTCAAAACTACATTCAGGATGTGAAATAACCAGCCCGTCAGGATATTGATTTCGGAAACGAAGAATATGCTGTGGCTGGAACATTTGGTGAACTGAGCAATGTCCTTTCCACAGTAGAATTTTGGCTTTTTTAATTTGTTCTCTGGTAAGTCCACCCATAGGTTCGTCAAAGTCCCAGACAGGCATTTCATCTTGTGAAATTCCAAGTTTGTGTCCACTCCAACGTCCAAGATGCTGATCAGGAAAAAATAGTACCTTTTCACGACGTGAAAAAGACCATTTAAGAATTTCAAGAGCGTTACTAGATGTGCAGACAATACCACCATGCTTTCCACAAAATGATTTCAGGTCTGCTGCTGAGTTGATATAAGTTGCTGGTGTGATAGCTTCATCCGGATCCAATATTTCCGATAGTTCATGCCACACTCTTTCAACTTTCGAACGGTTTGCCATATCAGCCATCGAGCAGCCTGCAGAGAGATCAGGCAAAATAGAAATTTGGTCAGGTTTGGATAGGATATCGGCTACTTCAGCCATAAAATGTACACCACAAAATACCAGATATTTTGCTTCAGCCTGGCTTGCAAGACGTGAAAGCCCAAGCGAATCTCCGGTAAGATCTGCGTGTTTATAAACATCTGCTCTCTGATAGTGATGTGAAAGTATTATTGCACGTTTTCCTAGTGCAGCTTTTGCCGCAATAATACGTTTCTCACAAGCATCATCTTGTAATGTGTCAAATTGTTCAAACTCAATGGCATTTACTTGCATGGTTACTCCAAAACCTAAAATAGAGAAGGTGAATTATACTAATAAGACAAGAATACTAAGAGTGTGTTCTCATAGATTTTTAAATCATACTATTTTCTTATGTTCTCTTGCTGAGGGAAGTAATTTACGTATTGCTTCGGCATTACTACATGAGAAAACCTTTTTAATAGCTTCTTGTTGAGGAAGCCAGGTGTATCGTAGATGCTCTCTTGGTGATACTGTAACTGAAGTAAGTTCTGGTAAAAGTAAGCTAAAAGCATGCTCAGTATTATGTGTTACACCTGGTGCATAGCGCCATCTCCATTCCTGAAAAATTTCGTATTTATTTAGTAGGTTCAAGTCGGTTAATAAAAAATTAGCAGTATCCAGTCCTGTTTCCTCAGCAGTTTCTCGTGCAGCTGTTTGTAGTAATGTCTCACCTTGGAGCTGGCTACCAGTAACTGACTGCCAATATCCCGGATGGTCAGCTCGTTCTAATAACAAGACCTGCAAATCGGGAGTGTAGATCACTACTAAAACAGAAACAGGAGTTTTATATTTCTCCATAACATCAGGTAGAAACATCTGGTGGAATAGTAGTTTAACTTTACATTAAATCAGTATAAATGCTTCAAGTTTTTTTTGTTTCAGTACGTCTTAGCCGTATATGTAATTCTTGTAGCTGTTTTTCATCTACTAAACTGGGTGCTTGAGTCAATAAGCATTGAGTACGTTGTGTTTTGGGGAAAGCAATAACATCGCGTATTGATTCTTCCCCCGCCATTATAGTGACAACACGATCAAGACCAAATGCGATACCACCATGAGGTGGTGCGCCATATTGCAAGGCTTCTAATAAAAAGCCAAACTTTTCTTGAGCTTCATTTGTTCCTATATTTAGAGCACGGAATACTTTCATCTGTATATCTTGGCGATGAATACGAACTGATCCTCCTCCAATCTCAGAGCCATTTAATATCATATCGAATGCCTTCGATAATGCTTGGCCAGGGTCTGCCTCCAGCAAATCTTCATGGCCATCAGCAGGAGACGTAAACGGGTGATGAAGCGCCTGCCACCGATTTTCATCCTCATCTCGTTCAAACATTGGAAAATCTACTACCCATAAAGGTTTCCAACCTGGTTCAATAAAACCTAAATCCTGACCAATTTTTACACGTAGTGCACCTAGTGATTCATTAACTATTTTTGATTTATCTGCACCAAAGAATATCAGATCTCCATCATTAGCAGCTGTGCGTTCAAGGATGATTTTTACTACAGTTTCTGGTAAGAATTTCAATATGGGAGATTGTAGTCCTTCAAGTCCCTTTTCAATGGCATTAACTTTGATATAAGCAAGCCCTTTTGCCCCATAGATTCCAACAAAACTAGTGTAGTCATCAATTTCTTTACGAGATAGTTCGCCACCTTGAGGCACGCATAATGCTGCTATTCGTTTACCTGGTTTTTGAGTGGCTTCACGGAACACCTTGAATTCTACTTCTTTCATTACATCGGTAAGCTCAGTAAGTACTAATGGTATCCGTAAGTCAGGCTTATCAGAACCATATTTCAACATTGCCTCAGAGTATGTCATGCGTGGGAGAGGGGATTGCAGCTTAACTTGTAATACACTATTGAATAAATTACAGATCATATCTTCTATTAGGATCATAATTTCCTCCTCTTTGAGGAAAGATGTCTCAATATCAATCTGTGTAAATTCTGGTTGACGATCAGCACGTAGGTCTTCATCACGAAAACACTTTGTGATTTGGTAATACCGATCGAAGCCTGAAACCATAAGTAATTGTTTAAATAATTGTGGTGATTGTGGAAGCGCAAAAAAATGTCCGGTATTGATACGTGATGGCACTAGATAGTCACGCGCTCCTTCTGGTGTTGATTTAGTTAGTACTGGTGTTTCCACATCAATAAAACCTTGTTGATCCAGGTATTTACGAACTTCCATTGTAACTTTGTGGCGTAACCGTAAGTTTTTCTGCATCTGTGGCCGTCTAAGATCAAGATAGCGATGCTCCAGGCGTACGGTTTCACTAAGACTCTCGTCATCAATCATGAAGGGTGGTGTTTGTGAGGTATTGAGGATTTCAATTGATTGTGTCAGTACTTCAATTTCTCCGCTTGTAAGGTTTGTATTGATAGTTCCTTCTGGACGATGGCGAACTAACCCGATGATTTTGAGCACGAACTCATTTCTAATTTTTCCTGCGCTCTGAAATGCAACAACGTTGTCCG
>Ga0265303_10000367_pt1 | contig 24967 bp, 18 predicted proteins | sample Helome_2_FD_192494 | JGI IMG/M metagenome (GOLD analysis project Ga0265303, IMG submission 192494) | Marine sediment microbial communities from subtidal zone of North Sea - Hel_20160317 (Illumina Assembly) | ecosystem: Environmental > Aquatic > Marine > Subtidal zone > Sediment ... | reverse complement strand
GGTCAGCGGATTCTTTTTCAGGCTGAGGCTCTGATTAGCGAGGGTAGCGTCGCCGCTACCCAGGATCTCGTCGCTGACTGTTTCGCCACGGCTGGCCTGCAGCAGGTTGCCGAACACCTTGACCGGCGGCGTCAAATCCTGGTTCCAGTCGGTGCCCTGAAAATCCAGCTCTCCGGTTGCATAATCGAGACTGCCGTTGCCCTGTACGCTGACCAGATTAACGTCCTGCAGCACAAACTCGGACGGCGTTTCGCTATCCACCGGCGTTTCCAGTTTTTTACCCGCCGTCGGCGCGACGACCAGTTCGGAGTCGCTGTCGAAACTGCTATCGCGCTGGCTGGTAATCTCGCCGACATCGATAAGCCCGTAATGCACGATCAGTTCGGCGGCATCGCTGTTATTCCAGGTTTCGGCGCCTGCTTCGGTGCGCGTGGCGTCGTTCAAATCCTGATCCAGCGACAGCCTGGTGGCCGGTGCCTGGACCGGGGGCACCGTTAAAGTCTCGGTCTCATCGTCGGTATTGGTTACGCTATACTCGCCACCGGTAGTGACGTTCATCTGGGTATCGCTGACCTGGTCGAGTTCGAACCAGCGATATTCATCACCTTTAGACACCAGTATGTTCTGGCCGGCTTTGAGCTGGCGGTAAAGTCCGTTCAAAATCAATTCGGTCTCACCGGATGGAATCGACGTGGGGCTGCTGCCCATGGTCCACAAGCCGGCGCTCTGGGTCGGCGTGGTCAGCGAGATGTCTTCCAGGTTGGTACTGCTGGCGATGCTCAGGTCCGGGTCGAGGTCCAGCTGAATGTATTTTTCATTGTCGTCACCGGTAACTTCGCTACGCTTCGTAACGCTATGAACGCTGCTCGCGCTGCCGCCTTGAATCAACACCACGTCCTCTTTCTTGAGCTTCCTGTTTTCCTCTGCCAACAGGATAATTTCGTGCGCGCCGCCGCCACCGCTGCCGCTGCCGATTTCATCGGCGCGTTGCGGATCCAGTTTCCAGTCATTGTTCAATGGATGAATCGTCGTTGCGGTGCCGAGCTCGAACACCTGCGGCGCTTCGTCGGCAAAAGCTTCGGACCGAAACGCAATGCCGCTGGCGAGGTTCAAGGATTTGCGTCCTTCGGCCAGCGCGGTCATAAGCACCGAGGCGGACACCGCCGGCCGCGGAACATAGCCCAGCAATCCGGTCAGCTTGCGCAGCGACGGGCGTAAATCGGCGCTGCGCAGGTAGTTTTCGTTGGCGATAGCCTCGTCGTAAAACGACAACACATCGCAAACATAGGCCCACATTTCCAGCAGCATGACGCCGAGGTCGTCTTCGTCCCTGGCATTCCAGGTATTCAGCGCCTGCTGTTCGCGCAGAGTTGCCAGCATGGCCCGACGGAACTGCGGAAAACCGCCGATTTGGCGCGGGATATCGTCGAGACCGGCGGCAATATCCGGCGCCGGGAAAATAACCGGTTTATCGCAGGGACAATTGGTCATGCGCCTCCCTCCATGATGAGTTCCAGGCTACCGCGTTCCGGGTAGTCGGGGTCGTTTTCGAGCCGCAGCACCTGTTGATCGCCGAGCGGATAATAGGGTCCGGTCAGCAGTTTCCAGTCGAAATAACCGCGCCGCAAGATTTCGATCGGGCCGACGGCCCTGACCCCGGGCACCTGTTGAATGGCCGCCTCGAGCTGCGAGCGTCGCAACGGCGTGCCGAAGGTAAAATTATCGGCGTGAAAAAACCCGGGGGTTTTGCCTTTACCGACCAGCGCCTCCAGCACCCGCGCCTGTACCTGGCCCGGATAGGCATAGGGCTGCACGCAAACGGTGATTTTCAAATCAATATCGGCATACTGCGGATCGGCGACAACGACCTCGCGGCCGGCCTGGCGAAAGCGATCCATCTGGATCGCGAGTTCCTCGCGACGCTCTTCGCTCAGCGTCACGGCGCCTTCAGGGTCGGGCGCGACGAAAGTGGTCATCCAGCTACCGGTCCAGCGCAGCTGCACCCCGGCGCGCTGCACCCAGTCGAGGCGCTCGGCGGCTTCGCGATAGTCTTCCGCGCGCACCGCGCGATAGGTCACGGCGCGAAAGGCTTCCGGCGCCAGCAGCTTGACCTGCTCCGCGGTTTCCGGATCGGTCCCGCTTTCCGCGGCCAGCGGATTAGTCACCGCCTCGACCATGCTCATATCAGCGTTATTGAAATTCACCAGGGTGTCGGCGGCCAGGTTACCGGCGCGGCCGTTACCCAGCCGATATGCCGTTTTGAAGACCTTGTTATCCGGCACGCGGCCGAACTGGTTATCGCCGAAGCGAATCGTTTTGCCGTCACCGCCGGCGTAGTCGAGATGCACGATTTCCTTACCGATACGCCGATAACCCACCACCCGCCGCCAGCTGCCGTCTTCGAGAGTGAAATGCTCATCGTCTGCCTGCGAGGCATTTTCGCCTAGCAACGACCGGCGCCACTCCCATTCGCCGCCGGCCACGTCCTGCCACTGGGCGCCATCCCATTGCACTTCCCATAGTTTCACTTCGGGTATGGCGACGGCGGGCGATTCTCCCAGCCAGCACAGCGGGGTTTCTTCGGAAGCCGGCAGACTGAACAAATGCATGATGGAATCGTCGGCACCGCGCCGTTCGACGGTTCGTGTCACCAGCGCCTGTTCTGCTGCCGGCAGCGCGGGAATCAGATCGTCGATTTCGGTGCCGGTGACCAGCAGATGTTCGCTCATGCGTCCGGCGGTGGCGGGCACCATGTTGGCGCGCACTTCCAATGTGATCAGGTCCACCTCGAAGGGTAAGGCCTGCTTTTGCTGCCAGCGCAGGCGAGTGACATTACTGTCGCATTCGTCGCTGGGCACGACCACTAACGGGTCTTCCTGCTGCTCGATATCGATCACGCAAACCATCCAGCGGCGCGCTTTTATCGCGGGATCGACGGGATTGGTTTGCAGCAACATCCAGCGGCAGGGAATATCGTCGTCGGTAGTGTCGTTAAACGGCAAGTCCGCCTTGTGCCAGCCGTTGACATAAAGCTCGGTAACGCCAACACCCAGGCAACGGTTGTCTTCATCCCAGGTATGCGGCGACAGGCTGTTGATTTTGGCATCGACAAAAAACTGTTCCTGGTTGATGACGTCGGCCAGGCCGCGGCCGGTTTCGAAAAACTGCTGGCTGCCATCATCGGCCTCCGCCCAGATATCGACGCCGGCTTCGATATTCCCGGAAGCGCCCGATTTGACGGTGAAATCGAGCCAGCTGTTGGCGGCGAGGCCTTCCTGGATATCGTAGTCGACCAGTCGCGCATGCTGGCGTAGCGAGCGGCGCTCGCCGGCCGATTCGAGATAGGCTTCGTGGGCTACCCGGTCCTGGTAATAACTCAATTCGTCGCCGAGCGCGCTCATGACTTCGGCGAGCATGATGCCGGCGTCGGCTTCCAGGCGATCCTGCCAGTCGGGGTATCGTAGCGCGGCGAAATCCAGCAGCGCGCGGCGGAAACTCCAGAAGTCCCTGGCCTGGTAGTCCACCGGAAAATCGACCTCGGCCTCCTCCGGGCACTCATGCGGCGGCGGCTTGCAATCCAGCTTGCTTTCACAATTGGCCTTGAAGCTGAAACCGACCGTATCGAATTCGGGATCCATGCGCAGGTCGTCTATGAACAGGCTGTAATTCGCGAAACCGCCGGGATACTCGGTGACGAGTTCCAGCACGGTGTTGCTCTCGATCCACTGCATATCGTCGATAGGCACGTTTTCCTGCGAGCTATCCAGCTGCGTCGGATATATCGTGATTTGCGATTTATCCAGCCCGCTCAAAATATCTCCCGGCACGGCTGGTGGCGATACCCGTTTTATGTGGAAATACACCTTCAGCGTGGTCTGGTTTGCGTCCACGTGCACGTAATCCATGCCGGTCACAGTGGATTGATCCAGCAGGTTTTCGATTCGATCGAATTCGCAGCTCATTACAATCCCACCTCGATATTGAGATAACGTCTTTCCTGTTTGGCCTTCAGCAGATAACCGATTTTGATAGCCAGTACCTCCTCCACCGCGTTGACCTCGACCTGATCGACTTTAATCAGGCTGCCCAGCCATGTTTCGAGGGCCTGAAAAATCGTGACCTGCGCCAGGCTGGCGGAGCTCTCGCTGTTGGGAGCAAACACCATGCGCCGAATTCCGCAACCGAAATCGGGACGATTGACCCGTTCCCCCGGATTGGTAAACAGAACCTGCTTCATCAATTGCTCGACGTGTTCGGCGAAATCGGTTTGCACCGCCAGCCGACCGAGACCCGCGTCGACGGCGATGGGATATTCGATTGCATGGACATTTTTTTGCATGGCTAGCTACTCCTCGCCCGGGTCTGGGTGTTGACCACCATGACCGGGCCCTGCGGCAGCCCGGTGGCAGCGATGCACAGACCGGTACTGGCCTGGCTCAACGTGAAACTACCGCTAACACGATTACGGGTATCGGGCACCAGCCATTGCACCATGATGCAGGGGCTGGGTATGGGCACCACCGCCGGAATCTGAAACGGGCAGCCCGAGATCGTGAAGGTATCGGTTGATTGCGCGGTAAAACCACCGTCGGCCTTAACCCGGGCATTGGCGCTGACGATTTGCACCGTGCCGCCATGCGGACACTGCAACGAAGAATTGACGTTTAACGTATTGGTAGACATGCCGTTAACTCGCTATTTGCCGCCCAGAATTTCATTTACATCACTTCCCAGGCGCCGTCGTTGACGCTCACCGAAGTCGAGGAAACATCGACTTTGGAACCAGACTCGCTCACCACATTGCTGCTGCCGACCGTATGGCTAGAGCTGCCCTTTTCACTTTTAATTTCGTCGGTCAGCGTGACCTTTGCGCCGTTGCTGGTCTCCAGTTTCATTTCATCGTCGCCATCGTGCATGCGCAGCGTCAGCGAATCGGTTTTCCAGATTTTGATGTCGACGTCGGATTCATCGGGCAATTCATCGTCGCCCCAGAAGCAGCCGCTCCATATCGGATAAGATGGATCACCGGCCTCGAACTCGACCCAGACCCCGGTATCGGGATTGGGCAAGCTGTAAAACCCGACCTGGGCGCCGGCATAGGGCACGCAGGGCATGGCCCAGACTTCGAGATCGCCCAGCACCGCCGGCACCCGCACCTTGATACGCCCGCGTGAAGTGGGATCGGCATTGTCGCTGACCGTGCCGCGGTATTTGCCGAAGTAGCGGCTGCGTACCCAGTTCAGTATTTGCTGTAGCAGATCATTGTCCATGCTCATACACTCCAGGCATTGCGTAACAATTCGATTTCCATGCGGTGCGAGGCATCGTCGATGGCATGTCGCACCGCGGAGACAAAATAGTGGCCGCTGTGACGGCCGCCGGCGCCGCGTAAATTGACCACCTCGTGGGCGCGCACGGGCTGGCGTAACACCGCGAAATTGGTCTGGCAGCTCGCGCGAATAAACCAGTCGGAATCGATCAGGGCGCCCTCGCTACGCGCCAACAAATCGCCGGAATCGTCCGCCGGCGCGGTCAGATAAAGTGAGCGGGTGTCGCCGGTGATATCCGCCAGACCGCGATCGCCCAGCAGGGTTTGCGGGGTAGCCGCCGCGCCACCGTCGATATCGCTTTTGCGGTTCAAATCCAGCTGCAAGCTTTCGACGCTGGTGGGCCGCTCCACATCCCATTCGATATCGAGTTGCGACAGGTTGGACGGATCGAGATTGATGATCAGCTCGGCATCGCCGACCGAATCCAGCGGCGGGCGTTTGAAATGCGCGGTCTCGATGCCGAACTCGTCGCAACTAAGCCAGAACAAGAAGCCATTACGACGCGCGAGTTGCTGCACGAAACCAAGGTCGGTACCGCGTTGGACCAGCGTATGCTTATCCTCGGAATGGCTGGCCGAAGTCGACTCGACGTCGGGCAGGAAACCGTAGTTACCAAGAATCGCCGAAACCGCGTCGCTGTCAGTCAAACCATCCCAGACCTGCGATTTGGCTTCACGGTCCATCGCGATACTGGTATCGCATCCCTGCACCGTCAGGGTCGAACCCGCGCCACCGTGCTGCAAACCGATACGCTGGCCGGTGACCGGCCCCTTGACCAGGCACTGGCGTCCTTCCGCGGTCGGCAACAAAACCGAAATATCGGAGCCGGCGTCGAGGCGTGCGTCAGCCAGCAGCGGGATGTCGCCTTCCCTGATCTCTGCTTCATAATGCAATCTATATGTCGTTGCCTGCCCCATTCGTTCCTCTACTTCAACCAGCGTCGCCTCGGCCAGTTCCGCATCTGCCGCGCCGTCTACTGCTATTGATATTCCCAGTCCCATGCATTCGTAACTCTTGGTTAAACTCTATTTCCTCGGTACCGCGATATCCGACGCTTCGCTCAAGACCTCGGGCAACATCACCCCGTTCAACTGGCAGATGCGCCAGAATCCCGCGCTGTTGTCGAGGTAACGAAATGCCATGTGGTCGACGCGCTGGCCCTGGATGCGCAGGTGATAACCGCGAAACTTTTCCTCGGTCGGTTCCGGTACCGGAACCGTCGCAACCGTCCGGCCGCGGCGGTCGACACGCTCGTAAGTGGTCAACCCGTGGTAGCGACTCTTGTTGTCGAACATGTCAACTCTCCTAAAACGGTAATATGCCCAGAATCGATTCGACGCTGTTGGCCATGTTGGCCGCCGCCAGCACCTCTTTCTGGGTATGGGTAAACTTGTAAGAAAACTCCGCGATCTCCTTGGCCAGCGAATCGTCGTAGGCCGACAGTTCCTCAGGCGTAAGGACCCGGAGCCCGATGCTAACCTTGGCGCGGATCGGGTATAACAGGGTCGAAAAGGCTTCCTCATCGACCGAAAAACTGGTCAGACGAACCGGCACGATGCGCCCCGGCCCCCAGACGAATAAAACGATCGGCACGCTATAATGCGTTACAGGCTCAGCTTCGCCACCGCCACCACCACCGAGCGCGTCGCCGATCGAACCTACCAGGTCGCCCAGCAGCGAGCTACCCTCGCGATCCGGATAAAGTAAAATCTCCATCGCGGCGATGCGATCCGCGACTCCGGAAATCACCGCTACTGGGTGCGACTCGGGTGTCTCCAGCGCGTCCGCCGCGTCGAGCTCGAGGCTCAACGAAAAGGTTTCACCAGGATCGAAAGGTTGTGCCAGCTCAATGCCCGACATTCGCGTCTGCGGCGCTTCCTCGCCTTCCGCGGCTTCAGGCGCCGGAGGCACCCAGGGGGTAAGGGAACGCGTCAACTTCTCCGGGTTGTACTGGAAAATGATGATATTTGGCACCGGCCCGATAAAACGCGACGAGAACTCGATCAGCGCGCCTTTCAGTAATTTAGGGCTTCTTGAATAACCGCTCATACAAACACCTATTCCCACGCCGACATATATGTAGTTTGTTTGGATTGCACTGCGGATATGATTCCATCTCTATCCCGCGCAATGGGTGCATAATCACTGTGCCTGGCGCGAAGTTCCGCTTCATTCTGGACATCGTCGTGCTGTTCTACGGCCAGTTCTTCATAATAAGGAATCTCATGATCACGCAGCGCAGTTCGCAGGGCATTTTTCATTTCCCGATATATTTCCGCGTATGTATGCCTCATGGCACGGTGCACATTACCCGGTGCTGTACCGATATTTTCCGGGCGGTTTGCATAATGAATGACCTGTTCTTTTGACTCGGATGCCGGTCGACGCAAGTGTGATCGCAAACTGCTCCAGAACAGGTTATCCACTCTAACGGATTGCGTTACGTGTGCTCCAGTTTCATCAGCTTCATTCCAGTTGGCAAACGCATTGATATGTAAACGCCCTTTCTGGTGGGTCGGTTTTGCCAATGATATTGCAGGCATTCCAAGCCCCCTGGTACCAGATCCAGCTCCATCAAGTGCAGCCAGGTTGATAGTAGTTCCGCCTGCAGTGAAACTGCCTAACCCTCCTCTGCCTTGCGAAAATCCAGGCAAAAGTTCATTGCCAGGCAACATGTCAGTTGTTGCATTGTTTCTGAAATACTGCACAAGCAAGAATTGCGGAATATGATGTGATTCCCTGTCACCCCTTCGGTTTGTCGCACTAGTCAGGGTCTCGTGCCTGTCGACTCTTAATCCGCCATTGGTTGCGCCGAGATTATCGGAATCAATATATTGGTTCCAGGGATCCACTACGATATTCACCGCGGAACGTAACCTGTCCTTGATCAGGTCTCGCAAATCATTGTGTAAGCGAAATTCAGTACGATGCCACAAGGGTTGTCCATGGGTTCGCTCATCGATAATATTTTTTACCCGACGGCGTCTTTCGGAAAACCGGGTACGATGCGTTCCTGTCAGGGTCGCCCTGGTGTTATTCACGACTTTTTGCCATATATCCGTCCGTGCAGATACATTTGCCAGATCGATAAATTCCAGATTCACTGTATCAATCTGGCTACGTGATGCGTTCCAACCAACTTCTATTTCGAACCCGCCTTGCGCGTACAAATACGACAACAGGTTTCTGATAAAGGCACGTTTGTTTAACTCGTACCTGTTATTAGGCAACTTTCTCAGGCTCAGAAAAACGACAGCTTCAAGCCTTTGCTGATTGTTCAGCAATGTCTGGATAGAGGCTCGCACCGCTCTCCCTTCTCGCTGGTAAGGCTGGCTTAACACAGATGACCCGCCACGGTTGAACAAATCCCGTATCTGGTTGCGATGGTTACCGCCATCGACCCGCGCCCGCCTGAATCCTGCATTTCTTCTAATTCGCGGGGGCACTGTAAAGTCAAAAGATTGCGCTTCTTCTTCTACCAGTTCTTCATTTGAAAGCGACCGTAACAACTCAAGACCCACGCCGGTCATTTCTAACGCATACAGACCTCGGGCTCCGCCATTCTGTATAGCCACTTTCTCGACAGTTCCACTATAAGACTCTTGCACCATATGATTCGCAGCGGTCTCCCGAGACGGATCCATTCTGATCCCACCCCGCGCACGCCCGACGACAGGCTGACTGCCATGGCTGGCAGACAATTCACGGTCACCGGTTTGTTGCAGCACATGCGACAATTCATGGCGTAAAACCGACTCACCAAAGTCACTACCTACAGAAAGATCTGTCCGCAAGAATATGTGGCTGCCGCTGGCAAGCGCAACAGTACCCAGGTTTCGGTTGAGCTGGTCTGACTTGATATCCTGATGAAGTCGTACATGTGAAAAATCATGACCGAAATCCTCCTCCAGGACCGCTCTCATATCGGGTGGTAACTGGAAACCTCCGGTGAAATCGATATCCGTATCCGGGCTACCGGCAATCATAGCGCCTGACACCGTAAAGGGTTCCGCTGTTGGTCCTTCCTCGGGGGTTGTTTCTTCCTGCACATTGGGGATGGTACTGTTGAGTTGCACGGTAGTCGGTGCCAATCCAGATTCACCGATATCGATACCCATGTTGCTCGACAATGTGCTACGAAGATAGCTATACAGATCCGCCTGAACCCGACCCGCAATTTCCTCGAACTGGCTTCTGAAATTCTCTACCCAGTACCTGTTTGGATTGGCTCCGGCTTCAGTTATCTGGTTACCTATCAACACGGAGATTGGACGCATGGCGCCTGTCCCCTCCAGGATTACACGCGCGATACGACCCTTGGCTCCAAATCGACCCAGCGCATATCCGATGATAGCCTCGAGCGCTAGATTGATCGGTATGATCTCGTTTGGAATTTCAATAGGTTCCTCGCCTATTGATCTAACAATCTCGATAAACTGCGTGCGCAAATTCTCCCTGATGACATCAGGGTCCAACGAGTCAACTCCCAGGGTTTGCGCGAGTTCCGAACCTTCGATATCTCTTCCGATCGCGATCAATACAGGTAGAGCCCCTATTACCAACGCAAGAATTCTGTGCTGTTGAATTTCGGATTGTGCATTTACCACAGTTGAACGAATTCTGCGTTTTAGCCTGATAAAAACCCGCAACAGGGTTTCAAGTATTTCCCTGACTGTACGGAAAAGGCGAGTGAGCGCACTTCTGCTTGTCCTGCTTCTTCTGCGCCTTCCGCCACTTTCTTCCTGATCAGCCAGTAACAGTTCTTCAAGGGGAAAATCTTCAAATAACAATGTATTGATAAATCCCGGTGCACCATCATCGACAAGTTTTTTTATTTCGTCATTGATTCGTCCCGGAAAGTCAAAAAGTTGTGTCTGTATATCCGGCAGATCGTCTCTTAACAATTGCGTCATTTGAATCGCCATGCGTGCGGCCATCACACCCTGACCGAATCCGGGTACAAACTCGATAAGATCCAGCGTTAATTCCGCCGCCCCTTCGATCGTACGCCCCAGCGCTTCGAGACTTCTGATCAACGATGCAATCGCAACAACATCCATCAGGCGTTGCAATCGCAGTAACCCCATCGCATCGTTTTCAATAGTGAGACGCACACCGTCTTCTTCGTAATCCAGCAAATGTTCGCCATCAGCTATAACCGGATTGTCTCTTTCCATAGATTCAACACGAGCGGTATGTATTGATCCATATGCCGGGATAAAACGGAACGATCGTGCAATTCGCGTAACGACATAGGTCTGGTCTTCAACCAGCAGATCATCACGGTCAGCGCCACTACCGGCATTGAACTGTTGATAATCATCCATGGCGCCATATTGATTTAATGGCGCAGCGATAAACTCCAGACCCGATCCTTGACGACTCTGTTCCGCGGTTTCCCGTATTGTGATTCGGGCTCGACGCAACTCTGTGATATTGCTCCTGAATTGGGCCGGTCTTTCGAACTGGATACTACGCAAGCGGCGCTGCAGCCCTTGTCGATCTGCCATATCGGGATCGATATCCCGGCATTTTTCCAGATCTTCTCTGCGGAAATAGTTTTCTCGGGTAAACAGCACCGAAAATACTCGGGCCTGATCTGAATCGATATAATTCAACGCCCGATCAATGATCTGAAAATAGCTGTTTAAGATCGAAAAGTTTCTTTCGCGCCGGGTTAGTATGATTCCCTCCTGGTACAACATGTTGTTGATATTCGGCGCGATCTCCAGAATCAGCGCCGCCAGTTGATCATTGCCACCTCGCACTCGGGGAAAGGCCCGGATAGAGTAATCCGTGATTTTGTCCAGCGCCTGGCGAGGTTTGGCAAAGTTGGATATCCCCGGACTGTCGGCATATTCATCTATCAGTCCTTTGACCTGGTGCGCTACGTTACGCCGTTGCAGGGTTGATCCTCTGCGCTGCAGGTAGTCCTGGCACTCCTGCATGCGTGTGATCCGGCCAGAAATTCTGTTGTCGATTGACAGGGACAAGGATCCTTCCAGACCACCTGCCTCGAGCACGTACCGTTGCAACAACGCGAGCTTGCTGTCTACATCGGAAGCCGCCGCCAGTTCCCGGCGCTGCTCTTCAGTCAACAACCCTGCTGTTTCGAGGTCACGAAGCAATCCGGCCGCAAGACCCAGGAACCCGGGAAGATTCCAGATGTACACATTTGCGCCACCTTCTGGAAAAATTTGTTCGTTGGCGGTAAATCCAGGCCCTTGCATCAAATTTTGGGCAATCTCGTTTCCACGAATCAGGGCGCCTATCGTTGGTCGGCTTTCCGAGTCTCCATGAAAAACGGGAACAGCCGTAGTGACGGTCCATTTACTCGGCAAGGTAACCTGGTCGGCTAAATGCTCAGCGGCTTGCGACAGCACGTTGATATCAGGCGGTGTTGTGGCAGACTCGTGCAGTCTTAACAGCCTCAACAATTCCCGATTAAACACATCGAGCCGCTTCAGGTAATACAGATTGGCTATCGAGGTACCACTTAATCCTGTCCTGCCGATCGGATTACTTCCCATATCAGCGGTAAACTGATCGCGGAATTCGTGGGGTGAGAAGGTCTGTTCTGACCAGCTCCCGCTGATGGCGATATAGCTACGACCGATATCGCCAGCTGTTCTGACATCCTCCAGCGCCTCTTGTATCTGCTCATAGTTCGTACGCCGCCCGATACGCAGCAAACTGTTAGATACTTCGAGTCTGTGTACCAACATCCGGCTAGGTATATTAAACTCGGTCACCAGAGTGGCGCCGGTTACATCCCCCTCAGCCGGTTGATCCTGGTACAGGTTCAGTGTTGTCTTCAAGCTGCCGAACCATCGTGCAAGAAGCATACGCCACAAGGCTTCATTACGCTGACCCCGGCGATCCCGGTGCACATAGCGAAAACGCACCCGCTGCCTTTGCAGCAGTCCAGCAATATGTTGATCCAGCAAGGTGACGAATTCATCACGAATCTGCATATAACGGGCATGACTGTGAACGGCCGGTTGCCCCTGCGCCACAGGCCGGTTAAACAACAGGGCTTCCGCCTTGTTTTTAACGCTGGTCAGAATCCGGCGAAACTCCCGTGTCTGTGGCATCTGGTCTTCAGGAGTCATCGTTTCGTCCCGAGCACGCAGCGTAAGCGCTTCGAAATCCCTCCAGAATCTATGCGCGTCGGTTGCCAGACGGTTGATGTGCGTAAACATCGCCCTGCCAAAGCGCTGATCCGAATTAAGCGCTTGATCAGCTCTGACACTCAGTTCTCCGGCCATGCCCAATTTTAGGTTAGCCAGATCCATCAGGCCTGTTGGTCTTGCCTCATTTTCAAGCGTATTTGTTTCCAGCTGGCGAATGGCCCTGACAACCTCACTTTCCCAGGCAAACAAATAATCCCAGGCAGTAGAATAGAGTTCATTCTTCTTTAGAAAACTCGACTGAGGTTGAGCATTAAGACTGGCCTGGTTTTCCCTGTTAAAGGCAGCGTGCTCTGTTCGATAGCCACGTGCTGGGCCAAATGTGGCATCCGGGATAGTCAGATAACGCCACAGGTCTTGTAATGTATAAAAAGGGAAATTTCGGAACTGTTCATCACGCAACAACAGCAGTTCCAGCCAATTGGCATGGTTTGTATACAAATGAGTATGAAACCTGTCCAGCTGGTTACCTAAGTCCTCTGGATAGTCATTCGGGATAGACAGGAAACTCATCATGGACCGATCCTGTCGTAAAAAATGTACTGCTTCGCGGTTATGAGCGAGGTATTTCATTGCATCGAAAAGCAGCGCTCTTGCGTACACTCCTCGGCTATCAAATGCGCCTGCCCTGATCTGACTGCGGAGCGTCCCCATATTGCGGCTGATGTCTGCAGCCGTTTCGCTCGCTCCAGGTTCTGCCGTCGCCCCCCGGATATTGGTGCGCGCGATATCCAGATCACGTCGTTCCGCTTCATCCATGTTTTCACGTTCAGCATCATAGGCCGCAAGTATCCGGTCCAGCGTTGGATCCAGTTGCAGATACCCCGTTCCGTGCCGGTCAGTCACCCTGACCCTGGAGCCGGGCGAGCTTGTCAATGATTGCTGCAGCGTATGGCTTACTTCGTGACTGAGTAAGGCAAAACTGGATGTCGACAACCAGTCACTGTGACTGTGACGAAAATAGATATGTGCACCACTAGCCAATGCATTTGCGCCTTCCCGTTCGGCTACCTCTCTTGCAGCCTGGTCCTGGTGAATCCGGACCGCTCCCAAATCTGCATTAAAACCTTTTTCAAGCCTGGTTCTTATTTCTCTCGGTAATGGTTCAGCGCGGCTGCTCGTATGCAGCGGCCTGGCGGCGGGTGCCGGGCTCAGATGTCGCACAACATTCTGTTCTCCACGCAGGATGCGCGTAGCCGCTTCATCGGCCTGGCGTTCCCACTTGTCGTTGGCCAGGCGGCTGTGGTTGCTCTGGTTGACGATGCCCGGGCGCAGGCGGGTGGTTTTTCTCGGCTTTTGCATGGCCGGCGCGGGCGCCTTGCGCTTTTGCTGTTGCACGGTCTGCTTCATTGCAGGCTCCGGCAGATTTGCTCGGAAATGATTTCCGCCAGCAGTTCGCGTGGCGTGCCCGGTGGAATGTTCACTTTAATTTGCAGATTTGAAAGCCTGGCATCGCGAAGTTTCGACGGGAGTTTCTGGCCGATACGCCGCACCACGTCGCGACCGAGAATATTTGCCGCCTCCTGGCCGAGGCCGGGAATATTGAGTTGCATCTGCTCGATTTGTACGCGGTCAGGCTGCATGCTCTTTAAACCTCTCGCGTTCTCGCTGGCTGAGTACCCGGCCTTCCTTCATCAGCTCGCGATCGATGCCGCGCAACAGGTGTTTCATGGCGAGCGGCGCCGCATCGCGCCGCGCCGCGAAGACCGCCGCGAGCACCGCATACTTGATCTGCGCCCCAGTCAACTCGATGGTGCTGGCCAGCTGCTTGAGATCGGCTGACAATACCTGCAATTTGGACTCGCCAGGCGCCCGGGTCGCGGCCAGTTCGTCGAGCAAGCGCTGCCACAGGATCTGGCGTTGAGCTGCATCGGGACGCGGGTATTCCACGACGTAACGAATGCGGCGAGTGAAAGCTTCGTCGATGTTGTTCTTGCGGTTGGTCGACAGAATCGCGATACCGGCATAGTCTTCCAGCGCCTGCAGCAGGTAATTGGTATCGGTATTGGCGAAGCGATCGTGGGCATCCTTGATCTCGGTGCGTTTGCCCAGCAGCGCATCGGCCTCGTCGAACAGCAACACGACATCCATGTGTTGCGCGCGCGACAGGATACGCTCCAGGTTTTGCGAGGTTTCGCCGACGTACTTACTGACGATCGCGGCAAGGTCGATGCGGAACAGATCGAGACCGAGCTGCGCCGCAATCACCTGCGCCGACATGGTTTTACCGGTGCCCGAGGGCCCGCTGAACAGCGCCATCAAACCCCGGCCCTGCGGAAATAATCGCCGCGCCTGGTTCTGCTCCCAGAAAACGTTGCGATCCTCGGCTTCAAACAGAAAGTCGCGCAGGATTTCGCTGACGCTTCGAGGTAACACCAGATCATCCCAGCCAAACGGGCATTCGACGAGCTGGGCCAGGTTGCCGAGGCGATGGCGCGCCGACTCGCGCACCCAGGATTCGGCCTCGACGAAGCTGTCGATTTTCCTGGCCGCGACATCGGCGATTTCACCGACCGTAATGCGATGCTGCCCCGCCAGTCGGCCAATTTCGTTTTCCGACCAGGTCACCGATTGCGGAATATAGGTTTTCCAGAGTTCGCGGCGCTCGTCGGTTCCGAGCGGCGGCATTTCGATGCGATGATCGATCGATCCTGCCTGCATCGGTAAATTCTGGCCCGGCTCCAGCACGACAAACTGCACCGGAAAATGCACCACCCGGGTTGGCCAGGGGCGTTCGATCGCATTCGTGCCGCTCCAGCATAACGCGGTTCTGTCCAGAAATGCCTGACGCTGTGCATGCAGAAAGCCTGGCGCCCAAAGCGACATATCAATTTCGCTGCTATCGATCGCGAGTAACGGCATTCCCAGTTGCGAAGCGATAACCGCCGCCAGCGTATGCCGGCCGCTGCCCACGGCGCCCGAGAGCAGAATTCGGATTCTTCCACCTGCATCGCTCGCGACCTGGCGTTCGATCGCCTCGACCGTCGCGGCGACCGGCCAGTCCTGCAACGGTGGCAACGGCAGCCGAATGTCGGCCTTGCCGACCAGCAACGGATCCAGCGAGCTGCTGCCCAGGAGCCAGTCGCATAAGCCGGGGTCGATGACAAATAGCGGCGGGTCTCCGGCCGCAACCTCCTTTTCCACGACCAGGTTCCACAGGCGCAACGGCGACTCCGACTGGCACAGGCGCTTGCGCCCGTGGCCGAACAGGCGCTGCACCAGTTCCGCGGTCACGTGACCACGCGCCGCATGATCCTGCAGGTAGGCATATAACCGGACCAGCGACGGATCGATCTGAATTCCGATACAGGCCTGCAACAAGTCCTCGTCTTCCGTCGGCAATGAAAATATCCGGCACAGCAGGCGCCAGCGCGAATTTTCATCCGCGGCCATCTTCTGCTGCAGAAGATCCAGTTGCTGGCGCAGCTCGACCAGCTGGGGGTTGCCTTCGAGCCACTGGGCCTCGGCCAATGGTGAATCCGAATCCGCCAGGATGCTGTCGACTTCGCCGGAGTTGACCACCGCGGCTCCCGGGGAAGGACCCTCGTCGCACCACAGCTTATGCAACCAGGCGATGCGCAGCCTTGCCTTGAGCCGCAAGCGCAACAGCAAATCCTCGATCGCCGGGTCGAGTTGCAGCCCCGAATCGATCGTCGATTCTATTTCGGCATTGTCAAACAGATCGGAGGCTTGAGTGCTCATGTCACTTCGATCCATGCCGGCGGCGATTCGGCGCCGTTGATCAACAGTCGAAACGGAATATGACCCGGAGCCGTTCCAGCGGCCAGCATCAGCTCGAGATTACTCGCATCGGAGACCGCATACTCACCCGGATTCAACGAGCCTGCGGTACCGCCGACAAGCGGCTCCGAACCCAGAAAAACCTGGACATCTTCAGCTGCGATATCGGCGTGCTGGAATCTGAACCCGGTGACTGCCACGTTACCCGACAGATCCGGTGCCGAGATACTGTCGATTCGCGGGGTTATCGTAAACGGGGTTTGATTCGATGATTTTTCAAAACTGCGGGTGCTGCCGTCCGGCATTCTGCGATACTCGGTCACCAACGCCTTGGCGGTATATATGCCCGGTAGGATATCCTGGCCATCGATTTGATCCTGCACGGTGGCGATGATACGCTCCGCGGTCGCCGTTACCCCCCAGCCCATATCCGCCGTCAGCGGAGCGTCCCAGCGATTGTTGGCGATCAGGCAGCGAGTGTCGTCGCCGCTCAGATTGACGCCGTTTAATTCGAAGCGGCCGCCGAAGGGAACCTGCGCCGGCTGTAATTCGATGTCCTGGCTGACACCCGAGCCGGGGATGCTAACGCTGAGTTCATTCCGGCTCGAACTGAGCCGGGGCGCGCCGGTGACAAAGGTATGTACGCCATAATCGAGCACCAGGCCCGTCCGGCTGGGTGGCGGCTCGGGCTCGAGCAGTACCACCGAGACATTGTAGTAGGCCGACAGGCGCAGCGGCGACTGGCCGGCGGTCCAGTAATTTACCGCTTCGTTTTGCGCTAAGGGTTGCATCGTGATGCGCAGGCGAGTATCGGTCTTGTCGAGGCCTACATCCTCGAAAATATTGTTAGTGTCGATTTCGGTATCGTCTGAAATCAGCGGGTAGTCGTGCAGCGTCTTGATCGCAAGACCGAGCAATAACTGCGCGTCCAGCATCAGGATTTCGGTGTCAGCCTTGGCGTCAGTGGTGATCAGGTAATACAGGTTCAACGCCATCGGGGTGTAGCGCACCGGCGTCGAGTCGGTACTGGTACTCGCCGGCGGCTGGTTTTTAAGCGCCGGATCCTCGCTGACGTGATATAGATAAATACCGAGGCTGCCACTCTCTAGCTTGTCGGGCGGCAAAACCGAGATGGTGGGCGCGGTGCGTGGGCTCCAGGCAATCGAATTCCCTATCTCGAGTTCGATAACTCGTTTAATCGCTTTGGTGACCAGGCTGACGTTTAAAATGGCCATTCCTACATCTGCCCGAGCCCGAATTTCATTTTTACCGCCCGCCTGCCAATATCGCGCCTGCGAATGGATTTTGTTTTTCCGGCCGCCGGAGCGCCGCTGTGACGGGGGTTTGGCTTGTGGTCAACCGCGATAACGTCCACCTTGAGATTGCCGATAACCAGCCGTGGCGGCTCTGCCCGGGATGCTGCAGGTTTTCTGCGCCGCGTTGCGGGTATCGACGGCGTCTTGAGAATAGCCGGCCACATAGCAGCCGAAGCGGTTTCTGCTGATACACTAGCGACGATTGCAGAGTGAGGTTTCTGTCTCGACTTGCTGATCGAAGGCAAAAATATCGCGGTTTGCCCGCCCGAGGTGGCTTTCTGCCGGAGCCGCCCAAACAGCTTCGATCGACCGGGTATTACCTCGGCATTTGAATCATCGGGACGGCGCCCGCTGGCATCCCGATCCTGAGCCGGCCTTAAATGCTTCGATTTTATGCCGACGAAGCCGGTATCGGCGTCCACTGTCACGTCAGGCAAGGCGGTTTTTTTCCGCGCCTTTAAATGGTTTAGACGACCGGAATTCATATCACCGGTTGTTTTCCCATTCTTCAGTCGGCCCGAATCGCGTTTAGCTGTAATCTGTGTCGATTCCCGGCGTGGGTCAGTTTCAGCTTCCATCTTATTGGCAGGTTTGTCGACCTTGACGATGTCCTTGCGTTTCCACTCGGGCAATGAATCGTCATTCACGACGGGTGGAATTTGCGGGTCGGCATCCTTTCGTTTTGAGGTTAAAGGGATAGTCGCCGGCGCTATCGCCCAGGTTTCAAAAGGATCGAAAGTATCCTGCCAGCGGCGCTCACCGGGCCGTAGCGAGTTTTCCGGCGCTAATCCCGTCAGTCGGCGCACCAGTCGTTGCAGATATTTCATAGAGCCGATCCCGATTCCAGACCGCCATCGGCTTCGATCAAACCGGCCAGATTCCGGCGTTGGCTGCGCGGCAGTTTTAAAATATCCGTCAGGCTCCAGCCATAACTGGAGGCCAGGCTGTGTATCTCGGCCATCAATTTGCCGCGCTCGGCGCCGAGGGCACTCAGCAGGAAATTTTGCAGATCGAAATGTACCTGCTGTTCATGACCGCACTCGGGACAGCGGGCATCGAGTTCGAGATCCACTATTGGCGCGACCGATTCCATCGCCGCCTGAATTTGACCGGCCCTGTCGTTCAGATCAAAGCCTTCAGGCAGGTCTTCGATACAGCGCAGCAACAACTCGCGTTCGGCGACTTCCGCTGCAAGCCCTATGACGGCGAATTCGTCTTCGACTGTGGGGAGGCGAAACCGCAATCCATCGGCCAGCAGGTAACTGCCATCGCCCAATGGCTCGACCTGCTCGGAATCCTCGCCGATATTCAGCGATTCGAGCAAGTTTGACAACGAAAAATCCAGATCGAAGACTTCGCCGCATTGACTGCAGTTAACAGTGCTCTCGACACGCTGTCCGTAGATGCGCTGGTAGACTTCGGCCAACATCCGATCACGATCGCCCGCGTGTAGTCCTGTCAGCTGTTCGGGCTGCAGCGATCCCGGAAGGCTATTCACCAGCAGACCTCCCAGTAACTTGATAGCGTCCGCGGTTGTGGTACTGGTTATCGACTGTTCTTCGGCACCCGTGATTTCACGCAGAAATGCCCGCCCGCCTCCATCGACATTGTTTAATTGAACCTGATCCATTTCGTAACTCCATTGCCTGCATCACTATTCTTCGGTTGGCTCGGTAACCGACATGTCGCGTTCCCAGCCTTCGTTCTGGAGGGTCATGCTCTCGATGGCAACGGCGTTGGCAGAGGCGTCCAGCTCAGGTATGGATTGATATTCAGATACCCAACAGCGAAATACCTTGTACGCCTTGGCGACATTTCCCTGCTCGTTGAGCAGTTCTATAATGATGTCCTTGCGGAAGTCCTTGAGCGGCGCCAGCGGATTCGAAAAATCCCACACCTTTTGCGCCCAGGCCTCAAATTCGGGATCGTGGGTACAGCCACGCTCGAGGGCGATGGGTTCAAATTTCCAGGTGCTAGGGGAGACACGCGACGTGCTTGGATCACCGCCCTCGCGATGCGTGACGGGTTCTGTTGATTGCTTCAGCGCGCCAATCTTGCTGACACCGGCAACATATTTGCCATCCCACTTGATGCGAAACTTGAAGTTTTTGTAAGGATCGAAACGATGTGTGTTTACTGAAAATTGTGCCATGACTTGTCTCCTTAAACCGCGACCTGACCGGCGATTTGTTGTAGGTATAAAACAACGAACTCAGCAGGCTTCAACGGCGCGAACCCGATCCAAATATTGACAACACCCAGGTTGATGTCGTTCTGTGTCGTGGTTTCCGAGTCGCATTTCACGAAATAAGCGTCACCGGGCTTCTGTCCCTGGAACGCACCCTGCCTGAACAGGTTGTGCATAAAAGCGCCCGCGTTGAGCCGAATCTGCGACCACAGCGGTTCGTCATTGGGTTCGAATACAGCCCACTTGAGTCCCCGATAGAGGCTCTCTTCCATCATCAGGGCCAGGCGCCTGACCGGGACATACTTCCATTCGCTGGAAAAATCGTTATCACCATCCATGGTGCGCGCGCCCCAGGAGACGATGCCGTTTGGAAAAACGCGAATAGTGTTGATGCCGCGGGGGTTCATGATGCCGTTCTCGCGATCCGAAAATTCGTGCTCGACTCCGACCACGCCGCGTAGATCGGCCTCGATTCCGGCAGGGGCCTTCCACACGCCGCGCGAACCATCGATACGCGCCATCAGGCCCGCCATCGCACCGGAGGCGCCGAGCCGAATCTCGCGACCGTTTTCATTCATCACCAGGCGCGGGTAGTAAAGCGCCGCGTGATCCTTGACCAGGCCGATACGCGCGGCGGCCGCTCCGTCGGATGCCACCTGCGCATCAGACCAGGCGGTCGGCGCATCCATGATCAGGAACGCCCGACGCTGCTGGCAGAATATACTGGCATTTCCCCATAACTGGTCGACCAAGTCGGGGGCATCGCGATCAGGCGGCAAAATCATCAAATTGAACAAATCCACCTCGCTGTCGATGACCGGGTAGGCATTGTCGTAATCGGAGGCTTGCGGTCCGGTGCCATCGTTGCCCGCGTCGCCGGCGGCTTGAAAGCCGTTGGTTCCGCTACTGCCGACACTGTAATAGCGTACATTATCGGTGGTGCCGCCGGTTAGCCCCGGAATATCGAGCGTCGCGGTAGCGAGACTGCCCGCATAATTGGCGTCGCGCATTGTCGGAATTATCGCGAGGCGGCTACCCCATAATTCTGCGCTCCAGAAAAAGGTCGTTGGCGCGGCGGTCCTGGCGTCGTTGATCGCATCTCGCATCAGTCCGAGTTTTTCCACCAGACCGGCGTTGCCGCCATCGGCGTCCACATACCAGGGATCGGCGGCCACCGTGGTCACCAGATCGACGGTTATATCAGTAGTGGCCAGGCTGCCGTCGCCCTGAATCTCCGGCAAAGTGATCGTATCCAGGCCATCTTGAGCCGCCGCCATCAAAGCCGTGAAAACATTACCATTATCCCCGGAGATATTGATGCTGATGCCGGTTGGTACCGGACGCAAATGCGCATAGGCACCGACCTCGAGACCACCTTGCTCGGCGCCGAGCATCAGCGCTACGGCCATGTCGTTACTCGATGCCGGTCGGATGAAGACGTTTTCGCCGGTCAGGGTTATTTTCAGCAGATCCGAAGCGTCCTCGGGCGCGGCCGATCCCGGTGGCGTGGGGCCGGCCAAAATTTCAACCGTGATACTACCCAGCACGATTCCGGTTGCGGAATTGATCTGCGAGGCGATCGCGGCTTCTAGATCGGTTGCGACGGTTGCAAGGCTGGTATCGTCTATGGATCCAAAATCAATGGCGTCAACATTGACGGTAAAATACTGACTGCCGTTGGTGCTGATATCGAACTTGCCGGCCAGGGCCTGCCAGGCGTCGACTCGATTGGAAGGGGCTGCGTCGTCATAGCTGACGGGACGACCCGAAATGGCGTAGCCGTCGCTGGGGGTATGAGCACCCACGGCTTCACAATTGACCAGTTTGGATTCCTGGGTGACGAAATCGACAACGTAGAGTGGTGAACTCGGATCCATGGAAAGCCCTTTCCACTCCTCGAAGTCATTTTGCACCTTGTTACCCGAGCCATCGGTTTCCCAACGGAAAATCTGCAGATTGAACGTCACCTCCGGCTGGCGGCCGCCATAGGTGACGGCGAGACGAATATTCTCGCCGGCCTGCCCGGCCTGTTTGGCGGTAAATTTCAGCCGCGGGTTCGTATCGTCGGACTGAAGATCGACGGTTGCCGGAATGGCGCCGTTGGCCAGACGCATGACGTAACAATCCGAACCACCGTTCTGGAAAAACAGTTTCACGTAACGCGACATATCGCCGGTGGACACGTCCTCGGAGAAATTGCTGACAAAGTCCGTGTAACTCAGGCACCTTATCGGTTTGTTCAATATGCCCTGCTTGGTTCGCCCTAAGAACATTGCAGTCGATGTACCGACCGCGGTGATCGTGCGCACTCCGCTCGGCACCTCTTGAACGTAAACACCGGGATATGTGGGTGATACAGCCATCGTTAGCCTCCTGTTTGCAAATTGAATTTGTATCTAGCTTGCGGGTCACTGCTGCAACCCGATATGCGTTGATTGGTTACAGTCCGACAGTTTCCGAGATATTCCGTTTTATCCATGAGTAACCGAGCCTCGTGCATTAAATTGCCGGGTCTGGTCTTTTTTGATCAGGCTGAGCAGCGCAATGCCAGTCTGATCTGCAGACTTTTTGACCGGATGATTGTTTTGTCATCGATAAGCAGCCTCGATAATCCCTTAGTTTATTGCGGGAAAAATCCGTAATACCTGCCTCGCCTCTAGCCTGACCGCTATCTTGCTCGCAGAATTCCCGCATTAGACTCCGGGGATTCCATGCCGGTTCTACCGACTGCTCGTTTAGCGGCATATCCGCCGTCCCCTTCCCTTGTGCTGGCATGAGCAGGTTGTCACGATCGCTCTCCACCGATCAGTAGTTGTCCGACAATATTTCGTTGACCAGTTCATCGGGTGATACTTCCCCCAAAGTTTGCAGATGCGGGACCAATTTCCACAGATGAAAATTTCTTCCCGAATTTTCGATGCTCAGCAGTCGTACCCGGGGATACGAATACAGGACTTCCCTGCACTCGTTTGATCCCGCCGCCTCGACGATAATGATGCTTGGTTTTTCATTATCGTGGTGCGACAAATACTGGGACACATCCTGGTAATTCCCAATAACTTTCAGCGAACCTCGTTTCTGGAATGCATTGACAACAAGCCCTTCCAGCAAATTCGGGAGTCCAATGGTGACCAACTTAATTGGCTCCACAGTGCCTCCTTTTTCTTTGCCGACTCTACTTAGTTTCGATGTCGCGGAAAATGAACCGGTGGTTACATATTGGGTCCATCGATCGAGACAACCTGAATCAAAGGCAATAGCTGCTTGGGACAAAGGATACAGTCGCTAAACATTGCAATAGGATTCATGCATTGAAATTTCATAGATCAAAGGATTCAAATTTGAATAGCAAGGTTCAATCAATGAATCTGAAGATTCATCAAACGTAGAATCAAACTATCAGGATCGCGGTTCGCAGGCTGAAACTGAATACTGAGAACTGGTGATCAGGTGGGATTCTTGATGAGGATACAGGATGACGAAACGCAGGCGACATCCTGCTTCAATCTGCCGGTCTGCAATATCGCCAGGCCGGTTGTAAGTCAGGCTGCCGAAAAATCATTGTACAGCCGTCGATACACGGCTGCGGCTTCGCCACGCGAACTAACCTTCAATTTTTGGAGGATATGGTGGACATGATTTTTTACGGTCGCAGTCTCGATATGCAGTTTGCGTGCGATTTCCTTGTTGGAGATTCCCGATTCCAGTAGCTGCAATACGTTAGCCTGCTGCCGGGTGAGCGGCAAGTCTGAAAATCTGTCAGCCGCCAAGTTGTCCGCGGGAGTCTGTTCCAGTAACAACTTCGCCACCTGGGATGAGCACCAGAAACCGTCTTTCATGGCGGCGACAATTGCCTGGCGTAAATCATCGATCGAGTCGTCATGGGTAACGAATTCCAGCACGCCCTCTCCCGCGAAAGTCGACATCTGGCTCCGGCAAGCTCGCATCGAAAGCAGAATAATTTTCAGATCTTGTAGTTCTTGCTTGAGGCTGCGGATCGTTGCCAGGGTCTCGGGGAAAGTGGCATCGACCAAGAGGATGTTAGGCTGCGACGCCAGGCAAATATCCAGCGTCTCCCGCAGGTTGGATGCTGATGCAACAACCTCGATATCACTATAATTTTCAAGCAGTTGAGTGATACCATCCCTGTAAATGCGGGTCTCTATCGTAACAACCACTCGAATTGGATCTCGCGCCCTATTCATCAGTTGCTCTCCTTTTCCTGAATTTATCGGCACAGAACTACCTTTCTCTGTATTTGCCGACTTATTATTCCTGCACGTTATATTGTATATAAAAAGAGTCGATGTCAATTTGTAACTGCCCGATAACTTAATACGGTACTGACAAGTTAACTTTTTTTGTCAAAGTAAATTCCTAAGACTGCCGGCATATTAGACCACTACACTTTTCCAAGACGTAAAGGCGCGCAGTCTAAGTAAGCGATAAATTTTTGCAGAAATTAAATGGCGGCCCAATTTAAATAAATTGTATACGGCTGAATGAACACCTAAAAATCGCTGAGCTTGAATAATTGATTTAAATCTTCGCATGCCACGTTCCCTAACCCGGGTCGATTGGTGCGATAGCTCGGCGCGATTATTAGCATATTGGGATGTATCATGAATCGTATCAGGGATTAGATCCCTATGTGCGACACCATAACTTCTCAACTTATCAGTTACTATTTTCCGGGGTTCGTCTCTATGCGTTTTCAATAATCTTTTAAAGAAACGCTTTGCTGCTGCACCGTCACGTCGTTTATGGAGAAACACATCGACAATTTCTCCATCCTGGTCAACAGCTCGCCAGAGGTAATGTTGCTTACCGTCAATCTTGATGAATACTTCATCGATGAAAAATGTATCACCATAGCCACGATGCTTTCTCTTTAACCTATTCGCATACTTTGGGCCAAATCTAATACACCACAATCGGATCGCTTCATAACTGACGTTTATCCCACGCTCAGCTAACAAATCTTCAATATCACGATGACTGAGATTGAATTTATAGTAAAGCCATACCGTGTATTGAATGATTTCTGCTGGAAAACGATATCGTTTGTACTGATTTGAATTTTTCATTCAGCAATTATCGCTAAATGGCAGTTAGCTGGTAGAGGAGCGGGTCACCCCAACTCCCCCCCATTTAGAACCCATCGTGCCCAATTCAGGCAATCGGCTAAAGACAAAGTCCTTC